>ENA-ORNT01000092-ORNT01000092.1-human-gut-metagenome-genome-assembly--contig:-NODE-92-length-63676-cov-12.740636_pt1 | contig 63676 bp, 69 predicted proteins | sample MGYA00242120_ERZ509032 | MGnify/ENA primary metagenome ERZ509032 (study PRJEB26280, sample SAMEA2338729) | human gut metagenome | biome: human gut; feature: human-associated habitat; material: faeces...
TATGTGATACACCCCAAAACGGCCGTTCTCGGACGGGCTGGGGGGGGGGAAATTACAGATTGTAAGTAAAAATGATGGGCGACCGAAATAATCAGCCGCCCACAATAAAGAAACATTCTCATTTTCTTTTACGTTACTTGCAGATGCAAGCGAGCATCTCCATGTCATCGAAGCTCTTCTCGCAAGCCTTGATAGCCTTAAGCAGCTCGGCTTCCTCGACCTCGGTGATTTCCACCTCGACCTCCTTGTCGGCGAGTTCGTTGAAGTATTCCATGGTCTTCTTGCTGAAGCCAGCGAAGTAGGCGTTCACCTCTTGCAAGAGGTCTGTGTCCTCCTTGGTGTAGGTGTAGCCCTCCTCCTTCATCTTGCGCTCGTTCTCCTGTGCGGTTTTGAGCTTGCCTTGCATTTCCTCGAACTTGTCATCCTTCAAGGACTCCTGCGCCTCCTCTTTGTCCTTGTCGAAGGTGTCGGCGATGGAACGGAGAGCCTTCATGTTCTTCCATACCGCCAGCATAGTTTCCTCACTCAAAGAGCTTGTCTTGAAGCCCTTCAATGTCTTGTAGGCGTTGACCGCCTCGATTGTCTTAATCTTTTTCATAAATTCGCTTGATTTATTGATAAATAAATTCGCTTACAAAGGTACAAAATAATTTGCACATACGCAAGCATTTAACACTTTAATTTCTAAATAATTAGCAAGAAAGTGGGTGTTACTCACTTTCTCGTTTTCGCACCCACAAATCAAGCTAATTGTTACTCGTCCGCAGAGTCGGCAGCAATACCCTCCGACAACTCATCCACGTGCTCCTTGACATAGGCGGAGAAGGCGTTGATGTTGGTCACGGCATCAATCATCTTCTGCAAGTCGGAAGTGTTGTAGTTCACGTTCAAGTTGTCCGTGGAATACTGGCTGAACGTGGCAATCTGGTTGCCGCCGCCGTCCAACACCACACCGTTGTCTACACTCATAATGTTACCGTCACTGACGGCTACATTTCCCTTAACCTTGGTTGAATCGTTCACGATGTCAACCTCTCTCTTGAACTCTGTCATTTTACCTAATGTTACTTTCATAATTTTGTAGTTTGAAAAATTAATTAATACTGATTATACTTGTAAGGAACAAAGCCATCTTCGTTTATTGCCTTACCTCCTATGCTATATAGCTTTGTTCCATATAAGTTAATAATGGTGTTACCTTTTATCTTTAGCTGAATATCCAACTGCTTTGGTTGGTTTGTCGTTGCATCATAATCACTAAATACATTTTTAAAGTGGAAACTAAAGTATTGGCTCTTTCCTTTTATGAGACTTAACGAACCAGCAGGGTTTTTGTCTATTTCCAAGTTTGACAAGTTATAGTCAGAACCTTCGTAACTTAGCTTTACATCCGTTAATTCATAAGAAGAATTTGTCAGCGGAGTGCCATAGAAAGTGATATAAAAATCTCTATATCTATTTACTGCCAAAATGAGATGTAGTCCATCTCCATATTCCTCTTCTAAATCTAATAATGTATAAAGGCTATAAGTTCCATAGCCTACACTTATTTGGTCTTTACTATCGGCTGTTATCAACGACAAGTCTTCCTCAAAGAAACTCCTGTAGAATACAGCGGATAAGGGATAAGAAGTCAGTTTCGCTTTACCATAACTATTTGGAATGGTTAAGAACTTATTGCCTTTAGCATTGCCCATTGCAAAGACAAAGTATTGCCTTCCTAAGCCAACTGTTATTTGCGTTCCCACTCTTGCACCTTCTGCTATTGGAGAGTCCGAGCGAAAATAATTGAACGACTTGAAGTTTGGGTCTTTTGAATAAAATCCCCAAAGATAAAGGTCGTTATTGTCGAACAAACTAAACTTACTATACAGCAAGTCTTCGCCTTCCGTTATCCCCCACATGTATGTAGGCGTTACTTGCACATTAACCGAAACCTCCTTATCATAATTCATGTAAAAAGGTGGATAATTCTTATTCTTATATCCTACAAAGTCTCCTAATCGGTATGGAGAATTAACTCCTCCCGTAGGATGAGCATAAACCCAATCATCATTACCTTTAAGTATCGCCTGTATAATGTTACTCATGGCTGTTGTGTCGTTCGTATAACTGCTATCTCCTTCCACGATTACGGGAGACAAGCCATAATTTCCATTACCTTTGCCGTCATTACTATCGAAATTAGCCTTGTAAACTACAGGCTTGTGTTCCGCCCACTTGTCTATATTGTCGCTCTTGCAGAGGGTAGCAAGGTCGTTGCTACTCTCTCCAAGAACACTTTTAACATCGTCTATGCTCACAGGAGCACTGATGATTCCATCTTTCAAACTCATAATCTATCACTTTTTAATTGTTCAACTTCATTCTCCAACTCTCTAACCCTAGCCTTCAACTTGGCGACCTCATCGTCAACTTGCTCGATAGCACCGAAGGCTACAGCAATCAGCTTTGGCGACCAATAGTTAATCTTAAGATAGCCGTCTTCGTCCTTCTCCACAAGGTCTTGCATCAATGTGTTGTGAAGAACCCTTTGGGCAATCCATCCGATGCTAGCCTTGTCGTCTTCATTGTATCGGAATGCCACCGTTCCACCCATTGCCTTGATGATAGCCAAGCTGTCAACGCCGTGTATGTTGTGCTTCAAGCGTTCATCGGAAGACTGATAAGCTGTTATGCCGCCTGTTGTCTTGATAGAGCCATTGTTAAAAGTCCAAGTATATTCCGAAGCTCCTGTTTGAGAGACGCTGAGACTAGCAGCACGATAAGTTACATCAAAACCACCCGATGCTACCATTGATATTGTACCACTTCCACCTTCGATGGTTATACCGTGTGAGCTAGTAAGCCCTATGTTACCATAAGCACTTAAATCTAAAGTGGTTTCATTAAATGTAATGGAACTATAATAAGGTGAGCCATCACGATGATATTCTCGTATAACATTCTCCGAAAGCAACAAAGCTTTGTTTCGTGTAGAAATAATACTATTAGCAGTATAAATACTTGGACAATAAATACTCTTAAACGTACCAGTACCATCTATACTTATCAGCCAATTATTAGTATCATCTCCATTATCATCTGTGTCCCAATTACCAATATCTGAAACTAATACGTATCCACTATTATCAGAAGAGCCAATACGAAGATAATCATTGCTATTATCACAATGTATTTGAAAGCTGTCGGAATCTGAATCAAACAGTATTCTATCTATTGCCTTAAGCTGAAGTTTACCACCACTCTGCGCATGATTTGCGTTGAACACACTTCCGTCCGCAATGCCAAGGTAGACAGTCTTGTTGCTATGAGTGTACTTCAATCCTGCCCATTGATCCCAATCCCAAGCAGTTTCACCAAAACGAACCGCAGCACCTGTGTTGAAGATGACTTGCGCATCAATGGCACTAATCGGAGCAGACTTGTTACCAATCTTAAGCGCACCATTCTGCAACGATGTACTGATGGTATTGCTAGCAGATATGGTGGTCGCACCACTCAATGCACCGCTCACGTTGCCTGTTCCGTTGAATGACTGACCCCAAATTGTTCTAGTATTAGCCAGCTTCGTAGCACTGGCTACATTGTCCGATGTAAGTGCCAAGGTTCCTGTCGCCGTTGGAAGCGTTACCACATTGCTGTGGTTGCCGTTGGTCTGCAACCTTACGGAATAGTCGCTGCCTGTGGTGTTGTCGTGGTGTAAATCAATATAATGTCCAAGTTCTATCCCGCCATCAGTTCCAATTACAGGAATCTTGCCATACGGCTTGCTACTTCCTAACTGAGCATGATAGCCGTCCAGGGTATCACAATTCGTGGCATAGGCAGCTGTCAACGTCTTATTCGTGCCGCCAATGGTAATGGAAATTTTATTCCCACTATTAGACAGATTGGTAAACAAGCCAGAGGCATGAACCCCATCCAACGTATCGGCATTGCCAGCGGAAGCGGCATACTTTACGCTGAGGGCACTTGTGAGATACGACCTCAGATAGTTATCACTTCCATTAGTTCCCCAAACCCTTGCTGGAGACGAGTTGTTTCCCTCGTTGCCCTTGTCCGAGTTGATGTAGCCGCATTGTATGAATCCTTTTCCATCAGTGCGGACAATCTTGTTAGCTTCGCTGTTTCGTCCGCTATGAACATGAAGGCTATCCACCGTGTCGGCATTTCCTGCATTGCTCGCATAGTTGACGGTCAGAATTTTGTTTGTGCCACCGATGGTGATTGAGAGGTTGTTGCCGCTGTTAGACAAGTTCGTAAACAATCCGTTGGCATGTATTCCGTCTAAGGTGTCAGAATTTCCTGCACTGTAAGCATAGTTGACTATTCCAACATCAGAGCCTTTGACGATGGAGGTGTATGCCAAATTGTACAATGCCTTAGCCGCAGCCTCGATGGAAGTATAAGCCTCCGTGGTTTGGGTAGCCGCAAACAAAGAAACATTAGAGTTGATGCCACCTCTAGAATCTTGCAAACATCTTATGACCGTTCCTTGATAACCGCCAGTGGTCTTGACAAACACATCCATGTAACTATTACCCTTTGCGGAATAATATCCTACTTGCACGGAATCAGATACATAGCCATAGCGAACCAACCACCTTACATTAACGCCAGCAGAGCCAGTTTCGGTTACGTTGTTCGTTCGGAACTCAACCCTACAGATGCCGACATTACCGCCAACATATCCTTGGCTGAGATACAGCAACAAAGCATTATCGTTCCAACTATTCGCAGTTTGAACATGCGCAATTCTCTTGAATGGGTTAGGGTCTGTCGAGCTTAAGTTAATCGAAGCAGAATTGATATGTCCGTTGATGGTAATATTGCCTGAGCCGTCGAAGCTTGCCGAACCACGGAAATCATGCCCAAGGGCGATGTTCCTAGCCGTCACCAACTTGGTTGCCGAGTACACTTGCATGTTCGCCAACGATTTTGCAACCGTTCCGATTGTCATGCTCACTCCATTGTTCGTGTTGCTCAAAGCGGTGAATATGCCGTTGAGGTGGACATTATCCAACTTATCCGCATTGGAGATGGTCTTGCTGTTGATGTAACCCCATATTGCAGAAGCTGGTCTTCTATGTATCCTATTCTTGGCGTTGCTGTCGTTGAATCCATTGTCGCTCGCATAGGAAGTAAGAATCTCCGTCTTGTCGGTCAAGTTCGATGTGGCTGTTGGTATGGAAGCAATCAAGTCCGTGTCCGCAACGGTCACATCAGCCGAACCATTGAATGACTTGCCGAAGACCGAAAGGGAGTGGTTCACCTTGGTTGCTGTTGCGGCGTTACCTGTGATGCTTGCGCTAGCCGTAATGAATCCTGCTCCATTCGTCAATTGGTTCGTGTTGTTCGGAATGCTTATGCTTTTTGCTGCACTTCCATCATAGCTTCCGCTTGAATATCCGCTCCATGAGAGGGCACTTGGGTTCTTCATCGTGCTAGGTCTTCCGCTTACATTAGTCCAAGCCACGGCGTTTGCGCTTCCTGCGGTGGTGGCGTACTTCACGGACTGAGAGGCGATGTTGGATGAGTCGATGAGCGTCTTCCAAGCTTTCCACTTGCCAGCAACCTTTTGACGGAAATAAAGGTTTCCATTGAAGGAGTAATCATTCGCAAGCAACATTCCATAGTCTTTATCAAAACTTCCCCAGTTCATTACCTGTAGCCAACTATTATCGGTAGGCGCATTCGCTACATTATGCAACTCGTAGATATGAGATGCACCATTTGTGTTGAAGTTGTCTAAGTCGGTCACGATATTCTCTCTAGTGTTATAGAGGAACAGAGCCTTTGCGTCCGCCGTCTTCATGTAGGCAGAAAGACTTTGGTGTGCCGTCAAGAAAGTAGCCCCCTTGACCACGCTGATAGTAGTGCCACTCTTGCTGATAGAAGTCACGGCGTTGCCGCTTCCACTCACGCTTACGTTCATAGCCGAGCCACCCTCCAAGCTAGCAACCTTGTCGTAAAGTTTCTTTACTGACCAAGCACTAGCCAAGAAAGATGATTCCGTCTTGGTAGTGTCGGAACTTCCATTCGTAGCGTTAGGCATCTTGATAGCGGAGTCCCATGCGAGAACGCTACCGCTCAATCCACCGCCACTTCCTGCGGAGCTAGTTCCGTATGCGCTTATTCCACCTGTGGCATAGAGGTTTCCGTTGACCTTCAAGTTCCCGTCCGAATCCTTCTCCAAGACGATGCCGTTGATGTTGACCTTGGTTGTGGTGTAGATTTCTCCCGACACATGCAGCTTATGAGATGGGGCAGATGTTCCGATGCCGACGTTACCATTCACGCTAAGTTTGTTGGAGAGGTATACATCCTTGTTACCAAAGTTGCGAATCCAAGTGTTGTCGATCATGTACCAACCGCCGCCGTGGTCTTCACTATACCAACCAGTGCTTCCCTTGCTTCTGAACCAGTTGTTTGTGTAGATAGTTCCTGCTGGTGCTGCGGAAGTATTGATGTTGCCCACACCTGTCATGTTGCCGCTCACGTTTGCTGTTCCGTTGAAGGACTGACCCCATAGCGAGCGAGCCGTTACAAGTTGGTCTGCTTGCTTCACGATGCCAATTCTCGTAGCACCATCAAGCAAGGTGTAAGGGCTATCCCCTGTGGTTGCTGGCAAGCTTTGAGCCGCAGAGAACGATCGGTTTGTTACCAAAGTTCCTTGGCTTGTGAAATCGGCAGACGTGCGCCCTGTCTTCTTGATGATTGTGTAAGATAGACTTCCATATTGACCTTGGCAATTTCCCCAAAGTTGAACATTGCCAGTTGCATTGTTGTAGTACACACGTAACCTTGAAGACATGTTTCCGACCAACTCACGCAAGGATATGCTAAAGTTGTACGCCCCAGAGTCCTTCGCTCCATTCTGACGGATTCTCAACACGACAACCGAATAGGTATCGTTATATCCGTTGGAGAAGAGGAACGTGAAACTTCTATCATCATATTGGTTGCCTGTGACGGTAATGTCAAACAACTTCGCCCAATAGTGGGAAAGGCTTGCGGTGTTGCTGTTTACCGCTCCCGACCATACGATGTTGTCTTTGTGCCAACCATCGAGCAAATCCGCATTGAGGTTTGTCCATTGTGCGGTAGTCGAAGCTATGTGATTCCAGCCGTTGTAACCGAATTGCATACCTCCCTTGCCGAACTTCACCATTCCAGCGTTGTTGTTGCCAACGCCCATCAAGCTGATAGTGTTGCCTAAGTTACAATCACCAATGTAGCAATCATCGCCAATGAGCAATCCATTGTAAGCACCATTCAATGCGCTTGCCACAATCTTAAGCTGCCCAGTGAGCGTTCCACCTGTCAAAGGCAAGTACTTTGCGGCGATGGCATCCACCTGCGTCTTCGTATAAGCATCAGTAATGCCGTACCCACTTATCGTTGTTGGCTTGTTGGTGAGTTCAGAGAAAGCAAGGCTGTTCTTGATGGCAAACGAGCCGAAAGCACCCTTGTTGCAATAGGCGAGGTTTGATTTTGTGCCACTACATGCTCCGTTCCAATAAGCTATGAAGCTCATGTCAGGAATGATGTTGCCATCGATCGATGCGTTAGTCCATCCCGAAGTGCCCACCGCAGAAAGGCTCTTCTTCGTGTAGCTCTTGGTGTAGGTGATGGCTGTTCCACTGGTGGATATGCCAGTCACGAACACATTGCTTCCACTTGGCTGAGTAACCGAGCGCAAGCCATCCGTAATGCCAAATCCCGACAAAGTGGTTGGCTTGTTGGTGATATAGCTCCACGCAAGGTTTCCTTGGAACGCCGTGAGAGCCTTGATGTGTGGAGCAATAAAGTAGGCATCGCCTTGGTTCGTCACGAACGAAAGGCTTACTCCTGTTCCAATCTTGTCATGGTCAGTATAAACCAATGCAGCCGATTGCACGCCACTTGCGTCTGGATTCTCGCTAGTCGAGAAAACCAATTGTGGACCGCCATCGCCATAGGACAGCTTTCCAGCCGACTTGATGTAGTTTGCATCGTTGCCATAGGTAGTTCCATAAATCACCAAGCGATTCTGCTCAGCCTTGTGACTTGTGTTGACGGTGACACTAGCCTTTGACAACTTCAAGATGTTGTCTATCTTGGTTATTCCTGTCAAGGCTTGCTCGGCACTGCTGCTTTGTATCTGTGTCGTTCCCACATAATGAGTATGGTTAGACAAGCTGAATGTGCTACCCTTCGTCAAGGTCAAGGTATGCCCACTGATAGATGCGGTTGTTATCGCATTCCCAGAACCTGTTACGCTAACGGCATTCACACCGTCTGTGATACCATATCCGCTGAGACTTGTTGGCTTAGAGGTCAAACTTGCAAAAGTATGTGTATGCCCATTGAGCGAGAATGTAGAGCCTTTTGTGAAGGTTATCTTTGTTCCACTCTTCGACACGCTAGTTACGGCATTGCCTGAGCCTGTGGTTTCAATGCTTGTTGCGCTACCACCCTCCAAGGTGGAGATTCTACCAATGGCAGCGTTCAACGAGTTGTTAAGCACGGCGATGGAATAGGCACTTGCAATCTCGCTAAGGTTCTCGCTTGTGAGCTTGATGGAATCGGCATACGCTTTTGCCGAGAAGTTGTTGCTTCCTGTTGTTCCAGCACTTCCCTCTCCGTAGGCTGTGATACCTCCAGTAGCATACAAGTTGCCATTCACTTTCAAAGCCTTGTTTGTAGCATCATATTCCACCACAATGCCACCGATGTTCAACTTGCCAGGCAATATTGTGTTTCCCGATGCGTCCAAGAGCGTCAAGGTTCGCTTGATTGTGGTGAACGCACCCCAGTATTGGCGAACGTAAATAGGCTCGTTGGTTCCATCTGCCGTTGCAATCTCCAAGTAGCCGCCATCTGACCCAGTAGCACCACCACGAATGATGGCATAGTCGTTGTTTCCTACCTGCCACTTCACGCCATTTGCAAAACCACTTGTCACGTTAGGGAATGTAATCTGTCCGCTTATGTTAGCCGTGCCGTCAAAGCTATTCCCCCACAAGGTACGAGCCGTATAAAGCTGTGCCGCCTTTGTCGCATAGCCAACCGTCAAGGTCTTGTTAGTTCCTCCTATCGTGACGGAAATGTTGTTTCCGCTGTTAGCTAATGCCGTAAAGAGACCACTTGCATGAATGTTGTCAAGAGTATCTGCATTTCCTGCCGACTTCGCATAGTTAACAGACTGATTGCCAATCGTTCCGCTATGAATAACCTCATACTCGGTTGCGGTCTTTCCCAATTCCCTATTAGGGGTGAAGAGCAGCTTGCCGTCCATCATGCGGAGAGTGTCCACATGGGTAGCGTCCCTATAGAAGTGAATGCCTTCCGCTTGCGAGTCGGACTTGTCAGACGTGTAGATGCTGTTAAGACCGAAAATGTCCGAGTTCTGCATGTTCAACGCACCATTGTAAGCATCCTCAAACATACCGCCTTTTAAGGCGAGCACACCAGTCATAGTGCCACCTGCGAGAGGAAGGTAATTAGCGAACTTGTTATTCAAGGTGTTTTCCGCATTCTTCGCCCTAGTTATCTCATTGTTGAGATTCGTTGTCAAGGTGGATTCTGCGCCCTTTGCCCTAGTTATCTCGGCATTGAGGTTTGTTGTCAACGTAGACTCAGCAGACTTGGCCCTTGTAATTTCACTATTAAGATTTGTAGTCAAAGTACTTTCCGCAGCCTTAGCCCTCGTTACCTCATTGGAAATTGAAGTGTTGATGCCATCGACAATAGCGTTGAGATCTGTAGACGAGGATATGCCATCAAGGAACGCAATAACCTCCTGCCACTTATTGATGATGTCGTCCGTGTCCGTAGCCGTGATACCAGTATACCAATTATACACTTTGTCCCAATTCGTCTGCTTGGCTGTAGTTGGTATTGAGTAGCCCGAAGCAAGGGAAATGGCAATAGTTCCATGGGTCGTGATAGGCGAGCCACTGACCGAAAGACCTGTAGGGACAGAGATAGCAACCGATGTAACCGTACCAGTGTTCTTTGTATATCCGCTATCATTGCTGAGTTCGGACAGCTTGGTAGGAACGGTTACGTTTATGGTCTTCGCGGCAGAGTTAGGGGTGTAAGTGCCTAGGCTTGTGCCATTCTTCTGAATAGTCAAGCCGTAGATGGTCTGATGCGAAATCAGATAATTGCCCTTTGGCTGATAGGTAGCCTTGGCAGCTGCTATCGTAAGATAGTCGGAGAACACGCCTGTTCCGAATGCGTTTATCTTGTCGTTGAGCTGCTTGATGCTCCAAGCAGTAGCAAGGAATGAAACTTCCGTCTTGCTGCTGTCTCCATTGTCGGCGGAAGTCATGGCTGTAGCCTTTTCGAAGCCAAGGACAGAGCCGTTCAATCCGCCTCCTGTGCCACCGCTGACGGAAGAAGCACCGAAAGCCGTGATGCCGCCTGTCGCATAGAAGTTGGCGGCGGTCTTTCCGTCCGTCTTCTGAACGTAGAGATTGCCGCTTCCATCGTTGATGATGTAGATGTCGCCAATGGCAACCTTGCTCTTGAAGGTAGCGATGCCGTTGACGGTAAGCGCACCTGTTATTGTTCCTCCAGCTAGAGGGAGATACTTAGCCACAGTCGAGTCCACTTGCGCCTTGGTATAAGCGTCCGTGATGCCATATCCTGCTATTGTAGTAGGCTTTGAGGTCAAGCTAGCGAAGGTATGGGTGTGACCGCTGAGGGAGAATGTGCTTCCCTTTGTCAAAGTCAAGGTGTGACCGTCTATGCTTGCGCTAGTAACGGCGTTCCCATTGCCTGTGACCGATACCGCATTGACTCCATCGGTGACTCCATAGCCAGCAAGTGTTGTTGGCTTTCCCGTAATCTCGCTGAATGCGTGGGTATGTCCCAACTTGCTATAGGTCTTCTCCGCATCGGCAGACTTCAAGTAAGCAGCCAAGGACTGATGAGAAGTAAGGTAAGTTCCCAAGTCAACGGCTGTTCCACCTGTGGCTGCTATGGTCTTCGTGACACCATTAATCTTCACGCTGTGCGTATGTGTCTTGTCACTCTTTCCGCTGATGTCTTGGTGGGAGGTGAGATAGTTCCCCTTTGGCTGATACAAGGTAGATGCTTCCGTCTTCTTCAAGTAGCCAGCCAGCTGTCCTGTGACATCAATGCTGTTAATCATATCATAGAGCTTCTTGATAGACCAAGCTGAAGCAATCTCCGTTCCCTCGTTTTGTGCCGTCAAGAACTTAGCCTTGTCGAAAGGAACGATGCTTCCGTTCAAGCCACCACCATTGCTAGTGCCCTCGCCGTATGCGCTCATGCCACCTGTGGAATACACATTGCCATCAATCTTCAATGCGCCATTTACCACGCTGAGGGTAATGCTACCAATCTTAAGCTTTCCCTCTACCAACAAATCATTGCTTACGCTGAGTGTCGTAAAAGGAGCTTGCGGAGTCAAAGCCACAAGGTCTTTTATGTTAGTGCCATTGCTACCGCTCTTCCATGTAGGCTCAAAGAATGCAAGGTATGCGCCAAGATTCTTCTCGCTGATGATAAATGATGTAGGGTCAGCGTGAACCTTTCCGTCCACGTCCCACCAGATTGCACCATTTGCGAGATAGCCCGAACCGTCAAAGCGAACGAGGGAAGTAGCAGGAGTAAGGCTTCCGCTATTGTAGTCCTTATCCACCATCTGACCACCCCACCAAGTTGCGATGCTCTTCTTTCCTCTGTTCGTGTCTATCGCTCCGTTGATACCACTCTGAATGTTTCCGTCTGCGTCTCTCAAAGCAAGGAGTGTTGTCATTACAAGACCGCCATCAATATCTGTTGTCTGACCGAGTGCGTCCTTGATATACTTGTAGCCTGCAAGGTCGGTAATATTCTGCTTCAAGTCGCCATATATCTTGCTAGTGATATAGGCGTTTGCCAAACCCAACTTATCGTAAAATGCCGAATATGCGCTTTGGAAGTTAGTAAACTTCGTTCCCACGGCAGATACGATAGTAGCCTTGCCGTTAGTATCAGCCGCATTGTATCTGCTTGATATGTCTGACAGATACGTAACGAGTTCCGTCTTGGCAGTAGTGAGGGTAGCAAAAGCGGTGTTGAGGTCGGTAAGTTCCTTGGTGCTCTTCAGCACCTCTGCTCCCTTCACCTCATTGTATGACTTCTCAGCGGCTGCGAAATCATCTTCAAGTCGCTTGGAATCCTGCGCCATAGCCGCAATCTCGGAAGGCTCTAGGTAGCCATCCTTGACATAGCTATCGAATGCCTTCTTGTTGATGGTGACGGTTTTGCCGAGATTCGTAATGTTCGTCTGTGCGGTCTCTGCCGCCTTCTTCGCCTCTTCCGCTGCCTTCTTTGCTGCGTTAGCCACGGTGTCATCGGTGTATTTGGAAGCTTTAATCCAATCGGCAATAGCGAACTGAGAACCAGCCTTCTTGTCGGTCTGGCAGCGCAACACCTCATTCTTGTATGTACTTCCGTCAGACGGATAGGTAGCATTAACCCAAATATCACCCACTTGATATGGCGGTGTAGGCTGACTGCTGAACACCTTCATCTTTCCGTCTGCCGTTTCCTGCGCCTTACTTGCATCAGCAAGGGCTTTAGCAATGTCGGTGTCCGTAATGATAGTCCACTTGTAGGTGTTCCCATCCTTGGCAAAGCGGTATGCCTTGCCCGTCTTGTTGTCGTAATACAAGTCGCCCAGATGGGTATCTTTATCCTTATTGGTCGTCCAACTGCTGGCTGGAGCATTGGTCAACGTAGGCACACCATCATAGAACCACGTTTCAATAGCTCCATCAACCTGATTCTGCAAGTCAGCTATGACCTGCGAGTTATTGATGATATTATTCACCTGTTCCTCGGTCAAGCCCTTCGCTGAGTTCTCTTTGATGTACTGAGACAATTCCTTGCCATCTACGGTTGATTTTGCGGAGAGCTTACCCTTGATGACTACCTGTTTGGTTGCGCTGTCATACTTGACGTAGCTGCTTCCCTCGTAACCATTATCCTTGGTAGGTCGGTCGCCTACATACATATCGCCATAAACATTGAAAAATGCCTTGTTGGTCTTCTTATTCACACCATATCCCACAAACTCCTTGTTTGCAAAGGAGTAGCTATTGATGCCGTGATAGAGGCTGATGGATGGAGAATAGGTATCTACCGCAGAGAAGATAAGGCAGTTCTGACGTTCTACATCGGTTCTGTTACCGCACTGGTTGAGCACATCACCTTTAGCAGGTACGTCGCTTGCCGTAGCGCAATCGGTATCAGAGAGGTCGATATAATGATATTTCTTTCCTTCCAGCTCTACAGGGTCTTCATCACGACCGATTACCAATCGCCAATAGAAGTGATTGCCAGCCTTGTGATAAGTGCCCTTGCGAACATTGAATGATTCCGAGCGCACTTGGTCGCCAACAGCGAAATCATTATCCACGGCATCGCCTTCCTGCTCTGCTAAGAAATAGCAACGATAAGCCTTCTGTGACACATTATTATATGTCACAGTAACCTCTTCTACCTTATGAGCCACCACACCGCCAGCAGGAGAGATTATCTCCTTACCACCGATGGTGGATGTTTTATTGATGACCAGCTCCTCGAAGATAGCCTTCATTCTTACCTCCAAGTAATCTGTGATGAGGTGCGAACGACCTTCTGCATCTGGAGTCCAGCTGCCACCATTTTCAGCATTAAAATTGCCGACAAACAGACCACTTACAAACTTCTGCACCTTCTCCCAGGTAACTGTACCTTTTGCGATGTCATCGTTTATCTTTGAGATGAAGTGTTTGCTTCCCTCTGTCGCAACCAGATTCTTAACCTGTGTAGTTGTCAAACCTGCACCAGTTCCGCCATTTCCACTTTTGATCGACGAAATCTGCTGCTGAATCTTCTGGATAGTTCCAACCTCTTTATCCTCACGGAGAGTTATGTCGTATGTCGGTATCTTGCCATCTTCTTCCTTGATCGTGAGCTGGTCGATAGAGATGATTCCTTCGATATTGAGGTCTGTATCATTGAAGTTCATCAGATCGCCGGCTTTAAGCGTATCGTGGAGGCTCTTGATAACTCCGGTGTCGTCTGCCTCCGCTTGGTCGTGCTGCCTTGCCATGAAAATCTCATCTACCTTAGGCTGATAGACATACCTGGTGTAGTCATTCTTGTCAATGAATGCTATGGCGTATTTGAGAAGCTTCAGAGATGCAGCATTGACATACGAATCGGGAAGGGTGATGCCGGTAAGAACGAAATGGTCTCCTTTCTTGATAGGATAGTCCTTGTATGGGAACCAAAGCTCAAGAGCATCGTCCTTGATTCGCTCGATAGTGAGTCTCCATCTTCCATCTACCTTGGTAGAGGATGCTACCTTGAACGTTCGGCCACCGCACATACCATCTTTCATGGAGATTGAGAAATCGTCGTCCGCTAAATCTTTTATATCGAAATCAACAGCTTTGCTGAGATAAATATCAACATTATTCGGACCAGGGTCGCCATCATATCGGCCGTCATCATCAGGAGCGACACCCTCGTCAATCTCATCCACGCGCACGCCACCGACAACCATTTCTTCGATTGTAGGGTAGATTTCTACGACTCCATTCGTCTTATCATCGGTATCGAAGAACTGCGATGCCGAACGAAGACCAATCTGATCGATGTTGATGGAATCGATGTATGGTCTATGCGGGTCAGTAGAGAATCTGTGTTGTTTTCCGGTAGGGTTCACGTACTTCTTCTCTTCATCCGTGAGCGAATCATAGAAGTCACTCAGCGATACATGGGGAAATCCAGGCAGCATAAGCCTGTTGATTGACATATTGTTCGGGAGATTCTCTGCATGTTCCTTCATGGACGAAGGAACATTTTTCTTGTTGAGGCCGGATGTGATATACATCTTCGTCTTTCCTGCCTTAACCTGAGCGATGAAAGTGTTAAGGTTTTCCCTTGACTCTTCGTCACCGCTATCTACTTGAGTTCCCCTGTATTCCGAATAGAATCTACACTTATTGGTATTGTATTTCTGTGTTACATAACCGGTAATCTCAGTCTTGAAATCAAATGTAACCTTAAGCACCCAACCAGAAGACTGTTCGCCAGTTTCTCCAGAAACAATATACTTTCTCGGATTCTTGAAATATGTCTCTATATAATCGAGGTCCAGTTCAAGTTCAACATTCGTGCTGGCTCCGACGACCTTCGTGATATTCGCCACGTACTTGACACCGAGGTCCGCATAGTAGTGGGAAGGAAGATTCTTCTCAGAACCATAGGCTCTTAGTCTTGTAACGACTCTCTGATCGGAATCAGCGTTCTGAACAATCTCATATAATCCATTACCGAGGCCATACTTGAAGATATGGTTTGCCTGTATTCCGGTAGTACCGACATATATGTTTCTTCCTCTGACGATGAAGTTTATGTCCCACTTCTCGTTCACAAGCGAAAGGGCCTGCCAACAGGTCTGTGAATCCACTGTGATAGACATCGATTCGATGACGTTATCGTTTGTTCCTTCGCCGTACATTGACAGCCAGTCGCTCGCGAGGCATCCACGCTGCACGGAACGTTCCATGTTTCTAGAGTAAATTTTCCAAAGACCTGCACCAATCTGGTCGTCAAGGTTCGCCTGGATCCTATCGAGCAAATCATCCAGAGTCTGTACGTAGAATGGAAATTTCGGTAGGGTAGTGTAGTGGAGTTCATTATCATTCAATACCACATCAAGGAACTCAGCCCTAGAAAGCTCATCCTGCAATGCGTTGAACTTTACACTGTCATATACAAAGCCCTCACCATAGGTGTCAGGTCTTGCCTGCTTGTCCTTGCCAGGCTCGTAGTTGAGTTCGAACCGCTCGCCACGATAGACAATATAGTCGCCTATCTGGAAGTTGATAGGCACTTCATGCTTGAAATTGATAGTCACGAAGCACTCACCCATCCAAGAATCGGAGTATTCCAATCCATGAACGGTTATCTGCTCTTCGTTAACGTCTGTCAGCTTCGAGCCATCCTTATGATAAATATTCCAAGTACTCATGTGTCAGTATTATCCTAAATTTGAAATTCTGCCCTGTGTATCCATAATCGGATTGATATCAGTAACAGGGTCGTTAATCTTGAAAGTAATAGAGAGAATAAGCAAGTCCTCGCTGCCCGGATATCTGTATAGGTCCGGATCAATGCTCTTCAGTCTCACATGCTGCCTTCCAATCTTATTGAAGTCGCAGTACATTTTCATCATGCCAGACATGCGGAGATAGTCAATGAAAGCCTTGCACTTATCGTTGGCTCCAAAAGCATCGCCCTTGAACAGGAACTTGACCTTATTCTCGTATGCAGCCATGTAGAGTCCATCCTTGCCGATATATTCGTCATCACCATGCTCGTCGTGCCATTCCCTTTTTATGGGTTCCTTGACGGCATCGCATGGTTTGAACGGATTCTCGCTAACATACATACCGAAGTCGGCGATGGAGTCCTTCACCTCATTCCCATCGCCTTCCTTCTGCATGTATATCCTGAAATAATCTTTCATACCTTAATTCAACTTTTTATAATTGCAAATATACGAAAAATAGAATAAATATGCAAGAAATATTCAATTAAAAATGCATAAATATACAAAAGAGGGCACGAATATAGATCCGCGCCCCAGATTATTACTTCATCTTCAATGATTTTGTTCCGTTAAGAACTCTGTTGAAGTTGTCGTTATACTCAACGAATATACTTTCAATCCTCTCGGCCGCATCCGCATTGCGTAACGTATTTCGAGCAATCGCGTTGAGCTGTGTCAGCTGAGATTTGGCAATCTCGCTCATCTCTGGGTAGTACTTAGCCTGCTCAGCCCTCATGACGGAGCAATCAAGTCTGATGCCGTTGACGTACGACAAAAAAACATCGCCCTGTTCCTCCGTAATACCCTTTACAGAGTTTCTTGATGACGAACTGCTATTATCAGACCAACCGTAAGTCTTCTTGAGATAGTCGCGTGTTGCCTCGATTTGCTTTGATAGCTCCTCAGTGTTTTTATTTACGTCGGCATACTCGGCTCCCGTGTATTCAGAAATGACATTTCCGCTGGAATCCTTGATCTTGTCGTCATTCTCTGCGTATCCCTGAGTCTTCTTCAAAAGAGCTTTAATCTTGTCTCCATATGTATTCTCAATCATGGAGTTCAAGATGGTGTTCTTTAATTTTCCTTCAAAGCCATCCAACAAGTCTTCATACCCATTGGCCATAGTTGACATTGCGTCGCCCCAGGAAGACACCAAGTCAGAGAACTTGTTACCGGTCAGTTTCTCTGTAAGAGCCTCAATCATGTCATCTGCCTTCTCGCCATACTGAATGAGCTTTTCCAGGTAATCTCTGAAATCTGAGTCCATGTTAGCCCAAAGACCAGTGTAATCCTTCTTAATCTTCGACAATGTATCAGCGTTCATGTTGAGCATGTCTTCCATGCCGTTGAACTGGACTCCGTACTTCGAAGAGATTTCTCCGGCAACATCACGCCAGTTCTGACCATTGTACTTATATGAACCCTTCCACATTCTATATTTGATAGAGTGGGAGCCAGCTGACGCACCGGCATTGAGCCTCTTCTGCGCGATAACCTTAGTCTGCTCAATCTCCGCCTTAAGCATTTCCTGGGCTTCCTTGGATGCCTCTGTAGCCTCTGTACCCCAATGGATGTTCATGTACTCAGTCTTCTTGGAGATGAGAGAATCCCAAATTGAGGTAAGGTTATCGTACTCAGCCTTCGCTTTGTTGTAGCTGCTGTAGTCTGCACCGAACGCCTTGATGAGCGAACCGCCAATGCTCAACGCTGCGGAAGCGGCTGCTGCGTATGGACCAGCACCTTTGAGGAACCCGAGACCCTTCATTTTGCCGAGGGTATCAAAAGCCCCGGCTGTACTTGCTGCCGAAGAGAATGCGCCTGATGCTCCACCAACAATTTGACCAAGGATTGAATCCTCTTCGCCCATAGCCTTGAATAGATTGATTACCGGGTCAAGAACCGTGCTGAGCGCCTGTATCTTCGTCGCAAGTTCAGAAATGGCCTTAGACGAGTCTGCGTATGCAGACTGCTGATCATTCTTCAGGCTCGCCTTGGTTCTTACGCCGCCAGCGATTCCGAGTCTCGAAGCCTCCTCCTTGCTGACGAATATCTTCGCGGTATCATCCATGCCGCCAAGACGCTCATTTATGAACTTTCCGATAGCCTTACCGCGATTCACCCCTCCAAAGATGAAGCCGAACGGGTTTCTGCTAATCTGCTCATTTCTGAGCTTATCCAAGGCATCCCTCAACTGCTTGATTGATTCTACAGACAGGCCGGTAGTCATGGAGAACTGGTCAATCTTCTCAATCATCGAGTTGATTGTAGCGGAAGACACCCTGTCAAGGTCATCAAAGATAGCAACCCAGTCAGACTCCTGCTTGAACTGATCGAACTGAAGCTTTGCCACATTCTCGTTGTGAGTCTTTGTGGCTCCGGCCTTGGCTCTGTCTCTCATCTGTGGGTCTTCGATGCCCTTGATGAGCTCAAGCTGTCTCTCGTATTTGCGGTTTTCATCCTCAATCTGCTGGGCGATGGTTGCATTCTTTTCAATCAGACTAGCCATCAGGTCGATGGTCTCCTTCTTAATTTTATTGTTCTCATCTTCCAGCTTCTTGCGTATGTCGTAAACACGAGCCTCCTCGCCATACTTATCCTTGACATTTTCAAGACTCATTCCCTTAACCTCATCCGTAGTCAAGTTGAGCCCGGACTGAACATTGTCGTGCTTTACCGCAATGTCAAGTTGTTTCTCCAGGAACTTCTTGTATGTATCAAATTGAACAGTTCCTCCGAAAGCTATGTTTTCAGAACCCTTCTTGTTTCCTGTCAGCTCGTATATTTTCTTATACGTCTCGTATTGTTCGGAGATAATATCAAGCTGTCTGTTGAGTGCATCCAGTTCGTCTCTGCGCTGGTCTTCGAGAAGTTTTCGGTTTTCAGTTTGAATGCCAGCCTTCTCGTTTGCAGCATAGTCCAATCTGTCCTTTGTTGATGTAGGGAGAGTCCGCAAGAGCTCCTTGATAGAAGTCTCGTAGTTAGTATAGTCAGAGATAGGGAACCTCTTCTTGTCATCAAAGATAGCCTCAAACTCTCCGTCGTTTGCAAGTTGTCCAAGCGCGCCCTCTCCGTATAGTTCCTTGAACTTCTTGATTTCGGCATACATCTTCTTGTATAATTCGATGCGTTCACGGAGATTCTTCAGCTGTTTATCTTCTTCGCGACCATTCTTGTTTTTATCTTTCCCGAAGTGACCAGTAACCTTGTTCTTGCCTACATCAAGACTTATTCCAGACTGAGCCGCTATTGCTTCAAGCATTCGCTGCTCCCTTACGTATGGTTGCCTGTCGCCTGCATTCTTTGCATTGTCGTTCTCGTCACGGACCTCCTTATATCTCTTTCTTACAGCCTCTCCGAATGAAGTCCATCCGTTACTATTTCCTCCATTCAGATTGTGGAGATACTCGGCCATTTCCTTCTGCCAGAAACCACCTGTTCCTCCTTTAAGCTTTCCTGCCTTTTGTAGCTTGCCGAAGACTTTTCTTTCGATAGTTCCTACTTTGTTAGGGTTTTTCCAAACTTTTGGACCAGTATTGCCTTCTTGTAGCTTTGCTTTTCCTATGTTCAAAATAGCCATAGCTACGCTTTGAAGTCTCGCTACAAGACCAGGAACTTTCTTGTTCGCCTCAGATAACATTTGGTCAAGCATGGTTCTGAACTTATCCGGGTGCTGTTTGCACCACCTTGAGAACTCAACCATGTCCATATTCCTACTCTTGGCCATATATTCGAGATATTTAGGAATATCGTCGGTAGCTATCTGACCAAAGTTTCCACTAAAGTCATCCAAGTCGTCCTCTAACCCACGGAGATCATCTTCAACATCTTTGTTTCCGTTACTTACCTTCTTGACAAATGTCTCCCAATATCCGTTTACACCTCTCGAACTGCATATCTCGGCTATTTTTTCCTCAAATGTCATTCCAGCAGCCCTTGCACCAAGGATAGAATTTGCAACCTTTTCCATTGATGACTTGGTAGAATCACCGAATTTCTCCATCTTCATCTGGAGTTGAGCAAGGTTCCCTGCAACGTCGTTTATGTTCTCGTCAATATCGTCTTGACCGATACCAGTCCATTGACCGAACCAACTTGCTCCACCTGCGAATCCAGCACCAGAAGCCTTCTTTGCCTTTGCGAAGTTCTCTCCTTCGCTTGGAGTGAAATTATTCTCATTCCTAGCGTCAATGATTTTCTGTTTTAAGATATCATACTCCTTGCCGAGGTCATCAGTACTATCTATCTGTTCCTTAATGGAGTCTGTATAGAGTCCGCTCTGTTTAAGGACATCAGTCATCTTGTCTACCTGTTGCTGAAGAGTCTCGCCAGTGCCTTTATTGCCAACTTCCGATAACGTATCAGATAGTGTCTTTACTGTTGTTTTCGCAGTCTCGTTTATCCTATCGGTATCCTGTTTGATGCTGTCCTTGAACTGACTATATGCCGAATACAGAGCTGTTCCTATAGTAATACCAAGTGTTGCAATATTCCATCCTGAGAAGAATCCTCCAAGCTTTCCTTTTGCCTGGTTAACAGCAAGCGACATTCTTGCCCTTGTTCCTTCTTTAGTTATAAGCTCGGACTCCTTTGCGCTTATCATACCCATAAGGCGAAGCTGTTCGATCATCTCCTTGGATATTAGACCCTCGCGGAAAGCTTTTTGCATCTTCAACGCGCTAAGTCTTCCCTCTAGTGCAGCTTGCTCTACAGCATTTCTGGTATTAATCTTGCTATTCAGCATTCCCTGGTAGTCAGCAATATTCTGCCTCATTATTTCCTGGGTTATCTTACCTTCAATGAGAGCTTGCTGCTGTTCTACGGCGAAAGTTCTTAGCTTTACCTGTTGTTCAGCCCGCAAAGCTGCAAGGTTACTGCTTATACCAACTCTTGAAGCAATGGCTGTCGCACCCTTACGCAAAGCATACATAGCACCGAATGCAAGTGCTGCGTTAGAGACCTTATCCAAAGCCAGAATCAAATCTGTTGTTCTATTAATAAGGAATGAGAAAGTACCTCCGACAACATTCTTGCCTTCTGCGAACTTTCCAAGCATAATGTCCCAGGCATCAATGAGCTTATTCCATCGACCAAGCAATGTTTCGGACAGAACGAACTGCATGTTGTAGAACTGACCACCCTCGTCCGTCATCTTCCAAAGTACCTTCTGGACATCCTCAAAGCTAACCTGTCTAGCACTAATCATCTTCTTGACATCTGCCTGGGTATAATTGTTCCTTCCGTTCTTTCCTTCTGAATTGTAAAGCTCCGTAATTCTCTGTAAGAGAGGGAGTCCTGCGTAAGCAAACTGGCGCAACTCCTTACCATCGAGCCAAGAACGAGCCTTTACCTGACCAAATGCAAGACCCAATCGTCCGAAGTCTACACCAAGACCAGATGCAATATCCGCAAGTCGCTTTGTGGTATCATACAAGTCATTTGCCTCGACTCCAAATGCAGCCAGCTGCTTGACATCTCGGTTCAGCTCTCCAAACTTGAATGGAGACTGCAACGCAAGTTGCTGTGTCTGAGCGAACAGCTCGTCAGCCTTCTGTACATCACCAAGGATGGAGCGTAACGCAACATGCTGCTGAACAATCTCACCACCGGTTTGTACGATTGAATTAAAGAATTGCTGCGCTCCAAAGACAATACCTCCCTGTAAGAAGAGAGACTTGATGTCTCCGACTATGGATTGCATCTTCTTCGCTTCAGCGTTTGCTCCGGCGAATGCTGCTGCGAGATCGTTTCGTGCTCTTGCAGCAGACTGAGCAATTTCCTGCTGACGCTTCTGTTCAAGCTCGATACCTTTCTGAACCTCTTGGTTTACTGTTTTCTGATCTTGAAGAACCCTAGAAGCTAATGTGGTATCGTGGCCACTACCGATATTGCCAAGCATACCGAGGCTATCCTTCCAGTTCTCTGAATTGAGTCTGTCTTTGATAGTTCTAAGATCCCTCATTAAAGAAAGGAGCCTGCTAATCTCAGCTTCTGCTTTACTAACATCTGCTCCGACAGAAATTCCTCGGCTGTATTCAGAGCGGAGCTGGCGAACCTTATTTCCGAGAGAATCATACCGACGCTCCGTGTTCTTCAAATCATTCTGGCGTTGCCTCTCTGCCTCTTTTGCCTCGCGTGCTGCGTCCTTTATAACCTTTGCATAAGTATTTGCTTTATCTATAGCATTAAGATACCCGGAACTCTTTACGACATCAGTTGCAGTGAGTCCTGTGATAGGATGAATACCTCTGTTATTCCTGATCTGTTCTAATTCAGTTCTGTATTTAGACAGCTCTGACAACGACTGACGTATGTTGTTCGTTGAATCGACTCCAAACATCTGTATGCCTTCACCATGGCGTTTATTGATTTCGTCAATAATAGAAGATAACTTATAAAGTTCTCTCTCTGCCTTGTTTGCCTCAGTGGAAACACTGTTAGGGAATATGTTGAATCCAGCACCTTCCTTAGACACCTCTCCGAGTATGCGGCCTATTTTGTACAACCCGTCCTGGACAGACTCCAACTGCTGGAGTTTTTTCGAACTGAAGAAATCTTCGCTTGAAAATACGCCAATATTACGACGTAATTCTTTAACGAAGTTGTTTAGCTTTTCAAAACTACGACCTCCCTTATCTCCAATACCTTTTGTTGCTTCGGATATTGCTTCCAAAGCATTCTGTGCCTGCTTACCAGTAGAATCAACCTTGTTTAATTCTCTGATAATCTTTTTGGTTTCCTCTTCAATTCTAGATTTTAGAGTGAGCGAGAAACTGAGGTCTCCCATATTTACACCTGCCATATCCTGAATATTTTTAAATTAGAGTTTATTGTTTAAGTAATCTGCAAGACTTATCTTCTTGCCAACGAGGCTTCCCTCATTCTTCTTTTTTTCCATCCATCTGTCGTAGAGGTCATCCATCTCCTTCTTGGTATGCTTCTTCGGACCGCCTTCCTTCTTGGCCTTTGGATAGACGACAAGAGGCTGGTCTGCAACCATGAGGTCAATCTGTGCCGACGAATAGCCCCACCAGTAGTCGTAGGCTGCGATGAAGTACTTGCGCTGAAAGAGGAAACCGAACTTCTCCGCTAGTGAGAAGGCTGCTCCCCAGCTTGTTCTGCTTGGATAGCTTTTACTTCGCTCCTCGTCATCGTCATCATCACGTCCGTCATCCCGGTCGCTAATATGGTAGCCAGTGAGAATGCGTTCGATGGAATTTTTTTTTTAGAAACATCGAGGACTCTCAGCACCTCGGCCATGTCCACATCCTTGATGTAGTAGAGCCAGCGCCAGTAGATCCAATACAGGAATCGTATCTTCCAGATGTTGTTGAGGAGAATACAGACGCAAATCTTGACGTTGCGCTTCCATTCGTTCTTCTCCTTAGCCCTGATATGAGAACACCTGCTCATGGTTCCCTTGCGAAGCCAGCCGAGCTTGTGCTTCTTTCCTCTGAACACGAACTCGGTAGGCTCGTCGTGCAGCACGCTGTCAAGCAACTCCTGCAAGTCCACTGAAGGCTGCTCAATTTTCTTTTCTTCTGCCATGATTGTATGCTATTAAATGAAGAAGGGCGGCACGGCTGTTGATTAGCCTGCCGCCCAACGGTTTGTTATCCTGAATCTAATTACCTAAAGAAGCCTTTACTTGATTAACCGCCAATGCCTGGTTCACCAGCAGCTGGAGCCTTAGTAAGCCAAGCGATGCTACGCTTACCTGCACCCTCGATAGAACCTGAGAACTTAAACGCAACAGGCTCAGTACCAGAGTTATCCCACTGCAAGGTAGCGTAGAGAGCGATGTTGGTAATAACCATGAGGTTCTCCTTCTCGTCGTCAACAATAACGATAGTACCCTTGATCTTGAACTTCTTAGGCTCAACAGCGATACCTGTAAAGCCGGTAGTAGCATCGAGAGTAGCGTCACCTGTACCCTTCAGGGTAACCTTGGTCAGCTCGGTGATAGCATCCTCGCCGAACATAATTGTCAGCAAGTCCTTTGCCTTTGAAGGAACAACGAACTCTACGTTGAAGTCGCCGAGCTCTGCGGTAGTTGCCCAGTCACCAGCAAGACCGATAACCTTGTAGTGGTTTACGGTTGGGTCATCCATAGTTGCCTTCAGCGAGTCAACGGTAACCGGAAGTTCAACCTCTGGGGTGATGTCAACTGTAGCCTTGCTCAAATCGGTAATAGCCTTTGAGTAGAGCAGAGTTTTAGGACCATTGAAAATGTCCTTCATCTTGTCAATAGTTGTCATAGCCATAATCTAAAATATTTTAAATTGTTATACCTGAATACTTATTTCGTACGTAACCTTCCCTGTATGATTGTCACGGAAAAACCTGCGCCGTCGTCTGTCTGTAGTGTTATACGAGGATTGGAAACAATGAGATTTTTTGTAGAGATTGGGAATTTATCCATAATTTCCTGGACTTTCTCGTCAACGCTAGAAACATCAAATGTGTTTGGATTTCTTGCTGAAGCTTTATCGCGCACATACAATTCGATTTGAGCTGTAGTGGTGAAATCATTGTATACTCCACTTGAGTTCATCTCGTTGTTGTAGATACTAGATGGGAAGTATACCACGATATAGCTGTTGATTTTTTTTGTATCAACTGCCTTTGGTCGGCTCCGGGAGTAGAGCTTGTCGCAAATTCCCTTCATAGCATTACCGACATCGAAATATAGAGTCTTAATACTAACCATATCTTACATCGATCTAAAGTATCTAACCAAATATTCTCTGAGAGAGGTAATCACGTCGTGTCCTCTCTTCACCTCGACAAACTTTGCGTAATCTACGCCGGCAACTAGAAGCATCTGCCATGTAGCATCGTACTTTCCTTTGCTGTGCTCCCTTGAAACAAGTTCATCCCACGCCGCGTTTGGACCATATTCACCACCTTCTCCGTATTCACCCTTGTAAGGTCTCCTTCCGCTTTCCTTGAAGGAGAACGAACTTCGGTAATACTTATCAAGGTTGTATCTTTCCCCGGCCGCAAGGGTCACTCGGGTTGGCTCTGGGCCAGGAGCGTAATGAATCGACTGCAATGAGCCGTTGTAATATGTACCGATAGCGGTTGACTTGTACAAGTTACCGGTTACGTCATCGTAGTTGCGAGACTTGTCAGCAGCTTTCATTGTCATTTCAGCCGCATGTTCCATCTTCTGCTGCATCTTTGCTACAGCCATCTGACGGATTTTCTTCTCGACCTGTAAAAACTGACCTGATAAACTTGTCATAATCTAAACCCTTGTCAAATTCCAATATACAACAGTCCTGTTATTATCCGGTTCGCAGTCCTTAACCATACCTACTTCAGTGTTGTTTCCGACAGTAGAGTAGATGGTGTCGCCGTCAAGAGGACATCTGTCAGCATCCCATTCGTCATATCTGACCGGAATTGATGCCTTCCTCTTGTTCTGGTCGACGTTCTTATCTCCCTCAGTAGTGGTATCGGTGTAGCTGCGTCCTTCGCCATAGTAGAGAATGATTTCCTTGTCCTCACCAACCGGAGCATCATCATCGGCAAACGGGTCATCAGGGTCGGCTTTTCCGACGACCTTCCTCACGATCTTGATGATGTGAGGGTATCTTGGGTTTCTGATGTTTTCCTTTTCCATACGCCTTATTTGATGATGTGAGGGAGAGGTTCTCCCCAAGGAGAATAATTCGCCCTCTTTACTCCGTGGGAGGTCACCCGGAAGGTGGACTTCTTCTTGAGCATCGAATCAGGCTCCAGCTCTGCATAGATAGCGTTAGCCTCTGCCTTCATCTCGCTCCTGTCGTTGTCCGACATGTCATAGCCACCTCCCGAATGAGTCCATCCGTTATCGGAATCGGAGGTGTTGTTCACCTTGCTCGGACCAAGAACAAACCATTTCAGCATGTCGGCATAGGCAAGTCTCACCTTGTCCTTGTCGCAGGCTTCGAGGTCGATGCCATTTTCAAGCTCCCTGTCGTGCATGATGCCCAACAGAGCCTTCATCGGCATCTCGAACTTCACCTTATTAATAAGGTAGTCGTTCACAGTGTAAATATTCATCTCCGAATCCATAGTCATACAATCTAGTTACGTTAAAGAATTAACCCTTCTTGGTGATGTCGATAATCCAACGGTAAGGGAAGTCGAGCATAGCTGGAACAGCAGCAAACATCAAGTCTGTATGCCACTCCAGGTAATCACCGTTGGCGATTGTTGTGTTGGCAAGCAAACCAAGACCGTCGTTGGTTGTTGCGAACACCTTGTCAACTAGTTTGTTACCCCACTTCTCGAACATCTTCTTATCCTTGATCTCCTTGTGTTCGAACTCAAAAGCGTTGCCACGAGGACGAAGAACAACGATGTTGTCTGACCAAGCCTGTTCTGTCTTCTGTGTACCATCGAAGAGAATAGTAGTTTCTTCCTCTTCTACAAGCTCGATAGGAGAAAGACCCTGGATGTCACCGAATGCCTTCAGGAACATATCCTGGTTCACACCATAATCCTCAACGTAAGCTACATAGTGAGCTTTACACCAGTTGATCCACAACTCCTTAATCTGCTTGTTCTTCAAGAACACATTGAAGAAGGTGTTGACGGTCATCTGCCAAACGAGAGGCTGACCCTTACGATTGAATGTTTTACGCCAGCTCTCTTCAAGAACTCGCATCTGTTCAAGAATATCACAGGTCTCATCAGCCCAAGCAACCTTACCACACTTCTTGAAGTTATCGGCAGGCATATTGGTCTTATGGATTGGAGCCTGAATACCACGACCGATACCAGTGTAGTCGAGCTTACCTGTAGAAGCAAGCTTTGCTGTCATGAAGTTCATAGTGGTATCAACGGAGTCCATCAACTCCTGAACCTGATCTGTCCATTCCATAACGACATCACGGTCATTACCGAACTCTTCAAACTGGTTCATCAAATACTCACGTTCCTCTGCATTCTGGTAGATACCGTCTGTGATAAAGTCTGGAATTGTTGCAGAGTAAACCTGCAAGCCTCCCTTATCCTTCTGGAAAGAACCAGCCAAAGGAGCACGCATGTTAGCCAATGTAGCGGCACGAAGCTTCTTTGCCTCGACAGTGAATGTCGCAACACCTTTTCTGTTGGTTGGAGTCAGATCAGGAGCAATACGTCCCTGGGTCTTCCACCAGCCATAGTTTACGTGAAAGATGTCCTTTTCGTCAAGAAACTTCTGGAGGTATTTGGTGTTGTCCTTACTAGAGAAGAACTTCGCCATCCTCGAATTTTCAATATTAAACTTTGGCATATCCTAAATACAATCTAATAGTTAAACAATTAGTAGTTCGTGTAGAACAACTCTGGGTAACGACTGATATTCATCGCCTCTACAGCTGGTGGGAGAGGACTCATCCTGTCCTTAATGAAAATCGCATCCGGTCCAAGCAGACACGGTGTAAACATCATACGAGGTTTCTCGTACTCGTCGCTTCCAGGAAGAGTATAGAACGGCATGTCGTAGTCGTGAGGAGCAAAACAGTTAGGGTTTGTTACTACAGGAAGTGTAGAACCAACCGCAGCAGCCTCAACGAGAACCTGACCAACGGTCAATGCGCCCAATGCAGCAGACAAGGTAAGTTTCCAAACGTCACCTGCTGTAGCATCCGTTGTAGCCTCAACTGCTGTAACAGAAACACCAGTTCCCTTTGTCTTAAAATCCTTCTGGCCTACCATGATTTTATCGCCAATAAATGGGATGTGATGGTAGCCGTCACGAACGATGTAGATATCTGTGTCTGTAGCGGCACTTGTTGCCTTAGCAACTGCGTAAGACTTCAGAATCTTAATAGTGCCACCCTTGTTGTCTGCAAAGCCGAGGCTATGCTCAACGAGATCACCTGCATAAATCTTAGCAGGTCCAGGGAACGGATTGGTGATAATACCACCGATAGGAGGGTATCTGAAAGCCTCCTTGACAGCACCTTTAAGATTGAAGTACACATGCTTCTGACCGCCAATCTCAGCAGATGCCTGCAAGAGCACTGTTCCATTGAATACCGCACCCTGTGCGTTCATCTGGTCGTAATAATTGCTGTACTGCATAATCTTTTTACCTTAATTAAAATGTTATCCTGAATTATTTCTTGACAGTCGCCTTTGTAGCTCTGTCCTTGCAAATATCCTTAATGTCGTCCCATTCATGCTCGTCGAGTTTCCTTTCCTCACCAGAAGGAGCACTAGAACCCTTTCTAGGTACGGCGTTTCCGCCATTAGCACGCTTATAGTCGGCAGTATAGATATTTTCCGCTGCTGACACCAACTCGACAACATCTGCGTCGTCCGGTATCTCCAGCTTAGAGAGTGCAGTATCAAGGAAAAAGTCGTTCATTTCAAGGTTTGCCTTGTCGAACTTATCCTTCAAACCTGCCTTTACTGACTCGATGGTTGCCTTCCTTGCAGCCTTCTTGTCTCTTTCTGCGTTAGCCTTTTCGAGAGCTTCGAGTTTCTCAAGCAGCTTGGAGTATTTGTCGTCAGGATCGTCACCCTTTTTAGCCTCCTTGCGCTTACGCTCCTCTTCCTCTTCCTTCTTCTTGCGTTCAGCTTCCTCCTTGCTCTTCTTTACCTCGTCAGAGATATTCTTGTGCAAGTTGCCGTTGATACGCTTCAGACGGTTTGCTAACTTGGTAACCAACTTGGAATTTGCTTCCTCGTCATCACCGAAATCTTCCAAAACATCATCAAGTTCCTCATCGATGGTCTTTTGGCTAAGTTCTTTGAACTTGGTGGTATCAACCTCCTTGTTCACTAATGCTAAGAGTTCCTCTCTTGTCATGTTGTTTTTTTGATTAAAATGTTATCCCGAAAGTGGTCCCTCCACCTCGAAAACGTATAAATATACCTTTTGTTTGCAAATATATGAATAAATATGCAATTATCAAAGAAAAAATTGTATATTTGCAGTATTAAAATGAATTTTTATGCAGAAAGATGTGTTTTCAGGATTAAAATTGGATAACGGAGAGCCTATTTACACTCAAGAGTATATCCAATCATTAAGAGATACCGACAAGAAGCATCCCGACAAGCTGAAGATTATAGCTCAGCGTGGCGGTCAGGAACGTATGCTGTCTATAGACGCTGATATTAAGATAGTTGGCGGCTCGCGAGGCGGCTCCAAATCGTTCTCATCCCTAATGGAAGTTCTGAAGGATATCAAAAATCCAGATTTTCATGCAACAATTCTTCGTAACGAAAAAGATGACTTGCAGTCCTTGGTGACAGACTCTTATAAATTGTTCTCCCAATTTGGAACTTACAATAAGTCACAAAATGACATGACCTGGAACTTCGATAACGGAGGATGGCTCAAATTCTCATACTACGCCGGAGCGTATCAGGACTTCAAGACTCGATTCCAGGGACGACAGTATGCATACATCTGCATCGATGAGGGTACACAGTGCCCATACAAGAAATTCAAATACCTCTTGACAAATAACCGAAATGCAGCACATATCCGAAACAGATTCTGGATTACCTGTAACCCGGACCCTGAATCATGGGTAAGAAAGTTCATTGACTGGTGGGTTGACGAGAGCGGATACATCATACCGGAACGGGACGGAGTTATACGATACTGTTTCATGGATGGTGATACACCGGACTCAATCTACTGGGGCGACACAAGAGAAGAGGTATACGAGCAGTGCAAGGGCATCATCGATAGCCTCTGGAAGGACAGCTACGAGGAACTTGGATACACGAAGCTAGAAATGTTCATCAAGTCTGCCACGTTCATACGTGCCGACCTCTCAGAGAATATCAAGCTTATGTCCACCGACGTGTCATATTTGGCCAACCTTGCCCAGCAGGACGAAGAACAGCGTATGCGAGACCTGGAAGCCAACTGGAACTGGAAGGCTGCCGGCGATGACATGATCAAGATGGAAGACCTTGATGAAATCTACGACAATGCAGAACAGATAGGAGATGGAAAACGCAGAGCTTCTGCCGATATTGCTTTCACCGGCGGCGATAACTTCGTGATGTGGCTTTGGGAAGGAAACCATTGCAAAGACCTCATCGTGTCAAGAATCGACTCCAAGACGCTCGTTTCTGTTGTCCAGACAAGATTGCGCGAGTGGGGTGTTGAGGAATGTAACTTCACATACGACATGCAGGGTATAGGGCAGTACTTCAAGGGATTCTTCAAAGAAGCGGTTCCATTCAACAACCAGGCGGCTCCTATTCCTGCCAATCACCAAGAAGAGGAAGGAATCAAGTACTTATACAAGGACTTAAAGTCTCAATGCGCTTGGTTATTCTACAAGATGGTGAAAGAGAAGAAAATATCCATCGACTCGCAGCTGTTGGAACGAAAGTATTCGGGTGACGGATTCGATAAAGTTCCCCTAAGACAAATTCTCCAAAAGGAGCGAAAGATGCTCCGACGTGACGAGGACGGAGATGATAGGGGATTCAAACTTATGCCTAAAAAGAAGGCCAAGAAGTATGTCGGGCACTCACCTGACTTCTTTGAGTCTTGGTTCTACGTAATGATATTCAGTTTAACAAAAAAGAAAAATAAAAAGGTAAAAGGATTATGGAGGCTATCAAGGTAAATAATGTAAGGGAGCTGCTCGTAAGGAAACCATTCTACGAGCTTACTCCTGCGGGGTACATGAAGCACTCGGCTGTAAGCGACGTTGTTCCTGACTATTACGACGGAACGATGCCAGACGATACCATGTATCGCCGCATCAAGACGCAGGCAGACTTCCTGCGTGAGTATTACCCATCTGCCCATAGGATTATGGATGAGAAGGAATACCCTGACATCTGGAAGTTGAACCCTGATAATAACAGGTGGTACTGCCAGAAGATTCAGCGCACAGCCTTTGCATTCCAGCAACTCATCCACACGAAGCATCTGCTGCACTTGACTGGCAACGATGTTCAGTTCGAGCTTGCTGATGGCGATGACTACGAGAACGAGAAGAAGGTAGAGGAGAATCAGAAGACCCTCGATGTATTCAAGAAGGGTTGGCTTATGCACGATATGGAGATTCGCTTCTTTGAAGCTGTAAGTGCGTATCTGAAGGTTGCAGAATGTGCAATCGTCGGTTTCTTCGATGAAAAGAAGAAATTCTGCACACGAACACTCTCTTATGATCGTGGAGATATCCTATACCCTCACGTCGATTCACTCACTGGAGATCTCCTGTGCTTTGCCAGGAAGTACTACGACTACGACGATGAGGGCAACGAGAAGACCGAATATGTCGAGGCTTGGGATAACCGCAAGTTCTACCGCTTCAAGAAGGCTGTCAAGTCAGGAAAGGTGAAAGAGGTAATGACGAAGATTGCAAGGATTTTCGGAATTGACGACTACACCCTCATTGAAGAGAAGGACCACGGCTTCCAGTTCGTGCCGGTAGCCTACGCACGTAACGACAACGGACCTTGCTGGTTTATGGTTCAGAAGAACATCGAGGACTATGAGGAAGCATTCTCATATCTCTGCGAGAACAACAAGGCGTACGCTTTCCCAATCCTTACGCTCACTGGCGATGGTGAGGATATTTCTATAACCGGCGACGATATGACAGGCTCTGCGAAGACAATCATGATTACGGACACTAACGGCAAGGCTGAATTCTTGAATGGCACGGATGCCTCTGATGCCTTCGCTACACAGCTCAACAAGTCGTACGACCTCATCTATGAGCTGTCATTCACCGTGAAGCCACCTGAGCTGAAGTCTGGTGACCTCCCAGGTGTAGCCATCAAGCTTCTCTATTCTCCTGCACTGGAGGTTGCAATGAACGATGCGCAGGAGTTGCAGCCATTCCTGGATAAGATTCTCCGCATCTGTCAGTTCGGCATCGGTACTGATGAAAACTGCGTCGCAACAATGTCCGGGCTTCCAATTAACGCGTGGATAAGTCCGTATGTACATAGTAATAAAACTGAACAAATCACAAATATTGCCACTGCGGTTCAGAACGGATTCCTCTCTAAGCAGACGGCTTCAGAACGCTGCCCTGACTTCCCTAAGACTGCCGAGTATGAGCGTATCATGCGTGAGAAGAAGGAGGAAGACCAGCAAGACCTCCTTATGGATATGCAACGTGCGGATAACGAGACCGAGAATGCTATCGAGGAACAGAAGGCAACGGCGAGGATTCAGAATGGAGGCAGCGGAAACGTACGTACTGGTCGTGGCGCTGGCAGGCCGAACAAAAGCGGTACAGACTGGGATGAGAACGGCAACTGGCCGGGCCGTAACAACTGGAAGACCGTAAAGAAGTAAGCCTATGGATGAGTTAAAACGTTCTGTCGATTACAGCAGGAAGCGCTTACAGGCAATCCGAAACTGCGAGGACCATGTTGCTGATATCCTCTGGAAATCGACACAGAAAATAATTGCCGCAAGTAAGCGATACAGAGGTGCGGGCAGGCTCACAAACGAGTCAGCCCTGCTCTCTTATGCCAAGAATGTTACTGCTGAGGCAGAGGAGAGCATCAACAGCTACATCTCTGCTTATTCCAAGGCTTCATGCAAGATTCTCGGGATTGACAGCGAGAACATAGAATCGTTTCTCGTCAGCGACATCTACGGAAAGACGACATCCGAAAGAAACGCCGTCTATCTCGGAAACTTTGCTGAAGATATTGTAAGGATGATCAAGGCAGGAACCTTGATGGGATATTCTGACCAGCAGCTCCTGTCTTCCATCCGCACAGGATACAAGGACCCATATCACACATCAGTCATTACCAAAGCGAAGAGAAAGGACATTAACATCGATGTTCCTTCTTACGGAAAGGGCTACTACAAGAACGCCTATCAGAATATCGTAAGAAATGCTTCTCAAGTGATTGCTTGGACGTGGGGACAGGCAGAGCAGGAGTATGGGCAGGAGAACAAGGCTATCGGGTTCTACGTCAAGAGAGGAAGCAGTTATCCGTGCGACATTTGTCAAAATGAAGCCGATGCTGGCATCCATTCTTTCAAAGACCCATATCCACCGTTCCACGTTTCGTGTTGTTGTTACACTTTATTTGCATTTAAGGATAATAAAAAGAAATAAGACTATGATTGAAGAAACAAAAGGATACACGTTATCCGTCGATACATACAAGAAGGCGAAGGCTCTCAAGATGAAAGACCCTCGCTATTACATCTACGCCAGTCTCCGTGGCTCAGGAATGCCTATCCGTGACAGTTGGGCCATCGCATTCCAGGGCGAGGGACTCAACTGGGAGAAATCCTTCCTCGAAAACGAGATGAACTTGCTTGAAGCCCAAGAGTCTGTTCAGAAGAGAATCGCAGAGGTGCAGGGCAAGAAAGCGAAGAACGAGAATAGCGACGAACTCACCCAGGAGGAACTCATCAAGGCTACCTCGAAGGAAGAGATTCTGAGAAATCTCGTTATCGCTCAACGCAAGCAGAAATTTGGCTCTCCAGAGTGGCAAAAGACGACAGCCATGATAGCAGACTATTCTAAGATTAAGCAGGACGAGATTGATACGGAAAATAATGTGATTCATTATTTCATCCCTCTGTCTATGCCTCGATGCTGTGAGGACTGCATTATCTTCAAAAATGGCCAGGCGACATTCCAAAAGAAGAAGAAATAGTTAAATTCGTGTTAAAGTAACTTTGTTTTACTAGAATTTCTGCAAAACCAAGTACCTTTGCAGGCAGATATACGTTCACAGATTCGTTCTGCTGTTCGTAATTCTGTTTAATTGGTTACGAGGGGTGGTGTCTTCACAGATACCACCCCTCACTTTTATATTATGAAAGTAGAAGAAAAATATAAACTCAATCAGGGATACTTCTCTCCGGTAACCAACTCAAGTATATCCTTAAGCTGATCATCAAGGAAGTCATCGTTGAATACAGGCAGAGTTGCTTCTGATGGTAGCTTCTTCGTCTCTGCGGCCTCCCAAATAAATCGGAGTGCAATTACTAGGGAAGTATGGTCTTGAACGACCTCAAGCAATTTATCGCTCATCCTTGCCTCCTTCCTTCTTAATCTGTTCTGCCATTTCAAGAATAGTCTCGGCGTGCTTATCGCGGTCGATGACTTCCTGTACGGCCTCATCGCTTTCCTTGCGAAGCTGCTCTTCAGTCTTGCCCTTGTCAGCAGCAGCATTCAGTCTCGCAGACTCACGGGCAAGGTACTCGTCACGAAGCTTCAACTTACCTGCCGTGTATTCTGCATCGCCAGGAAACGATGTATCCGCATACATAAGCTGGGCAAATGCCTCGATGATGTTTCCATCATCCTTGGAGAACTCGTAATGGTCTCCTACAGCCACAGGAACACATTCATCGAGTGCAGCGTACATGGATGTACCGATTGAGTATTCAATACCCCATGTGCCGGCAATGTTCGCAATCTTGATGAAAGGCAGCGAGCCTCTCTGTAAATGCTTCTTGATCTCAGCAGGGATATCCTCTCTGAGTGAAGCAACCTCCTTCTTAGACAAGCTCTTGCTGAACTTCAGCACGGTGAAGTGTCTTGTCTTGATAGTCTTTCCAAATGGTAATGCCATGATAACAATATTTTAAAGTTCAACTTTTATTTCCTTATACTCGAAATCTGTGCAAGTATAATCATCTCCCGAAACGTCTCTCCAGAAGCGTTCTTCTTTACACGTCCCGTTATCAAAGAAGAAACAATCCTTGCAAGTGTAATCAGTCTGTCCCATGTTCCTTACGTTTTTGATATTCCATCAATGTCAAGATACAATAGTTAGCGCAGTCAAGAAGAGCATCTTCCAATGGCTCATTAGCAACTTGCGCCTCATTATCCTTCAACGTCTTGAAACGTTTCACTTTCTCTCGTACCTTTCCGTAGCCATAGTTGATACCAAGCTCGTCATACATTTCGGAAAAAGCATTCCCGTAATCGTGATTTTTACACTTGTAGGTATCGATCATCTTGTCGGTGATTTCCTTGAATCGGTCGGCATCACTCTTCTCGGATTCTTTTTTGATTGGTGTTTCTTTAAAATCCGAGAAAATAGAATACATCGCCAAATCAACTATATCCACACAAGCTGCTGCTAAATCGGGTTTAAAGAATGCTACGATTTCGCATTTTTTATCCGTTATAGCTATATCGATAACTTTGATATGTTGAATCCTATCAATAGAGCCTAATGGGTCTATTTTATCAGCAAACACCGAGCCTGCAATCTTTATCAAATTACACTTCGTAATCTGCAAGACAGACCCTATCTTAATATCTTCTATTCTAATCATAAGCTATTTCTTTTTACTATTCAAATAAAATGCTCTAAGAGCCATAACCTCTGACGGGTTGTGATAAAGGATAATACAGAAATCACCATGTTCTTCTGTGTGAACCTTTCGTAAACCACATTCCTTGATAAATCCATCCTCACCAATATAAGGGTTAAGGATCTCGCGAACCGCACTAGTATGGCTTGGTTGAACAACAATAACACCACCAGTTTCCCGAAGTTCTTCCAGTTTCTTCCACTGGGCTTCGATATTTTCATCTCCGTAGAATAAATCATAGCCATAAGGCTCTGTAATTTCTCTATCAATACCCATTCCCAAAGGAAGGTCAATTACTATAATCGGCTTCATACGCTATTCTCCTTTTGTATGCACGTAGCCACAGATGCCGACGTACATGATGTATTTTAAGTATTTAAACATTTTTCCAAAAATCTACTATATGGAGGAAAATTCTCCGCAAACAACAAATCCAAACCAAGAATGTCCTTATGGTTTTTCTTCACTTCTTCTTTGCTAATTAGTTTCATCATTCTCAATCTCAATAAAATCTCCAATACCCAAACGAGCATTGTTGATGCAAGAAGCAATCCAACCCATCAAGTAGGCAGAAGGCTCGCCGCCGTGTTCCAAGTCAGTATATTCCTCGATGGCATCGCAGACGTGAGAGGCTTCGTGGCAGCAATAGTTCATCGACATAACCTTCTGACACGGAAACGATACAAGAACGCCGCGCCTTCTGTCGCTCTTTCTGACAGCATCGGAATACGTAACGCCGCCGTAATCAATATCGGGAGCCTTGCACTTGTCAAAACATGAATCTATCAGCTCTTTCAAGTCTTTACCGATGTGTACCCAAAGTTTCAAAGGGTAGATTCCGTTTTCGTATTCGTAATACCCTTTCTTCTTCATATTCTCAACTATTTCTTCTTTGATACAATCTCGATAGCAGACAATAATGTCTTTTCGCTGATACCTTTTCCACTACCAACACCATCTTTCTCTATTCTTTCAAGAGATTTCTCAATAGAGCAAAAATCATCCTGAGAATTACTTATAAAGCCATCAAGTTCTTCACTTACACTACTGATACAATCGTTGTTTTTTTTAACAATAGCTTCAAGACGGCCGAAACACTTGTCGATATAATCCTTCAACCTTTCTTCATGCTCTATGATAGTTGCAGAGTTTGAGATTTTCCCATGCACCCAGTAATTATCTACGCATGCGTAATAATCACCTTTTTCATCGCTGTGTTTTTTGCCAGATACGATTCTTAACTCAACGAAATTTTCTCCATCCATTACCGCATACACTCCTTCTCCAAATGGATATAGTTCGGCTTTTTCTGCATCCTCCCTACTTTCTCTTTCTTTGTATGCGACCTTTCCTAAAACGCTAACTCTAATTTCCATATCTCAACTATTTATTATGTAATCTACCAATATGCCACTTTGAGCAAACCTTGCATAAGTAAGGATGCCAGCCGAGTGCCTTCAACCTCGGAATCTGATTCAGAAACTCCCAAGCATCATCCTCAGTCTCGTATGCGACCTTCGCCTTCCAGGAATGAACCTTCCTGGTCCAATGCTCAGGATCCGGCTTAAACGGCGGAACCTTGTTAGGATTGTGATGTCTTCTCATATCTGTCACCTAAATCAATTTTGATCCTCGTGCTCCTCAAACTTTTTGCGTATCTGTTCAAACCAGAATACTCGAAAATCGTCATCGGAAGCCTTCCACATCTTCTTCAGCCATTCATAATTAAGGCGTTCAATGGTTTTCCGGATTCTGTCGCCGTAGAGGATTTCGAGCAGCAGCTTGTCAAAACCACCTTCCGGCTCAAAGCTCACGTCAAGCGTGATGCTGTGATTCTTGTATCGGCGAGACGACATCTTGATACCAGACTCGAACGCTTTGTCCACAACATTATGAATAGATACGCGAATTCTGTCACCATCCATAAAGGCATCGGATATACAAAACATAAGTTTTTCTCCCATAAGCTACAAACATTTAAATGAAACACTATTCAACGGCCTGTTCACCGCAATCTCCCTCTCGTTACACATGGTCCTCATGCACTCCAGGGCATCCTCGCGTACAGCAGTCATAATCTCGCTCATCGAAGCGGTGGCCGGAACAATATTCCCGTCAGCCTTCTTCTTCGTGATACAAGATATAACCTCCTTGATATATTCCTTGTCTATCATAGAATCTGTTTTAATGGTGGCCGCCGACCGTGGAAGGGACTCGAACCTCCCGTCTGCCCGGACTTATGCCCGAAGGCATGTCCCACCGCCCTGCGGCCACCGGTTTCTTTAATCATCAGGCTGAATGAAACTCTCCGGCTGCTTGATGTCCTCCTCACCACGCAATTTATTCTTCACGTCATTGATGAGAAGCTCCTGCTTCAGGTCAATCATCTGTGCGCCGTATACCTGATACGTCATTCCGCCCTGTGACCTCTTCTTGAAGAATCCGTACTTGTCGCTCATATCACGACCGAACTTCTGAATCGTAGGGATATCCTTCTCCTCGACATCGTTGGCCTTGCAGAACTCGACGAATCTCTCGTACATCTCCTTGGCAAGCATGCATTCCGAAATCTCGCCCCTCGCCTCCTGGCTGCATCTCATATCATACGCCCTTATCCAAGCATAGATAGGATTGCTTCCGAGAAGAGAGATGAGCAGCTGTCTCCTGCTGCCCTCAGCTGCCGGGAACCTGTACTTCCTGCTCCTCAGCTCCATCGCGCCGCGGAATATCCAGTTGAACACTCCGCTCAGTTCCTCACGGATGATCTTGCTCGCAAGCTCCGGGTCCTGCCTCTCCTTTGGAATGGTCACATCGAAGCTCACGTACTGCAAGCGTCTGATGAATCCGAGCGACGCATCATCAGGGAACGGAAGCTCGTTGAGGTTGAAGATGAGGTAGGGGATTGAGTTCCCCTCCAGGATATCCCTGCCGAGTTTTCTCATCGGGACTGGCTCTCCGCTCACGAGTCTCTTGAACATACCGGTGTTCTTCCTTCCGAATTTCTTCGGGTCGGAATCGGAAGACCAGTTGAAGATGGCGTTCCTGATAGGATACCTTCCCCTCATTCCTTCGTCTCCGTCAGCAGTGAGGTCGGCGTAGTCCATCTTGCTTATCCTGTCCTTGCCGAATATGTTGCAGGCGACGTCGAAGATAACACTCTTTCCGTTGGCTCCCGTACCTATAAGGAGAAGACAGAGCTCAATCTTCGATGATTCCTTCCCCTCGTACGGATTGTATGCAGTACCTCTCTGTATGAGACCGAGACCGAGGAACATCTGGAGGATCATCCTCGACGTCCTGTCCGGAAGGACCTCCTTGATGAAGTTCATCCACCTGTCACACTTCGCCTTCGGATTGTAGTCGTATGGGTGGTAGTATGTGACATGGTACTCGGGAGAGAACGGCATCACGTTAGGATACTTCAGACCGCTGCCGAAGTCAACAACTCCGTTGGCGAATGCAACGATGTCGAAGGTGGGTCTCAGTATGTTGTAGCACTCTATCACCTCCATGAACGACTTGTTCATCACCGTACTGATGCCGAGCATCGGAGCCATGGCCAGGTCAAGGAGCAACAGCTGGTAAGCCTGCTCAAGGACTATCTTCGGAACAGCTTCGTATATCTTGCCGTTGAACATGTAGTAAGCACCGTTGTAGTACTTCACCGGAGCCTTCTTCGCCAGACGTCTCATTGACCTGATGAAATTGGACTTCAGCTTGTTGTACTTCTCAGAGTTTGCCTTGCCCCAGTCCTGACAACGGAGCTCTTCGAAGCCGTACTCGTCATGCCTCGAAAGGTCAAGCAACTGAGCGTGCAATGTGTCTATAGCAATACCATTTTCCATTTATGTACAATAATAATATTAATTTTCCGTTATTGTGTAGGATAAACCCCGATAAACAGGGGCTTTCTGAAGGATAACACGTGTCAGGTCGTCCTTACAACATGTCGTCTATAAAATATCGACAATACAAAGATACAGATAATATCCTGAATATCCGGTAAAACCCTAGTAAATAAAGGGTATAAATATACATTTTAGGTATACATTAAATGAAGGATAGGTATACATTTACGGTTTGGTCTGCAAAGTAAGAGTTTATGGTATCAAATGTTAATAAATAACGGATGAATGAATATGCATAATTATCCTTTATGGTAGAAAGTAATTAAACTTTACAAAAAGGCAGAAAAATCGGAAGAAAAAATTTTTAGATGAGGTGACTACCGCGCTGATTTATAGCTATAAAGGGGGTGTGGGGGTGTTTCTTCTGAAATTATTACATATTGTGTCGGTTTATATAGTGTAAACCATCGTGAAACATTATTTTTGTAATTGTTTCAAATTGTCGGTTTATATTTATAAAAAATTTATGTAACTCCTTAATAGCTAACACTTTACAACTTTGTTTATATTCATTTTCTTGCATAATTATACATTATCAATAAAGCGTGAAACATCAAAACTTATTACAAAGTACTTGACTGAAATATATTTACCATATTTATACATGAATAAATATTCATGTTTAACTTATTAAATACATTTTAACTAAATTGGTAAAAGGTTATTACATGAGTAGTTAAAAACATTAACATAAACTGCCACTTTGGCGGGCGTAACTACCTGTAAATCAATTAGTTAGTAATTTATAAAGATTAATGTTTCTTAAGTTAAATATTTAACAATTACTGCCAAGATAGCTTTATAAATGCTTGATTATTAGATAGTTACAAGTCTGCCACGTTGACGAAAACGTTAAATTATTTAAACCTTAACAACTACTGACAAACGCTGTAATTATTACAAACGCCTAACTACCTATAAATCAAGTACTTACAAAAGGTTAAATGCATAAACACTCAATTTTTTACTGGTTGTTTGGTATGCGGTTTGCTATTATGTAGGTAACAAGCAATATTACTTGTTATTCATTTAAACAAATTATAGTATGAAAGATTTAGAAGTGAAAGGTACCCAAGGGTACGAACATACTAGCACAAAGGTAGCTAGTTATGTAACCGAGTGCAAAGGTAGCGCAGTTTTAGCGCAGAGTCTAGAAGTACTTAATAGTTACCGCAAAAAGCTATTAAGCGAGTGCACTGATAGCGAAGTTGTAAGCGCAAAGAAAGAACTAGAGAAAGCGCGTGCGAAGTACAACAAATTAGCAACAAATTACGTGCTATCTGATGAAAGTTATTGCAATTTGCAAACTGAGTGCGTTCGTTCTGCTGTTAGCGAGTTTTCTCGCAAACATAAACTACCTAATTTCTTTGCTTGGTTTGATAATAACGGCAAAGATAAACAGACAACTATTATAGATAGTTTGCAGCGTTTGGGGTCTAAATTGTGCGGTTTACATCAAGCATTTTCAAGTGGCACAAAGGTAGCAAAGAAGAAGAGTGAAAGCATAACAGACCTACAAAAACAGATAGCAGAATTGCAAGCGAAGTTAGCAGCAGCGCAAAAGTAAGCAACACAAAACAGATAGCTAGAGAAAAATCTAGCTATCTAGTTTTCCCACTGACTAGCTAGCAGTTAGCCAGTGGGAAATTTTACTCCAGGTTTTTCAACTTGGAGCGGGTCGTCGTACCCTTATTTTTTCTATCACGTTTAAGCGTACATTTGCGGGTCGGTGCCGCATAAGGGAACAAAACAGAGATTTTGGTATTATTCCAGAGAGAGAGAATTTATTCTCCCTCAGGGGATTTATTATCAAAATCTCAGAGAGCTATCCGGCAAACGAGTCTGTAGTGATACAGAAAGGCGGGCGAGAAATCCCGTCGAGGGTAGCGAGAGAGCACAGAGCCACCACGATACCGAATGGGATGAGGCACGTGGAAAGAGTAAGAGCCGTAGCTGTGCAGTTGTCGAGCGAGATGACGGACGGATAAATCATAATTCATATTCTACCGGTTTGGAATTGTCCGGTCGGGCTGGTTACCCGAGAATCAATTGTGTGTGCAATCACGATTGCAGCGTTCAAGGTACACACTATCCACGCTGACTGAAATCGGTTGCTTGTCATCCGTGCGAGATTTATCTCCTCAGAAACAAACAAGCTGCTGGCAGAAGCATAAAATCTGTAGGGTGTGAGCCACGTAGTTAAGACGATAATGATAAAACGTGGTGCAAAGATGCACATCCTGGCTAACGGGGCGGGGAGAAATCTCCGCTCTACAATTATGAACCATTTAAATATTAGAATTATGAAAGAACAGATTTTGAAGAAGATAGGAAAGACGCTTGTACGTATTAATGTAACAGACCAGAGTGCAGAGGATGCCTACGATGAACTCATTAACAGCAGCCCTCGTCTGTTTGGTATGCTTTCCAGTATCTACAGACTGAATGATGAAGAAGAAAGATTCGCTTGGTCTGCCGGCATCGCCTAAAATCTCCCTACGCTTGTAGGGAACAATAACCAAAAATATTAGAATTATGAGTACGCTAAGAATTAAATGCCTCGATATGAAAGAGGTTGAGAGTATCATTGCAGATGCTCAGGAGATTTTGAGTCACGTAGAATTCGGGTCGCTAAAGAATGGTGTGCTTACATTATTCTGCGTGGCGTGAGCCTAAAAATCCGTAGCCAGTACGATAATTGTCGTGTGTGGCTACGGAACAATTACCAATAAAATTAGAATTATGAGAGCAAGAAACATCATTTATTCAAGTACGATAATTGTGCTTGGATTTATTCAGAGTGCGCCGGCATTCATTTGCTTGGCAAGTACGATAATTCTCCTGAATGTGCTTGGAATTCTTTACGGAATTCTGCTTGTATATATTTGGAGCAGTACGAAAAAGGGCAAGTGGTATTTCCGCGAGCTGTGGCGATCCACACTCCGCTTGGAGAATTTCATCCTGCCTGGAGTGTGAGAAATTTGGCAAGTACGAAAATTGTGCTTGGAAACATTTGGCTAAATTCTGCTTGGAGAAATCCAGGCAGTACGATAATATAACCAATTAAGCAAAAGAATTATGGAAAAGAGAATCAGCAAGGGCGTGCTGTCAGCTGCGCTCATATTAGTTACAAGTTTCGTGTGTGGCATTATTGCTATCGCAGGATTTCTGCTTGGAGATTTTCAAGCAGTGTTATATTCTGCTGCGCTTGAGATGTGCGGTCTGTTTGTTATCTGCATAATGATAGATGCCATTCAGCAGCAGATAGAGGATATCTGTGAAATGTAGCCAAAACTACCGCTTGGAGATATTCGGGCGGTATCTTCTATTAACCAAATTATTAGAGAAATATGGATAGAATATTAAAGCAAGATTTGAGCAAGAATGAGGCTATAGACCTCTTGCGTGGAATGGACGCACAGGAAGTTGAGGGAAATTTCTCTGTACGTCGTGTCCTGATCAATACACAGGCGTGTGACGTATTCGGTGGAGAACCTAAGGACTCTTATCCTCTCATCCCCGGTACGTACATGGCATTGTATTACAATAGTATTGCCGGAGACCCGTATCCGTTCTTTGAGAGAATATGTGAAAACATAATAAATGACGAGAACAAGAGCCAGACTCTCCTGAATGGCGATGGCATTATTCTGATTTTCCTGCTCAACAAGTACGAGTAGCCAAAAATGTGCTCAGGCATTTTCCTGGGCATACTATGTAGAACCATTAAACAAATAGAATTATGTTAGACAGAAAATCACAGAAGAATTTTGAGCGTGCGTTGCTCCATGAGATGGAGAAGATAAAAATAGCCGCACGCCAGTGGCACAATAACAACGAGCGTGGCTACAGAGACTATCGTAGCAAGAAGAAAATATCAGAGTCATTCGCTGAGATAGCGATGATATGCATGAGCTAAATGTGCGTGGCGATTGTCACGCATACTATTCACCAATATTTTAGACTATGAAGAAATCAGAGAACCCTAACTGGGAAGAGAAGAGCAGAGAATATCTGCGCAACAAGATTCTGCCTAGATTGCAGGAGATTCAGCGTGACGTATTCGGCAAGAATAAGGTAGGTCTGGAGGTAGACGTAGAGCCTGAAGGCAAATACATCGTATGCCATGCCTACACAATCATGTATGGTAAGGTCAATAAATACCTTCACCTGCATCTCTCCTGCGTGCTTGACAGAGAAAAGCTGGAGTGTGAGTACAAGAGACTCACAGACTTCATCAAGGAGCATTCAGCCTAAAATTGAGGGAGTTTTATCTCCCTCTCCTATAAACCAAAAATGTAGAATTATGAGCAAGTGGATTCAGTTTTATCACAAGATTAACAAGTTTGACCTTGTGAACATGAGATTTACCGATGAAGTGAGCGTTGTAGAGATGGTGGGCATGGATTCTGTCATGCCTATTGACGGTAGACTTAATCTGTCATCCATACGTGATGTAGTACAGAAGAAAATAGAGAGCATGAAGAAAATCGATGGTTTCGACCCTTGTGCATTCTCCATCCTCACCGGTCCTACGATTCTGTGTGCTTCAGAAAGTCAGAGGTATTATCTCTGAGCCAGAACTTGGCAGTACGATAATGTGCTGCCTGCTATTAACCAAAACATATTAGAATTATGGAAACAGTAAGAGTAACTGACAGACACGGAATAGAGCGAGAGTGGGATATAGTCACAGAGAGATGTGTAGGGTGCTGCTTTCACGGATTGATGGATGGCAAGATTCATTGCTGTCCTCATAGTATTGCGTGCGGTGACAAGTAGTCAAAACAGCGGGGCACGTCCTGTGTCCTGCTTCTATTATTAACCAATAAAATTCAGAATTATGACAGACGGAGACAGAAAGTTCCTTGCAAGACTCGTAGCGAGTCACAAGGCAGTTATCAGCGAGGAGTGCAGACGCAAGAACCTCGACAAGAGCGAGTATTTCAGACGTGTAGCGCGTGCAGACAAGAAAGCTCAGGAGATTGAGCAATCGTGCATGCGTCCTCGCAAGTTTTAAGCCAAACATTCTGTGCAGTCTATCTGCACAGAAACCATGTTAAACCATAAAAATGTAGAATTATGAACGAAAGACAGGAAATTGCAGTTATCAGAACAGCTGCCGAGATGAATGAGCAGAATATGCGTTGGTATTCATATATCTTGGATTCCATACACTCCGACGACGTAGATGTCAGCGTCTTGAGCGACAAGATGAAAATCGAGTTTGCATTCGAGATGTTCTACAAGGAGGCAGTAAAGGGTGACAAACGTAAGATATCACGCCTTGAATTGCTCACGTACTGGCTCCAGGGATTGTGCAGTACCGTAAATATTGCATATGAGGACTACGAAATCAAGCAGATTGGGAAGCTATGGAAATGCCATGACCACAATTTTGTGGGAGACTGGTTCAAGAATATAGCAAAGAAGATGCTTGAACTCGCCTATTTCCTTGGAGTGGACACAGACAAGTATCTCTACTAATCCAAAATCCTGCGTGGAGACACGTAGGAGCTATTATTAACTAAATATTCAAAGGATATGAAAGAAAGTATTGAGGCTATGCTGTGGGATTTCATTGTTGATAACAATATCGCCACAGAGGACGAGGTTGGACTTGTCTCGGATATAAATGGCTTGAACGAGGACACGATGACAGACATTATTTATGCCAAGACAGGACTACGCAGTTACGAGCAGTGTAAAGATGAAGGCTATTCCGGCACAGATGAGCTTGACAGCTATTATTGTCTTGACGAAGAAGACAATGAAGAAGAGGAAGAGGATGAAGAAGAGTAGTATTTACCTAAAAAGGTGCGCCCATGCGTGAGCGTACCTTCTATTGTTTAACCAAATAATTGTTTGAATTATGTCAAAGAGAAGAAGCAAGACACTACTACAGCAGGCTAAGTACTACGAGGTAGAGGGAGAATACAAAGAACAAGAGATGATGTCTATAATGGAGTCAGCTTACATAAATGGTAATTTTCAAGACTTCAAGGATTATTATCATGAGCTAAAGATGGAAGAAAGACGTAAGTTTATTGATCATCTTCACTGTGTTAATAGCATAGAAGGATTCTACAAGATGATAGATATGCTCATGTTCGATTAGCCAAACCAATCCTCACTCCAACGGGTGGGGATTTCTATTAACCAAACAGATTGAAATATGAAGAAAATTGAGATTACGAGAGCTGGCATGGGCGAGAAATGCCCATACCCGAAGTTCAGCAAATTACTGGCAAAAGGCTACATAATGTGCCATCGCTGCAAGTATTGTGCTGAAATTATCAGTGAGACAGAAATAATGTGTAACTATAATTAATCTATATTTATGAGTGATTTAGAGAAAATCCTGAATGACGATTTACTTAAGTGTGAAATCGTGAATTCAGCAGAGAACGAGGTAAGGCGTGTTGATCTCATCAAATGGACGCACGACAATACATTTTCCATTGCCATAGTACACAAGGATACAGGCAAACTTGAAGTGTCTGACATTCCAGAAACAGACGAGTTTGAAGCGCACAGATATTTCTACAGAAATTATGGCGACGCTATCTTGTTTGGCTAAAACTCCCCACACCATCGTGGGGAACTATTATGAACCATTAAAACAGAAGAATTATGGAAAAGAATATTTGGGAATATGTTATGAACAACAAGGGTGAGGTTATCGAAAAAGTAGCCGATTATATCGGTGTAAAAAGCTTTGCCAAGACAATCGAAGGCCTCTATCGCGAATGCCTGGAGAATTTCGATGACGCAGAAGACATGGAAGAATACATTGCCGATGTATTCGAAAAGAATATCCAGTCTATGGCATGGGATTTTACTCTCGAAGCAAACAGAGAGATGAAGAAATATCTCCATCTTCCTGACCAGCACATGAATGGTAATTTCGCTGATTTGTCTATGGATTACCCTAAGCACGTTACAGGTGTTTGGTGGGCATCAGACTACGATGGCGACGATTACTACGATTTGTATCCTCAGATGGTAGCCAGACTTGATGCCGCAGAGGACAGCGAACAGGCTAACGAGGATAGAGAATATCTTGAAGAGTGGTATTTCGAAGCCTTCGGTACATACAACATCAAGTACAATTTCTCGAACGAGCTTGAAGAGGTTCACTCCATGATGGAGGAAGATTATGAGGAAGCCTAACAATATCCCCTAGCATGGGGATATTCAATGTTTAACCATTTAAATAATTAGATTATGGAATTTAGAAAAGGAATTATCTACGCAGGACTTGTTCCTGTAGTAGGCGGCATGATGTGGGTTTCAATAACGCCAGACGCTTCAGATTCGGTTCATTTCTGGAAGAAGAAGCAGTGTGAATCGTATATCCGTAAGAATTTCTCGGGAGAAGAGAAGAAATATCTCCTCTCTCAGCTGAAAGAAGAGAAAAGAAGAGCTAAGATATACTCATGGGCAAGACTTTAAAACATACGATCATGAAGCAGGTAATAGTAAGACTCAAGGGAGATTTCTACAGCATGAATACATATTGTAGTACTCTGAAGGAATTTTTAGAAAAGAGAAACCTGAAGCGCTCTGATGTTGCAGAATGGTGGAAGGAGTAGCCTAACAAGGGGAGCTTGCATGCTCCTCTTCCATTAACCAATTAAATAGAATTATGGGAAAGATTACAATTTCACAGAAGGGAAGTAAAACTATCTACAGAGTGAACAGAAGAATCGTGTGCTATCGCGACGGGCACAAGTATTGTGTGGGCAAGCCTTCATCTGGCAGCACCCATCTTGAATTCGATGCCTTATCCGAGAACATTGCACACGAGAGATGCATTGAGATTTGTGAGCGTAGAATCAATGCGGAGATGAAGTATCAGAATCCTGTCGCATACAACGCCCACAGAGTATTGAACGCATTAGCTTAAAGATAGCCTTCGGGCTATCACTATTAACCAATTAAACAAAGAGAATTATGACAAAAGAAGCAAAAAAGGTATTCGATAAGTTTTTCAAGATTCATCGTGACAACGTTGCAGGTAAGACTATCTGCTTTATCTCACGTGGAGAGTGGTCTGATCCTCAGATTGCGTACAAGGGTTATCTTCTGAATTACTGGGACGTTTACGAGCTGGCATGTCCTGAGGATGCGCCTGATGCGTATGAGCCGGACGAGGAGGAATGGTATTGCGCCTGTATGGATTCTCTATTCGGCTACACAGATTGCGGCTTAGAGCCTGACAAGTTTGAGCCATCAGACGCCATGAGCGTGACAATAATCATCACTATCAAGAAGCCTTAAAAACGGAGGGAGCAATCCCTCTGACATTATTAACCAAATTATTAAAGATTATGAAGAGATATTACGTATCAGTCACAGAGCATTTGAACAAGGTAGTCAGCGTTGATGCTGAGAGTGAGAATGAAGCCGTACAGAAAGTGCAGGATGCCTATAATAATAGCGATATTATTCTTGACGCTGACAATTTCTCAGGTGAGGTTATCGAGATCGAACCAGATCAGGAGTACTGGAGAGAATCCGAAGAAGATGACAGCGTAGCACTCCAGCATATCGACTAGCCAAACGGGGAGAGTAATCTCCCTACCAATAACCAAAACATCATAGATATGAAGAAAATCGAGGTAGGAATGAGAGTGTACTGCGATATACATTCTCAGTCAAAGGAGCACATCGTGACTCACGTTTCAGAGAAAAGAGGATTCGCGGGAATTGATAACGAGTTCTGGTGGCCTATAGACCAGTGTTTCCCCTGCGATGAAATAACATTGCCTAAAAAGCGCAGCTAAGGACTGCGCACAATAACCAAAACATAAGAATTATGAACAACGTAAGATTTATTCCAGGATATTATGAATGGCATCTCGTTGATGAGAAAGACAACGTGCTTCTCAACATTCCAGATGGTATCATTGACGATTGCGAGACAAAGGCTGATTTGGATTTCGTTATAAGAGACATTCCAAGGCAGGCATTGTGGGCAGTCGAAGAAGGGGAAGAACTCTATGGATGTGACGTAAACAAATACGTCAGCGACATAGATGATGAATGCGTAACCAAGCTTATGATTGATACCCTATCAGAATATCTTGGGTTAACAGCCTAAAAGCCGTCTGAAGACGGCACTACAAACCAAAACATAAGAATTATGAATGAAGACAGAATCCTAGAGATGTTCTTCGAGAAAGCCAGATGGCAGTATGCCATTGAAAAAGGCTTATTCAAGGACATGAACAAAGCAGTAATGTATCAGCTGACGACACCTGAGGCTCGTCTGGCTATGTATCAGAGGATCAAGAGCGGCAATTACAAGATAATGCCACCTCATACAGCAAAGATTCCTAAAGACAACGGAGATTTCCGTACGGTCTATGTGAATGAGGCTGTGGACAGAATCCTCCTGAGCATAGCCAACGACCTCCTGTTCGAGCTGATGCCAGAGATGGTGCATCCACGCTGTACGTCATACCAAAAGGGTATCGGCTGCGGTCGTGTGGTGCAAGATGTTTCTCGGATAATATACTCGGCAGAGGGAAAAATCATCGGATGGAAAGGTGACTTCTCCAAGTACTTCGATTCCGTGCCTATTCGATTCATTGATTGGGCATTTGACAAAGTAGAGGAGAAGTTTGGAAAATCTGCGCTGATAGATGTCATTCGTGACTACTATCACACAGATATCTATTTCGATGAGGACAACAACCTCTGCGAGAAGTATCAGTCCCTCAAGCAGGGATGTTCTGTTGCTGCATGGCTGGCTGATGTCATTCTCTATCATCTTGACGACAAGCTATCTAATCTTAACGGATATTACGTCCGCTATTCAGATGATACGCTGTTTGTCGGTGAAGACTATGAGAAAGCCATGGATATCATGAAGAGCGAGCTGGAGATGATGCAGATGACGCTCAACCCAAAGAAGGTTGAGTATCTTGACGCTAATCACTGGTTTAAGTTCCTCGGATATTCCATCAAGGGTCACAATATCTCTCTGTCGTCCACACGTATCAAGACCTTCCAAAAGGAGATTGAGAAAAGGACGATAAAGAAACGTGACACCACGATGACGAAAGCCATCAATGCAGTAAACAGGTATCTCTACAAGGGGTACTGCGATTATTCCTGGTCTACTCAGGTTCTTCCGGTCATAAACGTGAAAGAGGACATCGACAAGCTCAACGCCTTCGTTATGGACTGCATCCGTGCTGTCAAGACAGGCAAGAGAAAGGTCGGTGGTCTTGGATACGTGAAGACTCAGGCTGTAGGTTGCATAGACCGAGGTCGTGGAAGGAACGTGAAAGCCAACAGGAGTAAGACAGAGAGCGAAATCAAGGGGTATCTATCGATAGGTTGTGCTCAGAACGCCTTGCGAACGAGCAGGGCAGCGTACAACACATTGGTGAATACACTGTAGATGAGTATCCTAGCGCAAGGATTTGCCGGAATGAAGATACAAGGTTTCAAATATCCCGGTTGCGGAGTGCATGGACCTCATCTCAATGAGATGGGTCCTACGCTCGTCCTAAACCGGATATTATCAATCTGATATAGCTATGCGCAGCATCTTCTGACCGGCAGACTCTGTAACCGAGCACACGGACGTGGGAGAAGGACGGACAGATTCAGGCGATGCCTCGTATAACATCATCTGAACATCCTGCCATCCAAGTTTACAACTTGAGACAGCGGGATGTTCGTATGACGAACAAGGCGTAGCTCATCAACGAAGTACAGAAATGTGCCGGTCCGTATGACTTCCACCGGTGGCGCACACCACCACTCCCTGACGGATGGCTGAAGTTTATGCAACAGGTCTCTTAACCAGACTCTGGATCCTGGACGTCGTCGTATACTACTTACGACGTCCTGGATCCTGAGTCTGGCGAATCCTGTGTCAAATCAGAAACATAAAGTATTGTGCCGAGCCATCGGTCAGTGAATCACCCTAGCACGAGGGTAGTCTTTAAAGGAGAGTATAGTTTATAGAACTCTGGCGAATCTCGCCGGCCTCCCCGGAACACTATCCGGGTACTCCGGCGATACGCAACAGTTCAAATCAAACTAATAAAGCTACGTGCCACGCTCTCAGATAAAGACAACGTTATTGCCAAACGAGGTACACAAGGAGGTTGCGTATTTATACCCGCTGGGTAAATAACGCGGGGAGTCATCCTTAGAGCAACGATGCTCCCCGCGTAAACCCAGCTGGTTCCAATCATCAGCCTGTAGCAAGACAACAGACCTATGAGTGTACCTACAAACAACCATGTGAATTGCATCACGACTTATCAAGAGTATGAGGTTTAATATCCCGTAAGGTGGAATACCTGTGCCTGCCGATATCTCCGCAGGCACAGGTATCCAGTCACGGGACCGAATCGAGAACATATATCCATGCAACATAATACATGAGATAAGTCATGCGCATTGCAGCGATGTCTGGCAAGTTCTGAGAGTTCATCGAGCGTTTCATTGATTCTGAAGCCAAGGATGGGGAAGCGTACGCTTCCTGAGGTTGGCTTCATAACAATGTCACGCCCTTAATCAAAAACTTAAAGCAATGCAACGTATCAGGTTGAGTCAGACTAGGTTATTGCGAGCCGAAATTGTGCGCAAGGAGAATTGATTGTACAATACGGTATCAATCATCCTGAGAATCACTGGATTATATCCAGGAGTCTCAGGACTTAGATACAGTATTTATCAAGACCTTATAGTTACGCAACAGATTCTCTGAGCGCACTCCTATTAACCAATACAATAGAATTATGACATACGACGAGATTATCAATGCAGTTGAGAATGGTGCTAAGTTCACCATCAACTTCCAGAAGAGAACATGTAGGGTGAATGGTAAGATAGTGATGTCCGAGGAAGATAAACCGAAAGATACACCTTACCTGACACATGCAGTAGTCCTGTTCGCAATAGAGCAGAGATACAAGGCATACAAGTATTCTGTGCCGTCCGAACGCTCTGAATCACATCGCCGCTACTACTTCAAGGCTTTGCCGGAGAAAGAGCTCTCAGACGAAGATATGATGTACGGGGAGCGACGTGAGGTAGCTAGATGCAAGCTGGAGCTATACATACTGATTCAGCTTCTAAGAGGCAACCTTGCGTGGGAGAACAGATGGGGAAGATGGTTCTGGCGGTCTGAAAATGACAGAGACCTGATTATCCTCAGAGACTGGGTTGAGCCAAATAAGGGTGAGGTGTAAGCCTCATCCACAAGAGTTAAATAAATTTTTAGTATAACCAATTAAAATTAATTGAATTATGAAGCAGATTGTAACAATCACTGGTGAGAATCTTAAGGTAGTAGCTAACAATGTAGAGGTTAATGCGGCTTGTGCCGGTAAGAAGACCAAGGCACAGATGCGTCTCGAAGCTCTTAAGGCAGCAGGCGTTGATACTAGTAAATATTTTCCTCTCGGCGATGATCAGCTTATCAAAATCGAGAATGGTGCAGCAGTCCCTATTGATATGGACGATGCAACCATCGATGCGGTAGGCAAGCAGATTGTCGAGGGTGGATACGTAAGTAACTGGAAGCTCTTCCGTCGTTGGGTGATGAGTCAAATGTTCCACATGTTGCGAGACATGGAGAAGGGCGGCAAGTCATTCAACGAGGTGTTGCAGCACAAGGGATACGAGTATCAGTGGCGCATGTTGGAGAACGAGCTGTATGCTCAGATGAAGATGTGCGACCACAAGGACTACGAGAGCGTCAAGGCGAGAAATCGTTGGTTTAACGGCGTCGTAGCACACGATATGGCTATTGACTATATTAACAAGCTTCGCAGCTATATCGACTACAAGTGCATCTACACTGTCAAGGAAGACAAGGATGGAAACAAGAAGAAGACATACAAGCATACCTGCAAGGGCAATCCTTATATCCGTCTTCAGAACGAGAATATCTTCGTCGCTGACTTGGAGAGAAAGGTATACAATCCTCTCTGTGACCTTGCCAACAAGATGGGTGCTGTACCGACCTACAAGGAGCTCTACGATGCAGTTCGCGAGTTCAACAAGAACCGCAAGCATCTCGCATGGGATACCAAGCAGGCTGATGCGTTCATTACTGCCTACAAGGGTTCAGGTTCCTACTACACGATGAGAAACCTCATCATGTTCCACGGAGCAAAATTCCTGAAGAACGGCCGCAAGATGTCAGAGACCAACTCATTGAAGGAGCTTGAGTCTAAAGCAAAGCTCTACGACGAAGAGGGTTGGAGAATGCTCGGTGTTCTCAAGCAGCTTATCAAGGAATCTGGCATTAACATCCAGGGCAAGATTCTTGAGTGGAAGAAAGCCAAGAGCGAGAACAAGTAATCATCAGTAGAACGTAAGGTTCGCCACCTGAAGAATGGTGGCCCGGCAGCAATTCACAAGAGCTTCTGCAACGAAGGATCTCCTCCAGTGCATTCACTGGAGGAGATCCTTCGAGCTAAAGCTCTCTAGATCGAACTTATAGAGTAAGGCGCCAGCCGGGGACCATTCTAGCCAAAAGTCGGTTACTGATTCGGTAACCGATTCAATGTCTAACCAATAAAATGAAGGATTATGAAAAAGATTAATGTAGACACAAGAAAGTATGTGAAGGCTCCTATTGACGGAAAGAATGTCGTTGAGGAATCACTTCTAGACGCTATCTTTGATGATTCGCAATATCTTAGCAACAAGTTCTCCTTGGGATTTGTCGGCGGCGTACCTACGATGATAGAGTACAACGGAAACTACCTATCTATCAAGAAGCTACGCCCGTGGAGTACATCAGAGTGGGGCAGAGAGATTGTCAAACGACTAACAGGCGAGTCCAAAAACAATATATATTGTTACGAGACGAAGCAATATCTCGACGAACACCAGGCAGAGCCTTTAATCTATACATTCTTTCTGAGTGCAGACTACCTTACAGTAAGATTTCACTACGTTGTAAAATTAGATGTAGATTAGCCAAACAGGTCAGCCGCCGATAACGGCTGGCTCCTTATCATAACTAAATTTTGTTTAAATGGTTCAAGCCGGTCTGTCGTGAGACACGCCGGTTTTTTGTTCCACAAGTTTAACCAATTTTAAATTAGAATTATGAGTAGAAATTACTGGACATTAGGTAAGGAAGGAATGAAGACTCGTCTGTCAAAGGCACAGGCAGCTTATGAGAACGCATTACAGAACGTCAGCGACTTGCATGTCAAGATCAGCGATGGCAACAACAAGTTGGGAGCAATCCCATCTGTATCGCTTATCCCGGTCATGGATTGCGGTAACTGTGCAATCTGTGCCAAGAGCTGCTACGACCTGCGCAATGACATGATTTACAAGGAGGTCATCAAGACGAGAGCTATCAATTCTGCCATCCTCCACGAGGATCCCGAACGATACTTCAATGAGATTGATGGCTACCTCAACTACCGCTATCCTAGAGCATTCAGATTCCATATCGGTGGTGACATCCAGGACAAATGGTATCTTGACAAAATGTGCGAGATTGCTCGCAAACATAAGGATACCAAGTTCCTGGCGTTCACGAAGATGTTCGATGTGTGCAACGAGTACCTCGATGAGGGCAACGTAATCCCTGAGAACATGCATATCCTATTCAGCGGATGGCTTGGTCTCAAGATGGATAACCGCCACGGATTCCCGGAGGCGCATCCTATCTTCGAGAGCGGAACGTCTGCTCCGGAAGGAACACGTCTGTGTACCGGAAACTGCACAGAGTGCCTGAAGGAAGACAGACTATGCTGGTCCATCGGCAAGGGCCAGGCGGTAGGATTCCTTGCACACTAGCCAAAATACCCGTCAGGAATGACGGGGTACATTATGTCTAACCAATTAAAATTTTGAATTATGGCAACAGCAAGAAGAGGTACAAGAATGCTCAAAGCTTCTGACATCATGAAGAGAAAGGGAATTGTCCAGAAACAGATGGACATGGACAAATTCAATGAGGTTGTAGAGAATTTCTTTATGACCCATGAGCCTAAGGAGACGATTCTCCTAACTCCGAAGAGATTCATCGAGATGGATAACCCGCCAGAGGGAGACTTCATCGACTATCTCGACGTGAACATATGGGCAAAGAAGAGTGAGGACCCGGATGATCCATTCGACTTCATAGACTATCAGTTCATGAAGAAGAATGGAATGCTCCGTCCTATCCTTATGGTGAACGAGCCTTTCATCGGCAATGCTGCCGGGTGGCTGAGAGATTTTTGTGGATTCACTGTGAAGAGCAGAACACGAAAGAAGAAGAAGGAATACATCGTGTCTCTGCCGGTGTAAAGCCGAACAAGGCGTGGAACATTAATGTTTCACGCTCCTAGTATTAACCAATTAAAATTAAAAATATGAATGATTTTTTAAAAATAGCAGAGGAATTAGACTGGAGTTATAATGTAGACGATACACCTAACGAAAGAGGTGAGGTTTGCGTCGAGTTAGAGAAGTATTCCCCACAAGACCAAGATTTCATTGTTTCTATCTGGTTCGAGACGGATAACGAGTGTGACTTCGTCGACAAGCTGGAGGAGTACTGGAGAGGCTTTGACCCAAGCGAGGAGGCTATTAATTGGATTGGGCCAGATGGACACGGAACAAATGGCGCCCCATACGACCTACAAGACATTATCAACGACATGGTTGACTGCAAGGAGATGCTGAGGGAGTTGGTCGTGAAATGCCACAACCAAGCCTACCCGAGAAAGAAGTTCGACAACTACGACAACGGACTTACTTGCAGCTTTGACTGCTATGATTCCACTGACGATGAGATGCAGGCTATTCGTAATATCCTTGCATCTTTGGAGAATGCGAGGACCTACGCATCCGGTCTCTACAACAATCCTAACAGATGGGAGTTGGATGAGATGCTTGGTCGATTCAAGAATATTGTCCGAGATAAGCTAGAGAGCGGATTCACGAACAGAGTTTAGCCATACCAAACCGTTACATATCGTAGCGGTTTCTATAAACCAAAATATTAAGATTATGGATAGAAAAGTATTGAAAGACAAGATTGATGAGTTGCGTTCAACAGCAAAGATGGAACTTGCATGCACCATCCGTGAGATAATGAGAGAGCACAATGTGAGCAGAAAGGTGTTCGATTGGCCTGTACTTGCCGGCGACAACAGGGAGGTGAACATCGTAGAAGTAGACGACAGCGATACAGCTATCCCTATCATTCATAGCCGATGCACTTCTGTAGGGTTTGAGTTCCCGGAAGCAAAAGCTATCGATGAAGATATACCAGTTGACCTTCTTGCAGACATCGCTACCAGTCTGAATGACGAGCTGAACGGCTATATTGGTGTCTATGCTGCAAAGTATAAGATTGCCTACAATGATGGAATTTTCATTCCTAAGGAGAATCCGTACGTATTCCGGGCAAAATCATATAAAGATGCATTGGATGAGGCGGAAGACTACATGCGTGTGTGGAATGACCATAATGGTTCTACCCTAAGGCTCGTATCAGTCGAGAAGCAGACTGCTTCGGAAGGTTAAATTAGCGTTAAAAACGGCAAAGACGATGGTTTATATTATAAACTTTTCGTATCTTTGCCACTAGTAACCAAAATTATAGAATTATGACAGAAGAAATAAGAATCAAGACAAGAGATTGGGAGAGACTTCTTAGCTACACACAGCAGCAGAAGTACAAGACTGCCATCAAGCAGGGTTGGTTCGCCAATTATCACAGCAACGCCTGGAGGCATGACACGTTCTATGGCGCATACATCTGGAAATATCCGAAGCTTATTAAGGTTGTAAGGATGTTCGAAGAGATGCTTGGACATAAGCCATTATGGGAAGACATCACAGACGACAATTTGCGCGACCTCTTCGAGAAGATCCAGGAGAACTACGCTCCTAACTCGGCAAGAACCGTATGTGCAACCATCAAGGCTGTGATACGTGAGAACGATGCTACCAGGGAAATTCCTAGTCCTACGTTCGGCAGAATACTTAGAGCGAAGGCTGTGCCGGTCCAGTCTGTATATCTCTCTGATGAGGAGATAAACAGAATCATAAAGTACAACCCTCACGGGAAAACAAAAAGATATGTTCAGAGAATGTTTATCATGGAATGTCTCTGTGGCGCACGTTACAGCGACTGCCAGAGAATGACGGAAGAGAACATAGATGATACCGGACACTTCCTCGTCTATGTTACTCAGAAGACAAAGACCGAGGTAAGGGTTCCACTTCACAAGAAGCTCCGCAAGTTCCTCGTATGCGGTACTGGTGACGAGCCTCTTCCGGGTGAGATAGGTGAAAGGACGTTCAATAGAGCACTCCGCGATATCTGTCGTGACTGCGGAATAGATACGAATACAAAGGTGTTCAAAGCAGGAAAGGAAGAGACTGGAAAGAAGTATCGGTTCGTATCATCCCATACCGGCAGACGCTCGTTCGCAACGAATCTCTCAAAGAAGGGAGTGCCTCTTGAGCAGATTGCCGTCATGATGGGACATACCAGTAACGGTATGCCTAATATACAGATGACACAGCGCTACATTGTCGGTAAGACCGAGATTGACAGCAATACACTGAGATTGTTCGGCGTCTATGAAGAAGACCTCGATAACGGTCTAGATGAGGATTAAGCTAAAACTGGAGGTGGTTAGCAGCCATCTCCTGCCATTGTTTAACCAATTAAAATAATGAATATGGTAGAAGATTATACAGAAGAAGAGTTGAATAAACTCATCAATGAGTGCCGGAAGAAGTACGAAAAGCTAGAAAAGGAGACCGTTATGAAGGCTCTGACTGGCGAGATTGGTACGAACTCCGCAATGGTGGAAGAGTTGGAGATTCTCAACATCCACTATCACGATGAAATGGATGAGTACGATATCACTGCACCAGACCTGAACCCTGACCTTATCGATAACTTCAAGAGGGCAGAGCGTGATGGCAAGAACGTCATCTTCGAGGCACAGGAATATCTTAAGATCCTGGGAATGTGCGAAGAGATGTTCAACCAGAAGATGTGGGTCAACGAAGATGGCCACATATGCGATGAAGAAGGTAATAGACTTTCCGCCGACAGAGAGCATCGTGTTTTCGAAGTTGTTAAGTGCGGGAAATAAGATATTTCTAGTTTTTCATAGCTAGATTGTTTAAATGAGTGTCCTCTCTTGCCCGTGAGGGTAGGAGGGGATTTTTTTTTAACGGCCCCGATTAGCCAAAAATAGGGAGCTTCTGCTCCTGCAATTAATAACCAAGCCCTACGCATCACGGTTAAGCGAATTTATATGAGTGAAAAGCTAGTAGTAAAGATTCTCATGATAGCCGGTAATATTGCCGCTGTCGTGTCTGCATTGGTTGTCCTCTACAATCTAGGCGTAGCAATATTTGACTCGGACCTCAAAGCTTATGCCGCAATAGATAGAATCCCAATCGGCATTGCTTCCTTTCTATCATCCGTCGTACTCATCGGTTTCGCGTATATCGTAAAACACGTGTGCGAAGCCAAGGATTAATTCATACAACTAGCCGCTTATCACTTAACAGATAGGCGGCTATTTTATTAAGATAACCACCAAAAGAGCAACGAAAATCACACTTTTTTCTTAAACTACGTTAATTGTAAATATTCTGTACTTTAATGAATATTGCAATTAGCTGTTTTTACTTCGCTTGAAACCTTTAGCTATACCAGTATCTTTAAAATATTTGTCCTCACTTTTTACTTTAATAAGTCCGGTTTATGGTGAAAACTGAACTATTGCACGGAATAGAAAATCGTAGTATCTTTGCAGTGCTTGTTAGAAGTCACGCGCTAGCAACTAAATAAGTTTTATCTAGAAGTTGATTAGTTCAACTACAATGATATACCCTATCCAAAGTTTGGAGCGTGACCCAGACGGCGGATAGGGTTTTTTCTTTACCCTATCTCAAAGTTTCAAGCAAATACATACGAGGTTTAATCCGTGCAGTCCTCTTCGGAGTTATCGACCGATATATAAAACTGCTCTGTCAGGTAAGTTACATTATGGTTGTGTAAATCCCGCAACGTGTCACCTCACGACGGGTGCCCATATCAGAAATGAGAAAGCCGACCATAACGAACAAAGCTCTGTGGGTATCAGAAGACTTATGCTGGCTTTACAAGGAGTACGAACTACTATGGTATATTATATATATTGTAGTTGATAAAAAATAAGGTTTGACTCGCTTGGCTATCCCATTTATTCTTATGGGTATAGAGGTGTTGTATATGTAAATGAAGAAAAACGTTAAACATTAGTTCTATGGCAAGAATAACAAGAAACAAAGCTGCCGAGATACTGGGAGTATCAAGACAGACTATCAGCAACTACATCAAGGAAGGCATCCTTGGAAGCTACGTAGGCGAACACGGCATCCTGTATGTCAACAGCGAGGATATCGAGAAATATGCTCAGAAATACAAGATGATTGCAGCAAACGAGAAGATGATTGACGAGAAGCTCAAGGAAGTCGAGTATCGCAAGCGCGCAATCAACGTAGAGCTCACTGAACTGAGAGACAGAGCTACCGCAAACGGCAAGCTGGCTGCAAACGCCGTAGGCATGCTGTTCGGTGTAATCAATGCAATGTCACATCTTGGTGTATTACCGAATCTGACCTATCGTGAGTCTAGTCTTCTCAAGGACATCATTAACGGAATGACCTATGACGAACTGTCAATCAAGCACGGCGTGTCTGCAACAAGAATCAGGCAGATTGCAGAAAAGACTTGCAACAAGCTTACCTACAACGAGAATATTGCCATTGCTGAGCTCTCAACGAACAGAGCCTTGCAGTATGAAGTTGAGCGCCTGAAGAAGGTAATCAAGTCTCTACAGGTAAGCTTCGACGAATACCGGCGCGCGAAAGGAGACAAGCCTGTCAGTAGCGCAGTACTTCCTCCGCTGATCCTTTCCAGGGATATAAATGACTGCGGCTTCTCTGTCCGCATTCTGAATGCACTCAAAACCGTCGACGTATATACAGTAGGTGACCTGGTTCGTAATCTACGCGGAAGGTCAGAGCTTATGAAGTTCAGGAATCTCGGCAATAAGAGCGTCTATTCCATCCTTGACTTCGTAGAGGAAAATAATCTTGACTTCAAGGAGAACGGAGAGTCTGAGGAAAACTTCTATATCAGGCTCAATAACAAGTTGTCAAACCAATAAATACATTAAAGTTATGAATAAGAAACTAAGATTGCTGGTGACTGCAAAGTGTCACAACAAGTGTCCGATGTGCTGCAACAACCAGTTCGACTTCGAGAAGATTCCGGTAGTTGACAGACTGGACTACGACGAGATTAGTATTACTGGCGGAGAGCCGTTGCTGCCTGGTAGCAACGGCCATTTGACAACATGGCTTGTCGGAGGCATCAAGGCGACGCAATACGCCATGGGCTTGCCGGAATCGAAGTTCTACCTCTATACTGCATTCTTCGATTTTGACATTCTCAGAGATTGCAGTTACGAGTTTGACGGAATCTGCCTCACGCCTCACAAGAAGGTGGATGTTGAAGAGTTTATCGACATCAACGCAAAGATGCTTGAGCAGAAGAGAAATGGAGAGCTCAACGACTGTTTCGACCCTGACTGCTCTCTCCGTCTCAACCTCTTCGCAGACATGAAGGCTCTTCTCCCTAAGGACATCGACCTGTCTATGTGGAAAGTGAAGGACATGGAGTGGGTGAAGGATTGCCCGGTTCCGGATGGCGAGGACTTCCGAAGAATCAAGGAGCTGTTCTAGTGGATAATTTTTAATATTTAAATAATATGAGTGTAAAAAACATTATTTTGGCATCAGTACTCGCAATAGTAGTACTCGCCGCAGGTTCAGTTATCGGTTGTTATTTCCATTACAACAACCAGGAAATCTCACTTCGCCAGCAGTCAGAGGCTCAGCGTGGCAAGATTGAGGGTGTTCACGACAAGATGTGGAAAGTTCTTCAGCAGAAGGCACAGGTTACGGATGAGTACAAGTCCGCATTCGAGTCCATCTATCCGAAACTTATCGAGGGCAGATACTCAAAGGGAGACGGCTCTCTTATGAAGTGGATCAAGGAAAGTAATCCTAACTTCGACGTTTCGCTATACAAGGACCTCATGCAGTCCATAGAGATTCAGCGCTCCGAGTTCCAGACATCACAGGAGAGAATGCTCGATATCATCCGTGAGCACGAGACGCTCGTGAAGACATATCCGGCGAAATGGTTCATCTCCGATACAAAACCTATCGAATACAAGGTTATCTCCTCATCCAAGACAAAGATGATCATGCAGCTTGGAGAGGATAACGACGTAGACCTGTTCAAGAAATAACAGCTTATGGAAATATTCATATTTCTAATCCCATTCGTGGTTGCTGCTTTCCTGTTGATTTTCTTCAGGAAGCAGACCACCTGGTGGGAATACGCAGTACTCATTGTTCCTTCCATCCTCATAGGTATCCTCATGGAGTTCGTGTTCAAACAGTCAAATGCTGCTGACACGGAGTATCTCGGAAGCTACGTGACAAGAATCCGTCATTACGATGCCTGGAATGAGTACATACACCGCACGTGTACAAGGACCGTTGGAAGCGGAAAGCATCAACGTACGGAAACGTATGATTGCTCGTATGTTGACAATCACCCTGAACGTTGGACTTATTTCGATGCTAGGAACAAGGAAGAATACTTCATGACCGACAACGAGTTTAATGTAGTCAGAAAGATTCTCGGAACCCAAAGCGTGTTCATTGATATGCACAGGGATTACTACACTAAGGATGGTGATGCTCAGGAATGGGCGTGGGATGGCTCCATTGAAAACTCGTACACATTATCTTCCGAGCACGATTATAAGAATAAAGTGAAAGCCTCACGTTCTATTTTCAAGTTTGAGGATATAGATTATCAGCAGGCGCGAAAGCTTGGACTGTTCGAGTATCCGGATATCGTTCTTTATGACCAGAATCCTGTTCTCGGACTGAAGATCCCGAAAAATCAGGAGAAGGCGATGAGATGGCTGAACGGATACTATGGCGAGCGGAAGCAATTTAGGGTATTCGTACTGTTCTTTACGAACAAGCCGGAAGAAATAGTTGAAAAGCAGCGCTCATACTGGCAGGGCGGCAACAAGAATGAGCTTGTCGTGTGCGTAGGAATCGATAAGAACAAAAAGGTTAAGTGGTGCAACGCATTTTCATGGTGTGATAGCCCGGTCGTAGGCGTAAAGAGTAGAGATTGGTTTATGAGTAATCCTGTAAATCTCGAAAATTACGCCGAGTACATCGGTCCGATTGTAGAAAAGGAATGGCACAGAAAGAACTTCGAGGATTTTGATTATCTTACCATCGAGCTTACCGACGGGCAGTACTGGGCCATCATTATTCTCTTGCTGATATTCAATATTGTAATGAGCTCCTGGATTATTTCTAACGATTATAAAAACGATTTGTAGCGTATGAAAGAAAGATTAAAAATGATTTTCGACCGCATCGACATCTTCGTCGTGTGCATTGTCATCGGGCTATGCTTCTGTATTGTGGAAGCGTTCCTTGGAATCTGGGACGTGTTTGCTGACTGTTTTGTCATTACACTTCTTGCTACCGAAGTCTGCTACACTCTCCGCTGCAACGAGAAACTTCAAATAGAGCTGATTGAGACAAAGGAGAAGCTGAAGGAGGCGGAGAAAGAGTCTGATACTGCAATCCATCAGATCGTCAAGAAGAGTAGGATTATCCGATTCTACGTCTTACTGGAAATGTTGTGGAGGGAGAGATGGGCATGCGAATACGCAAAGGTTAATTACTGCAAGCACAGGATAACATTGAGACAACTTATCGATGCGATGAATCATTCCGATAAGAGGTGTGATGAGATTTCAAATAAAATCTCTGAGCTTACCAAGGATTTGAACGAATTCGATAAATAGATGCTTGTCATAAAACAACTTTCCCCCACGTCATTTGCCGATGGCGTGGGGATTTTCTTTGTTAACCGTTCAGATAGTCTATGACTTTTCGATTCGCCTCGTCTATCTTCTTATTGTCGAACTGAATATAGAGCGAAGTCGTGTCGCTATCCCACTCACTATGGCCCAGAGCCTTTCCGATAACTTCCTTCGGAATGTCGATGCTAGCAGCTATGGTAGCCCAGCTTCTTCTGGCAGTATACCATACTATATCCTTGTGAAGTGGCTTGATTTCCTTCTTGACCAATGCGTCACGCTTATTCTTCTTCATCTCGGTAGGCCCGATTCTCTTCAGGTAATCGCCTAGCGTTCTGCGGAAGCTTGATTCCTTCGTTCCATCATCAAGGATGCACAGAAGATGATTCTTTCCCTTATACTTCTTGATGATTTCCATCGCTTCCGGTTCAACCTTGATGTCGTAGAGCCTGCCGGTCTTGTTGCGCTTGTACTGGATGCGCCCTTTCTTGATGCAGTCGGCAGGAAGTTCGAGCAGGTCGGACAGGTTGATGCCTACAAGGTAGAACCCGAGCATGAACAAGTCACGGTACTTCTCCATGAAAGGTTCAACTGGGAAGTCTCGATACTCCCTCATCTCCTCGGCACTCAGATACAGGTACTGCTGACGCTCCGTCTTGATGGAAAACTTACGGAAAGGATATTTGGTGGTAATCTCATTATCTATGGCCCAGTTGAACACCGTACGTATGTTTCTGAGGTCGATGGCTATTCCACCGCTCATGCGGCCCTTCAGGAGCTCATGCGCCTGGAATCTTTCGAGCCAGTCCCTGTCGATGTTGTCGAAATCCGCATGCTCATCGAAGGATTCAATTCTCTTCCTTGTTCTGAGGAATATCTCCTTGGTACTATCCTTAGCCTTGGTCTTGATGAACTCATCGATGTAGTAGAGAATATTCTTCTCTACAGATGCAGCCCTTCCGTTGATGATGGCTTTGATTTCGTCCTTCATCCTTGCTGCCGGAAGATCACCATTCATATAGACATATTCTTCCACGGACGCAAATAGCCTTGCTAGCATGGCCGTCTTGGCTCTTGCGTTCGGAACACTCTTCGGGAATACCATCCCGCTGAACTTGACGGTACTCGTGATGCCGGTATAGACCTGGAATCTCTTTCCCTGATAACTGATGATGAAGAAAACCTTTAGGGACTTTCCTTCAACGTACGTCTTGATGCTATTCATACTTACTCACAGATTTTACTCACAACTCAATTTTACTCACATATTACTCACAAAACTACTCATATTGGCGTACATTATGCACGATTTTGTACCTATTTTGTGGGTGAAAATTATGATTTTTGATGATGTTTTTATAGTGAAAAACAATGTAAGTGTCTGATTATCAATACTTGAGCGAGATACGGGAGTCGAACCCGCCTCACAGGCTTGGGAAGCCCGTGC
>ENA-ORNT01000101-ORNT01000101.1-human-gut-metagenome-genome-assembly--contig:-NODE-101-length-62064-cov-9.399200_pt1 | contig 62064 bp, 58 predicted proteins | sample MGYA00242120_ERZ509032 | MGnify/ENA primary metagenome ERZ509032 (study PRJEB26280, sample SAMEA2338729) | human gut metagenome | biome: human gut; feature: human-associated habitat; material: faeces...
TAATCCTTGACCTCCAAATCGAGGCCTGTTTTGCTGTTGCCCGTCTTGCTGTCCGCATCCTGCATTTTATCACGGCACAGCTCGTACTGGCCGCGGCTCATGTGCAGCAGCCTTACATTGGCACGCTGCAGAATTTTATCGAAGTAGTGCATCTGCACATAGGTTTCCAAGTTGACACGCTTCTTGCCGGTCAAGGTTCCGTTCAGCGTTGCTGAAAGGCTGTTGATAAGGCTGTATTCCGCTTCACAGGCTGCCCTGCGCGCTTCATAACCGCTGACCTCCTGCTTAATCCGCTGATTATTCTTGATTGCAGCATACAGCCGCTTATCCTGCAGCTCCAGCTCACGCTGCTGCGACAGCAGCTTTTCATGCTCCTGCTGCAGTTCCTGTTCATCCACATCCGTCAGCAGCTCATTCTGCTCGGCAAGCTGCTTTTTCAACTCCTGCAGCTGTCCTTCGGCACCTGCCAGCTGCTGCCTCATGCTCTGCGCCGCAGCCTCCGCCTGCTTGTCGGCAGCCTTCTGCTGCTCCAGCGTTCTCGCCAGCTTACGGTATTGCTCCACCTTTTCCTGCAAAAAGCCCATTTTCAGGCGCAGGACCGTAATCTTATTGTTAACATCCTTCAACTCTGCCTGCGCTCTTTCGGCAATCAGCTTCAAATCATCACAGCCAAGCAGCTCCACGCCCTTGCCTAGCAGCAAGGTTTTGTCCAGATCCAGATGTTCCTTTAAAGCCTTGCCTTCACCTATAAGACCATCCCTTATCTTCTGAGCAGCCTCAGCTTTAGTGCGCGCCTGCTCAACATCATTTTCGGTAGGTGCATCCTGCGCCAGCTGCACAGGCTGCGGATGCTCGCAGGAACCGCAAACCGGGCAGGGCTTGCCGGGTTTCAGCTTATCGTGTGCCAAAAGTCCCGCCTGCGCGCCCAAAAATCTGTCAAAGCAAGCGTCGCTCAGCTCATTAAGATGATTGAAATTATCGCAGGCCTGCTTATACTCCTGACGCTTCTTCAGAAGTGCAACCTCCTGCCTTTGGTAACGCTGCTGCATATCCTGCAGTTGCAGCAGCTCTCTTTGCCGTGCAGCCAGCTGCTGCCTTTCTGTTTGCATCTGTGCCAGCTCCACCTCGCCCTTTTGAGCTTCATTGACCTCAGCCTCAAGCTTTTGCAGAGCATCCTGTCTGTGCACTGCTGCAGCTGCTTCCTGCTCCAGTTGCTTTTGCATGCCTGCTATTCTCACTTCTGTCGTCTGCATATATTTTTCAAGCTGCTGCTTTTTATCAATAGCGCTCAGGCTGTCCTGTAGCGCAGTCAGATTTTTCGTCACAATAGCCGCTGCTGCCGCCACCTGCTGCTGTTCCTTTTCGTCAAGAGCAATAATTGTGTCAACCAAGGCCAGTACTTCTTCAACACAGCCTTCATAGTGACGTGCGGAAAAGCTCTGCAGCTTTTCCGTATAAGCAGAATAAATGCAGCTGATGCCGTTCAGCGCCTGCTCGCTTCGGCGCTGCTGCTCGATAAATTCATTACGCTTAGCCGCAGCATCCTGCTTCAGCTTATCCTGCAGCTGCTGGAAGAAGTAGGTATGAAACAAATCACGGAAGATTTTACTGCGCTCATCCGTATTGGTATCCAAAAATTTGCGGAACTGCCCCTGAGCAATCATCGTTATCTGCGTAAACTGCTTGTGATTAAGCCCCAAAAGCTCCACAATGCTCTTGTCTACGTCAGACATTCTCGTCACCGGTACGCGTCCATCGGGATAGTACAGCTCGGCGCCGGCCTTCTCCTTAGTTGTACCACTGCCACGCTTCGACGGACGACGATACTCCGGATTACGCTTTACTCTGTAGCACTTGCCGTGGAAGGAAAACTCCAGCTCCACAAACGTCGGCGTATCCGCGTCCGCATATTGGCTGCGCAGCATATTGGCATCACGCACACCGCCGCTCGTCTGTCCGTACAGGGCATAGGAAACAGCATCAAAAATTACGGTTTTGCCGGCACCGGTATCGCCGGTAATCAGATACAGCCCCTGCTCCCCAAGCTTGGAAAAATCTATAACGGTTTGGCCTGCATACGGACCAAACGCACTCATAACCAGCTTCAGCGGTCTCATAATACGTCACCTCCCATTTCCGAAAGCAGATTAGTAAGATACTGCTTCTGCTCCTCGCTCAGTTTCTGATTGTTCTGCAGACGATAAAAATCATCAATAAGCTCTAACGGTGTTTTCTCTACCAAATCTTCCGTTATTTCCAGTTCTGCATTCGCCTGCGTGCGCTTATTGTCATAATCAAGCTGCAGCAAATTCTTATATACAGTCTGCAGGCGTTGCATAGCATTAGTTACATCGTTTTCATCCGTAAGCGTCAGATAATAAAAATCCTGCAGGAAGCCATTTTCATCCATCGGAAACATGGCATAATTCGGTCTTGCCATTAAATTCTCAAAGGTATCCTTTAAATAGCGCACCTCACGCAACGGCGTCAGTGGCAGCTGCGTAACCTTCATATTGCCTTTTTCGGCAAGCTCCACCATTGTCACGGATTTTTGCTGCTGCCATTCGCTGAAGGAATATTTCAGCGGTGTACCGCAATAGCGGATGCGCTCGTTGCCGCCGACATTCTGCGGATTATGGATGTGTCCCAAGGCCACATAATCAAAAGCAGCAAAAACCTCCGCGCCGATATTATCCAATCCGCCCACATTAACGGCCTCGCTACCTGCGGTAACAGCACCGGTGACAAACTGATGCGCAACAAGCACATTGCGCTCGTCCTGTGCCAACTGCAGCTGCGACACAGCATATTTCACCGCATCATGATAGCTGCTAATCTCAGCTGCAGCCTCCTCCGGTGCCCAATGCTTTACAACAGCAGGCTTCAAAAAAGGCAGCAGGAAAACATTCACCTTGCCGAATTCATCCTCCAGCACAAGCTTCTGCTCCTCACCGTTGTAGCTGCCCGCAAAATGAATGCCACTGCCGCTCATCAGCTGCGCTCCGAACGCCAAGCGCTCTGCCGAATCATGGTTGCCGCTGATGATGCACACAGGCACCTTAAGCTCCGCCAACTGATTCAGAAAATCATCAAACAAAACTACAGCTTCTGCCGGCGGTACCGGTTTATCATAAATATCTCCGGCAAGCAGTACGCAATCAGGCTGCTTAGCGCAAATCATCTGTACAATCCGTTGTAAAATATATTTTTGGTCCTCATAAAGAGAAAATTCATTGAGTTTTTTTCCTAAATGCAGATCCGACAAATGTAAAAGCTTCATGCTATCACTCCCTGTCACGAATATTTATTCACTGTTATTTAATCGTTGTATTATCTTGATTTTATCATGCTAAAGCATATGCGTCAATCTATACTTCAAACAAACGTTGCCGGTCCTCTAAAACTTTCTGGAAAAAATTTCTACTTTTTTTCAAAAAAGTACTTGACCAACTGCTATCTATCTGCTATAATCGTTATTGTTCTGATGAGCGTGCTCAAAAAGAACTGCTACTCCGGGATGGTGTAATGGTAGCACAAGTGACTCTGGATCATTCGGTCTGGGTTCGAGTCCTAGTCCCGGAGCCAAATGGCGCTATGGTCAAGCGGCTAAGACGTCGCCCTCTCAAGGCGAAATCAAGGGTTCGATTCCCTTTAGCGCTACCACGAAAGGCAAAACGCTGAGATTCAACTGAATTTCAGCGTTTTTATTATTTACAATTACTTTGACATCCAAGGAGTCAAAAAACTTCTTCAGGAAAGCGTCAGAAACCCCTACTTCAGTAATGAATGAATCAATGAAAGCCTCAAGAATATCTTTGTTGATAGCAGAATAGTCATTCTTGTTCAAATCAATAAGTTCTGCCTCCATCATATCTAAAGTTTTCTTAGCTTCTTTATAAGCGTTTAATACCATATCATCTGTTCCATCATACAAGGCAAGAAGGTTCTTAGCCTTGTTTTTTTGTACCCCAATTTTTTGACGCAGTTCATCCGCACGAACTTTCTCCTCTCTATTCTCAGACTGATTTAAAAATTCCGCAATAATAGACTGCTTGTGAGCCTTTATGTAGTCAACAATAGCAAGATAAACAACATATTCTATTTTGTCTTTGCGCACCATAGAAACGTCACAATTACCATGTTTATTTTTTTGGTTGCTACAAGCATAATAAATGTATTTATTTCCTCTGGCTCCAATTCTAGTTCCAGACATAGCTGCTCCGCACTCGCAGAAAATACGGCCACTAAGCGCATATATTTCTTTCGCATTTGTTGCGCCATTACGACGTCTAGCCATAATCTTTTCTACAGTCAAAAAATCCTTTTTTTCTATAATCGCAGGAAGAGCATCTTCAAATTCCATATAGTTGTCAGCCTTCTTTCTACTATTATGCTTGGTACTATTGCCAAGTTCCAAGACACCTATGTATTTGCGGTTACGCAATATATCATGTATAGCGCCTTTACTATAATCTCCACCACGCTTGGTTTTATAGCCATTTGCTTTTAACCAATCAACTATTTTTCCATAGCCTGCACCTTCAATCTTCATAGAAAAGATTTTTTTGACAGCTATAGCCTCATATTCATTAATAACATACGTTCCATCCGGCTCTATGTCATACCCCAAAGGAGAAATTCCACCATTATGCTTTTTCTGCAACAAATTCTCTTTTTTCCCACGTTTTATCTTGATAGATAAATCACGGGAATAAAAGGCTGCTACAGCCACTTTAACGCCCTCTGTAAGCTTTCCGTTCGGAGTTGATACATCTATACCCTCTGCACTGTATTCGTAGCGTACACCTAATTTCAGAAGCTTATTGACGCTTGCGTAATAATCCATTTCATTACGTGCTGTGCGATCAATCTGGTAAAAGACTATAACATCAAATATACCGCGTGATGCATCCTCAATCATCTGATTGAATTGTTCACGCCCTGCTACTGTTGTGCCACTTTTAGCTTCATCGTAATAGTAGTGTACAATATCATAGCCCCTTCTTCTGCAATACTCTTCGCTGCAATGAAACTGACCGGATATAGATTCATAACGCTGATTATCAGAAGAATATCTTGCATATAATACTGCTCTCATTAATCTCACCTCTCGTTTTTAATTTCTTTTGCACTTAAAACGTTATTTTGTTATAATAAGAACGCTGTGACTCTTTCCGGTAGGAAGGAGGTGGGAATGTGTTCCAAGCAGTTCTTTCTTTCGTTTCTTCTGTCGTAGCAGGTATTGTTGCCAACATTATTTGCAAGTGGCTGGATAGAAGATAGGTTCACAGCCAGCACAAAAAAACCCCGAGTGCCAGCTCGGGGTTTTCTTTTTTTGCGTGGAAACATGCTCCACAGCTCTTTCTTTTGTCAACAATATAGTACCACGAGCATTCTGGATTGTCAAATTTTATTATTAGCTGCTTTATGCAGCTCTTTTTTATTTCACAAAGAAAACAGGTACTGTCAATAGTTTTGCGCAAATGTGTGCAACTTCTTATTGCAATTTAGTGTTCATACAAATGCCCCCAATACTTAGTGTCCAATATTGGGGATTACATATCAAAATACTTAAATTATAGCCGTTTTTTCAGTTTATGAGGTTACTTTTGTCCCATCCTCATAACTTTAAGGAACATAGAAAGTTAACGATGCAAAATAATTCTCTTGATTAACTTTATCAGCGAATTCTTCAGTAGCCGGTAACTCTAATTTAGTTTTTACTACCCAAGTTCCCCAACGATCTATACGTATTTCCGCAATACCTTTAGCATCGGTAGATGCAGTACATGAAGCAGCATCATAGTTAGAATAACCTTCATACATTGCGAAAACCTTTTTGTGTTGCACTGGTTTACCTTTGAACAAAACCAAGAACTTCATCACAGCACCACTATTATTAGTAATTTCATACGGATTAGTCAAAGGAATGATTTCCAATTTTTGACCAAAAATATGAGATAGATTTTTTGCCTCACCTTTGCCAACATTAATTAGTGATTTTGCAAATTGCTGTGAATATGTACTGCTGACAATATTATTTAAACCTTCCTTGGTTCCTTTTATTGTTTTTAACTTACCAGTGTCCAGATATGATGTATTGTAAGCATCCTTTCTTGTTACAGCTACAACGTACAATCCCTTTTCTTTTAACTCTATTTGCTTTGCTGCGAACCCAGTAGTTTCCAATTTTACGTTTTCTTTATTTTTAGAAGGTGTCAACAACGTAATATCAGTAAAATCGTCAGCCTTAACAAAACTATCTACAGGAAAATGATGTCCCCATCCCATATAGATTTTAGTTTTAGCACCCATTTTCTCATTAAAATCAAGATTATAATCAGTACAATTCACCCATAACGTATGAGTACTGCCAACAGCAGCTGCTCCGCAAAGCAAAATAGTTCCTATAACCGTTGTGAGTTTCTTGTTTAATTTCATATAAGCCACTTCTCCTATAACATATTTGTAAGTAAGCATTTATTGCACTTATAAGTTTCTATTTAAAATATGCATGAATCTCTGTGTAGATATCATTTAGAATCTGTATGTATAACTAAGCATGAAATTAGTAGGAGTATACAGACTACCAAAGCCAACTTTATTAGAATAAGAAAGAATATCACTTCTGTTTAACAAATTGTTAATCAATAAAGAAACTTCACTATTATTATCCGGCGAATAAGTTGCTGTTAAAGAAGTCAAGAAATATGGTTTCAGCTTGTATGAATAAGACATTGTTGAAGGACTAGAATATCTATCACCGATATAACTACCGGTTAATTTGGCTCTAAACTTATCAATCTTATATCCTACTCCACCAGTAATTTGATATTTACCAAATTTATTATGCCAACCATTTCTAATATCAGTGTCCCATTTATATTTAGGGTTGTGAACTAATAAGCCTAAATCATAGTCAAATTTTTCTGATGCATCTACCCGTAAGCTTGCTTCAAAACCAGTATTTTTAAAATCCTGATTACTATATTCATATGTATCGTCTTTGTTCAATGTAGCACTAATATTATCCTTAATATCCATATGGAATAAAGCAACTTTCCAAGCATGATTACCAGAAATCTCTTTATAACCCATCTCATAGTTAATACCTTCTTGTGGTTTTAAGTCAGGATTAGGTTTTGTCTCAACCCAACTAGATGGAAACATTTGCTTGAATGATGGCATAACAAAAGATTCCGCAACACTAACATAAAAACTTTTATCTTGATCAAATTTATGTATATATTGTGCTGAAGTACTAAAATTATCATAACTTTGTCCGTTGCTTTCACTAGATGTCCAAGTACCCCTTCCACCGATAATTACATTGTCCTTATCATTAAATTTATAATCCAATTGTGCAAATAATCCCATTTGATTTCTAGCTTTTTTACCTATGCTAGGCTTCCCTTTTTTCAGCTTGGAATTATACACTTCCCTCTTGTAAACACCACCTACAGTCAATAGAGATTTATTATTTAACTCAATATTCTGTTGTAAATCAGCACCGAAAGACTCATTTTCAAACAGATTTCTTGCACTGGAACCAGCATAATCTAATTTAGTCTTATTAAACCAAGCATGGCCTTTTGTCTTATTTCCATTATAGTTTAATTGAATTAAATCTTGTTTGTTTGACGAATCAGTAAAGCTGTTTAAACGACCTTTTTTTAGCGACTCATAAGAAACTTCTGTATCTAGATGATTATATTCAAAACTCAATTGATCATTAAAATTATAACCTATCCCAATATTTTCATTTGAACTTTCTTTTAAATTTGTATATGTGTTAGCTGCCGTATATCTTGCTTCTTTAACATATCCCCATTTTTTCAAATCGTAATTGATCTTCAACTTATCATTGCCAACAGCTACATTATATTGCTGCTGTTTATAATTGCCAAAACCAACTCTTACTTTATTGGATACCTTTTTCTTCGTAATAATATTAATTACTCCACTCTGAGCTTCAGATCCATATAATACAGAGCCTCCACCCTTAACTACTTCAATGCGTTCAATAGCTTCCGCCGGAATAGCATCAATAACATACGTATTATTCAAATTTATAGGATTACCATTCACTAAAATCAAAGTACCATAACTAAATCCACGTACATTGATTTCATTTGTCATAGAAGTTTGAGCTGAACCACCAGGCAAATAAGTGTTATAATCAACACCTAACATTTTAGATACAGCTTCCATAGCATTAACAGATCCGCTATCTACTATATCTTCATAAGTTATAATCTCTGTACTAGCAGGTACATCTACATCACGTTTTTCTGTTCTTGTTGCAGTAACCAGCATAGTATCAAGAGTATATTCATCAAAATTTTCTTCTGCAAATATGCTCTGTGCTTCTCCGAAACACAAACTGGTTATAAGCACGGTCATCAATAAACTTGTACTAAATTTCTTGTTCATGATACTTAATATCCCCTTTTCGTACATCTTCACTTTGTCATTCATTGTATTAAGCAGCAAATCATCAGTACTTAACTTCAAGAAGAAAAATAGATGCTATTGTATTTGCTATTATTGGATATTATATTCCAATTAGCTTAATTTGATTATAAGATGTATAGTTACTTGACAGTCAAGTCTTTTCTTAAAACTTCCATATTGTTGTATAAAAAAATATTACTGGCTTTTATCATTTTTATAATACTCAGGATAAGCTTGTCTAGAAAGAATCAAAATAGCGTCAGCCATGTACTGGGAAGCGCTATACCTATATCTGTCTGGAATAATAATGTAACGCTTATTTTTTACAGCTTTCACTGTTTGCAATGATTTATCCGCTAGTACATCATCTCGAAATTTATCTACATCTCCTTTTACTGTAGAGCTATACTGAGGAAAAATTAATATATCCGGATTAGTACTAACAATTTTTTCTTTACTTAAATGATCACCACGCTCTAAACCAGCCAAAGCGGCACCATTACGTAAGCCAGAACGTATACAAATATCATGAAACAACCCTTGTTTGCTCCCGAAAACTCCTTGCAAAGAATATGCCATAGCTATTTTACGATCTTTTTCAGGTATATTTCCAACTTTGCTATTAACATATGCTATTTTTTTATTCATATCATCAATTATATTCTTTCCACGTTCTTCTTCACCCACTGCCTTAGCAATAAGTTCTATACGCTTTTGTACCATACTAAGATTGGTTGGTACTTTAGTTACAATTACTTTTAACCCAGTATCCTTTACAGAGTCTATAAAAGTCTTATTATTGTTTTCTTGTAAAATAACTAAATCTGGGTTTAAAGCTAAGATAGCTTCAACACTCATATTATTTGGAACAACAGTTTTAATGTGCGCTGCTTTCTCCTTAATTAACGAAGTGTTCCTATCCAAAGCATTTTCAGAAATTGCAACAATACGTTCTGTGGTTACTAAATCGACCAAAAGTTCCTCTATACTTAGAGTACCAGCATATATTTTTTTGGGTTTAGTATCATAATTCAACACATTACCACAATCATCTACAAATCTGTATGTATCATTAGGTTTATTGTCTATATTAGACTGCATACAGCAACCAGTAAACATCATTATTAACAATACAAGTAATAAACAACGCACATTAATCACCATCGTTATAAAAATATTCTAGAAATTATAATCTACTGTAAGCATATAATTTCTTCCTTCACACAAATTATAGCTATAATATTCTTTATCAAATAAATTGTTTACAGCAAAACTAATGCTGCTATTTTTATCCATAGAATAAGTTAAATTAAAATCAACTACAAAATATGGATCATACGCAGTATATACACCTTTGGCAGTATCACTGTTATTATCTTGCGCATACATTTTACTTTGATAAGACCCAACAAGTTCACTGTTCCACTTACCTGCACTATAGTCAACGCCAAGATTAAATACATGCTTAGGTACATAAGTCATTATTTTTCCTTCTGCAGCTCCATTTGTAGAACATTTATCAATTTTTGATTGTTGATACATGTAATTAGCAAACATACTCCACCTGTCATTAATTTTATGGTTTAAATCTAATTCAATTCCATTGGTAGTAGCTGTACCTGCATTTTCTACTCGCTGCTTATCTTTAGTATATGTAGAACCATTGACAGTATAAGTAATTTTTCCTAAGCCTGTTTTACGCGTATACAATAAATCATTAATATCATTATGATAATATGTAACTCCTAAAATAGTACTTTCTCCAAATTTCTTTTTATAACCTATTTCAACAGTTTTAACTGTTTGAGGATTTAAATTAGGATTGGCTTCTGTATAAGATGCAGAGGAAGCAGAGCCAGAAAACATTTTCTGTAAAGTTGGTGCAGCAAATGCTTTACCCCAAGAAGTAAATAAATTTGATTCGTCATCTATTTTATACTGTAATGCTATTTTAGGACTAAACGAAGAATCAGAACGAGCAGGATAATATATAGTCTTAGATTTATCCTTATCTAATTGCATCCAAGAATCGTATACTTTCCAATTATCATAACGAATTCCGCTTAATATACTCCATTTATTATCAAATTTATGGTCATTTTGAATGTAAAGTCCATAACTTCTTGTATTTCCCTTGGACTGTTTATTCAATTCTCCATTTACAAGATTATGTTCCGTCTTATGCATAGAATCTTTAGTATATTGCAAACCAAAAACCATTTCGTCCTTATTTGTTAAATCCACACTTTTTTGTATATTAAAATTCCAACGTTTATTAGGTGTATCACTTTTAGTTCCTTTTCCGTTAACCGGACTTATCCAACCACTCCAATTATGTTTGGTATCTAATAAACCTAAACTAATTTTAATATCATTATCTTTATCATTGTAATTCAAAGCGTAAATATTTTGTGTTTTTCCTCCTGGCGTACCGGTATATTTACTATCATCTATTGTCAGGTATTGGCCATTTTCGAGTTTAATATTTCCTTTATATGGCTGATTATTGTATCTAATATAATTATTAAAAACAGTATAATCATAGCCATATTCATCTTTATGATGTGTAAATGAAAACGACAATTCTTTACTATCTGTAAAATTATAAACAAACTTGCTGTGAATATTATCTTCATCAAAATGATTACGGCCTACAGTACCTGTTCTATACGTACTTTTACCAGTATTCGTTTCTGTTTTTATTAATCCAGAAATACTATTTTCATCTATAATTGTACCACTCGGTTTTTTGCTTTTAGGATCGGTATTAACAAACTTATTAACAAACCCATGCGTTTCTCTACCTTCATATGCGATTCTAAAACTCAATTTATCATTTATTTTATCACCAATACTAGCTCTCTTAATCCAAGTAGCATTACTTCCATACCCCACAGACACCTTGCGTTCACCTTTAGACGGATTTTTTGTTATAATATTAACAACACCACCCATAGCTTGACTACCATATAAAGCAGAAGCTGTACCTTTAACCACCTCAATACGAGCAACACTATCTACTGGAATATCTGACCATCCAACAACTGCTGAAGACGCATCATTTAAAGGCTGCCCATCTACTAGAACTAAATTTTGAGCTTGATTGTTTAATCCACGCATCAAAATAGTTGGACTAGAATTCGCAATACCTTTCAATCGACTACTATATATACCAGGTACCCTTGATAATACTTCGTTTATTGTATTTACATGCATTTTTTCTATATCTTTGTCAGTAACTACACTTACACTAGCCGGGATTTCAGATAGTACTTTTTCTGTTCTCGTCGCAGTAACCACCATAGTATCAAGAGAATATTCGTTTAAACTCTCTTCTGCAAAAGCAGTTACAGAACTAACTAGCAAAGAGTTAGTTATTAAAGCAGTCATCAATAAAGCTTTACTAATCCTTTTTTTCATAACAAATCACTCCTTGTAACACCTGTTAAATGTAAAATAAGAATCCATCGTCATTTTCATTCGCACAGATTCACTTATTTTGAAAACGATTCTTATTTGCTGCCATTATACCACAAAAACATTATTGCAGCTAGGTTTTTAATTTTATTAATATATTTTCTTTATGTTCCCATCTGTAATAATGAAAATCTCTCAGCAGTACTTTAAATCTTCATTGAGAAGTTACCGTGTATTAATCCATTAACAGCGTATACTAAGAAGCACTACACCTATCTTTCATTGATAATTTACCAGTGAAATAAAACTTTAAAAGCTTATAAATACCATAAGTAAGCGAAACTGGCACCAAAAAAAGCTTTAATATAGTAAAATTTGATACACAAAGCCATATATTATCTAATCGCCATAAGAAAGCCAAGAAAAGCTTTGACTTTTTATAGTAAATGCTATATCATCATATCATTAGGGAAATTATTCCCTATCCAGTAAGCACTGAAATCAACGAAGATTTTCTTTGGTTTTAGTGTTTTTTTATTTTTTGTGTTTGGATGAATTTACATGTCTACAGAAGAAAAAGTTCAAAGTGCCCTAGAGGTACACAAGCTAACATTTTGGGAAGCTGCTATGATTATTGTTGGAGCCAACATAGGTTCTGGCATTTTAGGACTTGCTTATTCTATTCGCAAGTCTGGTTGGCCAATACTTATGATCTGGCTTTTAATTGCAGGTTTCTTTACTACGATTTCTATGCTTTATGTTGCCGAAACAACTCTGCGTACTAAAAAGCCCATGCAGCTTCCAGGTCTTGCGAAACGTTACGTTGGTGAAGTCGGTTCTTGGCTCGTCTTTATATCTGTTGCCGCTAATGCGATTGGTTGTCTTATCGCCTACACAAATGGCAGTGGACGCATTCTTTCTGAATTGATAGGTGTATCCACGCAGATTGGTAGTATTTTATTTGCTGTACCAGCTGTTCTGGTTGTATGGCTTGGTCTTAAAGTTACTGGTATCGCAGAAAAATTTATCAGCTTTGGTATGATTATCTTATTGGCAATTATCATTGTTGCCTCTTTTCTTGCATCTCAAGCTAATATTTCGCAGGCCCTGTTTACCAATTGGACCTATGCCGTTCCAGTATTCAATGTTGCTATTTTCTTCTATATTGCGCAGTATGCGGTACCAGAGCTTGCTTGCGGTTTATCACATGACGAAAAGAAACTTGCTCCTGCCATCTCTACGGGTATACCTTTACATACACTCAAACACAAAAATCTTAGAACTATATTTTCAATCCAGTGTATAAACAACTGATTTCAATCCAGTGTATAAGCAACTGATTTGATGTTTATGACGTATAAATAACAGTTATATTGAATAGATGAACAGAATTCTGAAGAATCTTATTATAAATACCACTGGATGCAAAAATTTCAATCGAACCCATACTCAAATACATGACTGTCTAAACAAATATAATAAATTCACTCTTTAAAGAAAAAAAATGGCTAGAGTAACACGCTCCAGCCATTAAACCCTATTAGCATGGACTAGATTGACCACAAAAATTATACTAATGCCTTTTCTAATTTTAGATTACAAAGAATCCATTGGTTAATACCATTTTTTCAATAGAATGTAAGAGATTACTACAGTAAGAACAGAAAGAGCTGCCCACACAGTTAACATTGAACTATGCCACAACATTTTGATAACCTCCTCTTATTTCTTAGCTAATTTAGCATCACGAATCGCTTGAGCTTTTTTAGTATCTTCTTTCCACATACTTGCCAAAACATACATTACAATAAAGCTAACTATAACACCCCAAGCACCAGCTGCCATTACAGAACGCTCAATATGAGCAATCAAATACAGATAGAAATATACACCTTCACCTACAATAGCACCAATAATAGCGGCCTTAGCATTTGCCAGTTTAGGCATAAACAGAGCAAAAATCAAAGGTGCCAGAGTAGCCGCGGATACGCCCGAAATACCAATCCAAACCATAACACCCATAAATGGAGGTGGATTAAATACCAGATAAAGAGAAAACGCTCCAATTAACGCTGGTAAAACCTTTGTCATGCGATAAGCTAATTTCTCAGCTTCATCTTGCTCCATAGGAATAATTCTATGCTTAACAAGAGTCTGCAAAAATAAATCATTACTAATACAAGTAGTAATAACAAGAATCAGACCGCACGCAGTAGACATCAATGCTGCCACAATCGCTACTGACAATATCGTACTAATAATCGGATGGAACAACTTTACATATTCTATAACAGCCATATCTGCTACTTTCAGGTTAGGATCAATAGCTCTCATATATAACCCGCCAAACATTACTAAGAGGCAGCAGAAAGATGCTACTATCCATGTCCAAATCATCTTGGACATATCCTTAGGATTCTTCAGTGCCATAATTTTGTTAAGCAACTGTGGTTGCCCGGCAAAAGCAAATTCAATAAACATAACACCAAATACTGCTGCATAGCTGTACATATGAAGAGAGTCAGGATTAAGCACTGTTACAAAGTTAGGATTTTGAGCAGCCAAAAGATCAGAAACTTCTGTTAACCCTCCTTTAAACATCATTATACCGGATATGAATACGAATACGCCTGCGAAAATCATGAGGCACATTTGACCGATACTAGTATAGATATCAGCAAACAGGCCACCAACAGTTACATACAAAACAGTAATAACGGTTACGCCAATGATCGCAGTAGTATAGTCAAGACCTTGAATCATACCAGACAACAAACTGCCACCTGCTGAAAATTGACCGGCAATGTAAAAAATTTGAATGATAAATACTATGGAACACAAACCACGTAACACATCGCTATCATAGCGTTTTGCCAACCAGTCGGCCATTGATATAGATTTAAGCTCTATATTAGTATTACGTACGCCCTTAGCTAACAGAATAAATCCCAAGGTTGATGCCATAAAAATAGCAAGAAAAATCCACAGGCCGGTAGCTCCCCAAGCATAACAGAAGCCAACATACCCCATAAACGTTGCTGCAGAGAAGAAGGATGCTGCAAAAGCAAGTCCTAAAGGAATTGGTCCCATAGATTCGCCGGCTACAGCAAAATCACTTAAACCCTTGATTTTTTTTGCTCCTAAGAAACCAACGTATACTACAAATAAAACATATAGTGCCAGTCCGCATATCATCCAGGTATTTAATGACATAATTACAGACCTCCTCTCTTAAATATAATCAAATTATACTTTTTCCCACTCAGATTTAACTAAAGCTTTGTTTAAATCACGCAGATATGGAACCGTCCTACGAGCTTCAGTACACTTATCAACGTCTATTTCCGCAACAAGTACCGCATCGCTATCTCTATCAGCTTCACACAGAACTTCGCCATTGGGAGCTATAATACGAGAATGACCACCTAAGAAAACTGTATTATCATCGACGCCTGCACGGTTAACAGCGACTACATAAATACCATTCTCTAATGCTCGAGCTTTAGATTGGATGTCCCATACATAATAACGTGCTCTACCAAAAGCAGACGGATAAGCAATAACATTAACACCTTTAAGTACCATCAAACGAGATAATTCTGGGAAGCCAATTTCATAACAAATTTGGTGCCCAATCTTCAAATCACCATATTCTACAGGAGCAGGAACTTCGCATCCATTTTGGAACCGTAGCTCCTCATTATCCCAAAGATGAACCTTGTCATATTTACCCATCAGACCATTTTCATTTACTGTCAAAGCGGTATCTGTAACAATACCTTTGTTTTTGGTAGTAGCTATAATGCAACCAGTAACAAGAATTTGGTATTTTTTAGCTTGTTCAATCATCCATTTAGTAGTACGACCAGAAGGAATATCTTCAGCTAATTCCACATCTTGTTTGGGAATCCAGTAGCCCGTATTAAAAAGTTCTGGAAATACCACCCATTTAGCACCTTGATCTACTGCTTCCTTCAGCAATTTTTCTGCTCTAGCGAGATTAGCATCAACATTTGCCAACTCACAATTCATTTGGATAGCTGCAACCTTAATTTTCATAAAAAATCCTCCTTTACACTCGTAAATATATATTGTTTTTCGACCTTTTTGTTCGCTAAAACCTGTGATAAATTCAGTTATATTACTTATTTGTATTATAGCATACAAAAATAACTGTATTTCATTTTAGAAGTAAGTTGCGGAAAATCCTACCTAAGATACTGTAGGATAGTCATGGTTTAAAGTAACATATTTTTATTTTCTATCTGCCATTCAACAATACAACAAATATATATCTAACATATTTTATAAAAGTGAAACTTTTTCACTGTTGCTCTAAGTTGAAAGTTTATAATGAATCAAATGTATATTTTGTAAATATTATATTTTCAAAGTATCAATGCATAAATCATCACTTGTAGAATTCTCTTGTTAGCAGCAACATTAGAATTTTATCATCATAGTCTTTTTGCCAAATATGTATTTAAGTCTCTATTTTTTAATCTTATCCCAGAAAGTTGCATTATAATTCTCTCACATGCATGTTAGAGATATTTTCCCGTATCTTGTTTTTTTTATTATTAATGAGAGATTTTTGTGTTAGAATAATAATATAGATTGTTGTTTATCTAACTACATTTAAGGAGTTTTCTATGCTTTGGTATAATGTTATAATTAATCTATGTGCAAGGCTATTCTTTGCTACTATCCTATTTTCTCTCCTTTGCCGTACATCAGTAATCAGGAACACAATCAACACCCTTGCAAAAAATAATCTAAGTAAACTAAAATTCATTGCAATCTTTGTAGCATTTTCCCTTGTAGATGCTTTTTTCGGAGTTCAACTAGTTACTCGCTGCATTAATAATCAGCTTGCCTTTGTTATGGTCTCAGGACTTATCGGCGGGCCAATCGTAGGTACAGCTACAGGTCTTATCAGCTCTATCCTTGCTTTTTTTCTTGTACCTTATGCTCCGTTTTCATATCACTATATATTGGTAATTTTAATCGGTCTTATTGCAGGCTTTTTTGCTACCTGGCTTCAGAAGCAACATGCCATTTATGCTGATGCCTCTATATTAGGTTTAATGTTCACTTTTTTCTACCTTGTCATTAATATATCATTAAACACTACTACGTTGCCTAACAGTTATACTGTTGAAGATATCTTATTTCCTATTCTCTTTAGTTATTCTATAGGTGCTGGCGCATTTATGGGTATATTAGAAGATTTTTATAATCAACAAGAAAAAATAGAAGGAATCAGTGCCAAAACAGCGTTAAAAATCACTAATAATTCTATCTCTATTTTACAAGACGGCTTAAATATTACCAGTGCTTCAGAAACTGCTGATATTATTCTTCAGGAAGCAGAAACATTTGATTTTGTAGCTATTACATCGTTAGATGAGATACTAGGCTTTTCATCCTACCGCACCGAAGCCCCCTTCGTCTCTTTTTTGGTAGATGACTTTCAAAATCTTTTCAAAACTTCTTTCAAGCAAGATACGAAGAGTCTAGATGTTATTTGCTCCTATATTAATGTTCCTATTTATAATGATAAACACCATGTCGGTTACTTCTGTGTCGGCCATATTCTAGACTCCGAAACTACTCCTTTTGAAACCACATTAGCTCATGGCCTTGGTACTATGATTACCAACCAAATCACTGTTCATAGCATTAAAGAAAAAGCTGGTCTATACGATAAGGCAGAAATTAAAGCTCTACAATCTCAAATTAATCCCCATTTTCTTTTCAATGCTTTGAGTACTATAAGTTTCTACTGTTCTCAACAACCTCAAACTGCTAAATCTCTTATCAATGATCTCGCTAGCTATTACAGGAACAATTTGACAGATGGAAATACCATGATTTCTATTCTAAACGAACTTCAGCATATCAACGCTTATATTCATTTAGAACAGGCACGCTTTGGTAACAGATTAAAAGTAGATTATGACATAAACATCGAAGAATCATTCCTAGTACCAGCTCTCATACTACAACCTATTGTTGAAAACGCTATCCGTCATGGACTGTATCAAAAACTTGAGGGCGGACGAATTATTATTCGAATTGACAAGCAAAAAAATTCTTTCCGTATTGCTGTAATTGATGACGGGCTAGGTATGACATCAGATAGATTGAAACATATTTTTGACAACACGAAGCCTAAGAATTCAATAGGACTTACTAATGTAAACCAACGCTTAATTACTCTTTATGGTCCAAAAAACAAACTTAAAATCTATAGTAGCATGAATAATGGTACCATAGTTATTATGAAAATTCCTTTTCAAGAGGTGAGCGAAAACAATGATTAGAACTATAATTGTAGATGATGAATACCCAACTCGCCAAGAGCTAGCTACCATTCTAAGCAATATCAGTGATATTGAAATTGTAGCTCAATGTGCTATAGGTCAAGAACTCCTTGATTATCTTCAAAACAGTACTGTAGATATTGTTTTTCTCGATATCGAAATGCCTCAAATTAACGGCTTAGATATTGCGCGTATTATACGCACCACCATCCCTAACCCACCACAAATTGTTTTCTCTACTGGTTATGGTCAGTTCGCTGTCCAAGCTTTTGATCTACAGGCCTTTGATTATGTTTTAAAACCATATACTCAGGAACGCATCCTTATTACAATAATGCGATATAGAAATTTTAAAAAGCAAACTAATAATATTAAACATAAGGATAGTTTTAAACTTCCTATTTGGCATAACGATAAAATGATTCTGCTAAACCCGGAAACTGAGATAAGTCTTATACGAGCACAAGAACAAAAAATTATTGTTTCTACTAATAATGGTGAATTTGAAATCAATACCCCTTTAAAAGATTTAGAGCAAAAACTTAAGGATCACGGCTTTCTTCGTACCCATAAATCATATATAGTTAATATTGGTAAAATCAGAGAGATAATTCCTTGGTTCAATGATACCTTTATACTCACTTTAGAAAACTGTGACTATAAAGAGATTCCTGTTTCACGCCATTATTTACCAGACTTCAAGAAATTCTTAAATATCTAACGAACCTCTAGATCTATCGTAAGCGTCAAATCTGTCATGTATGAGTAAAAATTCACCAGCCTAGCGGGTGGATCTTTACTATTGTGTAAATTACGCCACAGAACCTAATGCACTGTTTGCATCCTTTGACAGAAACCCTACTCGCAAAATATTTCTAAATAAAGCATAGATTTCTGCACGCAAAACAGGCAGCACATCCGCTGCCTGTTTTACTTATTCCATATGCTTATTACAATCTGCGCATAACAAACCCTGGCGCAGCATCATCCCACAAAAGCTCCAGCTGCAAATCCGTGCAATATTTTCTCTGCATGCCAAAGGTTGCTTCCGGAGGCATATATTCATATTGGCTGAGCAGAATAAAACGTCCGCTGCCATCCGTATTAATCTTGGTAACAATTTGCCGCCACTGGTCAATGGCATAGCCGTTTTTAGCCAAATCTTCCAAGGTTACATATATCACCCATTGTCCGTTTTCCTTACCGATAAGCCAATAACCGCAGTTCTGCTCATGAGCGCCGATAGTGGCATTTATTTCAAAAAATATATTTTCGGGATTGGCGGTAAAAACATCCCGCACCCTATAGCCAACCATTCCATTCTCAGCAGGAACGAAGGTCTTATAAACATCTTTGGTATTTTTGTTCATCAGCTGCAGAGTGCCGTCATCGGCAAGGAAAAATTGCACGCCTTCTTCCTCATCACTGATTGCCAGCTCTCTGCTGTTCATATAAAGAAATGTTCCGTCATCAGCAGTCAGGAATTCCGCTGCCCGAACCTTGGGAGCATCCGCAAGCAAGCACACGATGCAAAGTAAAAATAAGGCTAAGCAGGAAAACAATTTCTTAGCAATACGCATATTCATCAACCTCCAAAATTAGATTCATCAATCCTGTCATTATAATTATAGCAACAAGAAGCTCTTTTTCCCCCACCCCAAAGCATGATTTCGGGTGGGACGGAAGAAATTTTCTTGTGCTAACAAGCAAATTTCCCAAAGCTCAAATTAAAAAGCTGCAGTCTGCTCTCGTACTCAGGAGCATAGCTGCAGCTTTTGCTTTTATTCTATTGTTATAACAGAACTGCTCTCTTGTGCTTTACACCAGTTCTTCTCTGGACTCATGAATCTTCTTCAAAAGCTCCTTACCGGCAATACCCGGTCTGGTCATTTCCGCAGGAGCAAGGATAACATCCAAATCCTCTTTACTCAGCACCTTGCGTTCAATGAGCAGGTCCTTAATGTTTCTGTTGGTTGCCAGCGCCTCCTTCGCCAAAACGGAGCAGGTTTCGTAGCCGATATGCGGCAGCAACGCCGTAACAATGCCCACGCTCTTATCCAGCCATTCCGCACATTGAGCACGGTTAGCCTTAATTCCGTCTACGCAGCGGGTGCGCAGAGTATTAACGGCATTGGTCAGGAAACGTAAGGAATTGAAAATATTGTAGGCCATAACAGGCTCCATAACATTAAGCTGGAACTGGCCGTTTTCTACGCCGAAGGCCACAGCCAAATCGTTGGCAATTACCTGATAGCAGGTTTGGTCTACTACTTCTGGGATAACGGGGTTAACCTTACCCGGCATGATAGAGGAACCGGGCTGACGCGGCGGCAACGTAATTTCGCAGAAACCTGCCCTCGGACCGGAGGCCATCAGACGCAGGTCATTGGAAATTTTAATCAGCGAAAGTGCCGATGTTTTCAAACTGGAGGATAAATCGGTGAAGATATCCGTGTTACTAGTAGCATCAACAAGATTGTCCGCGGTAGTGAAGCTCTCGCCGGTAACCAGCGTAAGCTGCTCGCAAACCTCTTTGATATATTCGGGATCGGCATTCAGGCCGGTGCCGACTGCTGTTGCGCCCATATTCATAGTGTGCAGCAGCTCACAGCTGCGGCGAATGTAGTTACTGCGTCTGCGCATGGAGGAAGCAAAGGCTTTGAACTCCAAGCCTAAGGTAATAGGCACAGCGTCCTGCAGATGCGTACGGCCGATTTTAAGTACATCCTTGAATTCCTCGCCTTTCTTATCAAAGGAATCCGCCAGGTTTTCCAAGGCAATAATAAGCTGTTCGGCGCGCATCAGAGCGCAGACACGGATGGATGTAGGAATAACATCGTTAGTGGACTGCGACATATTGGCATGGTTATTAGGGCTGATATAATTATAATCGCCGCGCGGACGACCGAGAATTTCCAAAGCACGGTTACAGATTACTTCGTTCGTATTCATATTGAAGGATGTTCCGGCACCGCCCTGAATCGGATCGGTCGGGAACTGGTCATTCAGCTTGCCGCTGATAATATCATCGCAGGCCTGCACCATAGCATTGCCGATTTTTTCATCCAAAAGACCGATTTTCATATTGGCCAAGGCCGCAGCCTTTTTGACCATACCCAAGGCTTTGATAAAAAGCGGATCGGCAGTATAGCCTGTAATCTGGAAGTTTTCCATGGCACGCATGGTCTGTACACCATAATAAGCATTATCGGGAATTTCTAATTCACCTAAAAAGTCGTGTTCTTTACGCATAATACATTTGCCTCCTTCTCCAAAAGCGTGTAAAAGCTGCTTTTAATCGAAATCTGTATTATGTATACATAATACATTCAAGTCACAATTCTGTCAAGCGCATTATTATGAATTTTGAGAAATTAACTTACAAAAAAGAAGTGCCTCAAGACGCTAAGCTCAAGGCAGCTCAAAATAATCTGCTTTAGATAAAATCTACCACACCATTCTCCAGATGGTACATAGCACCGATAACGCGCAGGCCTTCCTGATGCTCAACCTTTTGAATCTCCAGGCTTGCTTCGATTTCCGCTTCACAGCTTTTGACATTCAGGCAGGCAGCCTTATACGGGTCGCACTCGTCGCCAATCGCTGCTTTGATTTTATCCGTAATAAATTTGATATAGCCCTCCGGATCATGATTGATTGCAGCATGCACCGCACCGCAATGCGTATGCCCCATAACAACAATCAACGGTGCGCCCAGATGACTGGCAGCGTATTCAATACTGCCCAGCTGATGCTCATCAATCACATTACCAGCAATACGGATAACAAACAGCTCGCCGATACCTGTCATAAAAATATTCTCCGGAATTACGCGAGAATCAGAGCAGGTAATAATAATCGCATAAGGCTTCTGACCGTTAACCAAGGTATCTGTCCTCTTTGCCTGCGAAATGTCCTCGCTGTTGACCTTGGCATCAATATATCTGGCGTTGCCTGCTTTTAATTTTTCTAAAGCCTTTGCCGGTGTTGTTGTTATATGCTTAATCATAAAATCGCCCCTCTTAGAACATACTTTACAAAAAAATCATTCGGTAATCGCTATCTTGATAACTCCGTCTAATCTGTTTTCGAAAATGCGGTAAGCTTCCTCGATATCCGCCAGCTTGAAGCGATGCGTAATCAGCGGCGTGGTATCAATTTTGCCTTCTTCAATCAGGCGCAGAATCTCCGCACAGTCGCAGCCATCCACGCCACCGGTTTTGAAAATAAGGTTCTTGCCGTACATATCGGGCAAAGGCAGGCTCTGCGCTTCATCGTAAAGCGCCACAACTGTCACAATAGCGTTCGGACGCGCGCATTTCCACGCCAGCTGGAAGGTGTCGCGACCGCCGGCAACCTCCAGAACAACGTCCGCACCGCCATGGTCGGAATGCTCCTTAACAAACGTTTCGCACTCCTCAGGCTCGCAAAGCAGTACATCGGGATAATGCTTGCTGACAAACTCCGCTCTGGCAGCATCCTTCTCGCAGATGATAATGCGCTTCGGCTGCTTCAGCATAACGCACAGCAGAGTGCAGATACCCGTCGGACCGGCACCGATAATCAGTACGGTATCCTCCTCGGTGATTTCCGAAATGCGTGTTGCCCAAAAGCCGGTAGCAAGAATATCGCCCACAAAAAGCGCCTGTTCATCGGTAACGCTGTCGGGAATTTTGTTCAACCCCTGGTCAGCATAGGGCACGCGCACATATTCCGCCTGTCCGCCGTCAATACGGCAGCCAAGTGCCCAGCCGCCATGAGGATCGGTGCAATTATTGACAAAGCCCTTCTTGCAGAAGAAACATTCACCACAGAACGTTTCTACGTTTACCGTCACGCGGTCACCGGGCTTCACGGTTTTTACGTCTGCGCCAACCGCTTCCACCACGCCCACCATTTCATGTCCCACGGTAATTCCCGGCACAGCACGAGGTACCGAGCCATGCTTAATATGCAAATCACTGGTGCAGATGCTTCCCAAGGTTACGCGCACGAGAGCATCACGCGCAGAAACAAGCTGCGGCTTGGCCTTTTCCTGCAGAGCAAACTTACCGTGTTCAATATAAGTTAATGCTTTCATAAATTTGCAGACCTTCTTTCTCTATTTTTTGCTTCACTGAAGCTCATATCGCTTCCCTCATTATATCATAATATTGACGCTGTGGATAATGACATAAGCAACATGTCACGCAATACTATCTTCGCTGTTAAATTCAATAAGCTTTCTGAATAAAGAAATCACAACTTTTTCGCTGATAAAAACACCGGAATGTGTTAAAATATTAGTTAGATTTTTTAGGAGGCCTTATTCATAATGCATCAATATCTCTTTTTTATCGGCGATTTTCCCATACGCATGTATGGTCTGATGCTCTGTACAGCAATATTTTTAGCTACCGGCACTGCCTATTTTTTGGCTAAGCAGGACGGACGTTGGCACGAGCACATTTTAGACATCGGCATCTACGGCGGCTTTGCCGGTCTCATCGGCGGCAGGCTGTGGGATGTTTTCTTCTTCGACTGGGATTACTACAGCCATCATCTGTTGGAAATCCCCTTCGTCTGGCAGGGCGGTATGGCCGTGCAAGGCGGTATGCTGGCAGGCATTGCGGCAGGCATAGTTTACTGCAAAATGAATGACATCGACTGGGTAGCTCTGGCGGATATCATTTCGCCCTCTCTGCTTATCGGCCAGTCCATCGGACGCATGGCGAACCTGCTCAACGGCGATGCCTTCGGCACACCTACCGGTGGCAGCTTCGGTATTCTGTACCCGGAAGGCACGCTGGCCTACAAAACCTACGGCCCCGTACCCCTGTGGCCGGCAGAGGTTTGGGAAGGTCAGCTGGACATCGTTATTTTTGCCCTGCTGCTTTTATTCCGCACTACAAAGCATGCACGCGGTCAGGCTTTATGCATGTACGCTATGCTTTATTCCGTAGTCCGCTTCTTTTTGGAAATGCTGCGAGGTGACTACGCCGAGCCCTGGATGTTCGGACTGAAATCCGCTCAGGCAACCAGCTTAGGCTTCTTCCTCGTCGCCCTTGGCTTCTTCATTTACTGCGGCTGGCTGGAAAAGCATCAGCCTGCTGCCAAAGAAAAAGCTGTCGGCAAAAAATCAAAAAAATAATTGCAAAAAAGTGTTGACAAGAAGCGTACTTTTCGCTATAATATCATTGTTGCTTGAAACAACAGCAACGCTGATGTGACTCTGTAGCTCAGTTGGATAGAGCGTTTGACTACGAATCAAAAGGTCGCAGGTTCGAATCCTGCCAGGGCCACCAAGGAATTTAACGACTCACTGAAAAGTGGGTCGTTTTTTATTGCTAAAAACCCTTATTTTATGGGGTTTTCCAGGCTTTTTAAGTCCAAAGAACTGGATAGTGTAACGATTAAAAATAAGGCCCCGGATTTATCTTGTTTGCTCTGTTATAGTGTTAGTCTTTTAGCAACACTATAAAAACTAAGGTTGTTTTTGCTACGAGTCAAACGCTGTAAGAGGAGGCTAACTATGGAATTCACAACTAATTCACAAATTTTGTCATCATGGTTGAACAATTTAAAATTGGAGGGCATATCTTATAAAACTATCCGATGGTATGCTTATGGAGTTAAGAGATTCGATAATTATACGCAACAACCTTATAATGAGATAACTACTAATGACATTAAAAGGTTCTTGCACCACTTAAAAGTTAATAACTTTTCTGCCTCTACCAGGAAAGGTAATTATAGGACGCTTAAGACTTTTTATAGTTTTATGGTTAAAAAAAATATAATAGCGGCCGCCGATGATCCATTTAATGGTTTAAAAACTCCTAAGTTTGACACGAAGCAAATAAATTCCTTCAATAAAATTGAAATGGAAGAGATTCTTACATCTTGCAACAAAAAAGATTTTTTAGGATACAGAGATTATGCTATCCTCTGCACCCTATTCTCTACCGGGTTACGTAAATCAGAGTTAATTGCTATGACTGTATCAGATGTTGACCGTAATGGTGTTGGCTATTTTAGGGTTACCGGTAAGGGTAATAAGGAGAGGGTTATACCTATAGGTAGTGTATTAGCTCTTGTATTAAAACGATATATTAGGCGGCGCCGTAAATTTTTGGACGATAAAGGTTATAAACATCATAATGGTCTATGGGTCAACAATAGAGGCAAGACAATGACTGCTAGTGGTGTTGATGGCATCTTCGACAAACTCAAAAATACTGATTATCCTTGGTCTACTAGAGTTAGCGCCCATACTGTCAGACATACCTTTGCAACCATGTTTTTGGTCAATGGTGGCGATGTTTTTACGCTCCAACGACTCCTTGGCCACTCAGATATTGCCACGACAAAGATTTACATTGATTTAAAAACTGACTATATAAAGCAACAGGGCGATAATTTTAACCCTCTCGATAATACTACTTGGCGTATGTATTAATATGTTGTTGATTTCTTTGTAATATTGTGTTATAATAATATCATAGAGGTAAGACAACAACATATTGTTGCTGCTCCTTAATAAGTTTCATCATATCTTTTACCTAATTACTGCTGACTGGTGTTTCTATATGCCTGGATGGTAACCAACTGTCCAGGCAAAACATCAAATTACTACTAATCATTGCTGCTAACGGGTCTTACTCGTTTGTATATTGTCATTTTTTAACCTCCAAAATTAACATACCAAACCCTCCTTTCTAAGCAAAAATAAAGCGTATGGCTACCATAAAAAGTAACCATACGCTTATTTTTGTTGTATCTATTAAATTACCATATATAATGGTTAGGATGTTGGCCGTTGTCTCGTATGTCTACATGGACAAACTCACTATCAGGGTAGTATCCCAGGCCATCAAAGAGACGGCTATTATACACAAAATTATAAAATTGCTCATAGTTGCCGTCTACATATATGTCTGCAGCTGTACCTCTGACATGTTGGCTATTATAGACACCACCTACCTCTTGATTATGGCTAGGACATCTATAGCCACAAGATACATAGATAGGATGACCGTAGTTGGCTCGCAAAACATCTAATCTATGGATAAGATCAGGAGATATAATATCAGAGCCGCCGCCACAACAACGGCAAAGGAACTCAGATGTGTCAAAATATCTGGCCATTATAATTTGCCTCGTGATCCTTGATCAGTATTATACTTGGAGTTGCAATATTTGTTACCGATCTGGGTAATTAAGCCGCCGCCAGCAGTTATTGTTGCAAACACGTCATAATTGCCCCAAGTCTGGCCCTTAAACACCAGATATAATGTTATCAAGATAAAAAATACGTAGCTGACAAGACTCAGTATACGAGTTAATGAGTAGATGCCGCCCTCTTTTAAGATTTCCATTATGCATCACCTCGTTTATGGTGAGGCAGCTTATGTAGCTGCTCCATTAAATCATCAATAACTCCATTAGCACCCAGACCCTCATAAGCCTTATAGCAAGCGTCGATACCTTCCAAGGTGTGTATGGGTATATAACCTTTTGGGGCGTAATCATTATAAGTTGCTATAATGCGGAATCTTAGTAATGATTGGATGCCTGTTTTAAGTGCCTCGTTTTCCTGTTTTTGTTTGGCTCTATATTCTAAAAATGAGTGCCACAAGAATCCTATCAGGATAGTCGCTAATGGAGACAATATCATTGATATTAAGCTCAGATTCATCGTCTGATTATTCACACTTTCGTTGTTTTTTAACCTCTATGCGCTATAACGGGAATTATAGAACATAGAAAATCAGAATATTTAGAATGAGTTTTTGGGGAGAAAGAGTTCGCGCCGCGAACTCTACGAACTCTTTTAAGTTGGTTATAACTAAGAAGTCGCGCCGCGAACCATTTTATTTTTTTATTCTTTTGAACTTAAAACTTGACTGCTCTAATCTCATCAATAGAGGTCATTGCCTCTACCTGATTTTTTAGCTCATTATATTTATCGTGGAGTTGTCCAGATCTTTGAGCCGCCAAAGTATTGATAGCCTTAAAATCTGCTACAGTTAACTCTGCCTTAGTATTATCCGCACAAGTCCAAGTCTGACTAGCGATATTGTTATCGACTAAAGCATCTTTAGCTATGCGCATACGCTCACGAGCTTTGTCGTCGTAATCATAAGTCTTACCATTATAAGTGATAACAGCCACTTCTTTGGCGTCTCTTATGGATTTTAACTCTTTGATTTTTGCGATTTTTGCCTCATCGAGAGTTTCCGGTAAGATTTTTGCCGGAGGAATTAAGGTAAAGTCTGTTGCTGACTTAAAATCTACGCGATAGCCTATAGCCACATCATCGATATTTGTTATATCGACTAAGAGAGCGGCCGGAGAAAATAATTTTTTCATCTCGTCGAGAGTACGAGTTGTCTCATATATATTGGCTACTTTGCCAAATAATATTTCCGCTATTTTGTTCATTTTATTTTTCCTTTTTTTAGTCTAAGTAGTTGTCTATAATATAAGTAGTACCCTTTGTGCCGCCAATCTTACTGATATCAAGGGATCTGGGAACGTTTTTGAGGTGGACGGGGGTCTTCGTCCAAGCCGAAGAAAACATCCGGTCACAGTTAGTACAACTAGACATATCTATAGCATCTATTGTGACTGTTGCCCCTCTCAGCTCGGTAAACATTTCTGACATATTTTGTACATTGCGAGTATCCCAATTATCAAGATTTAGCGTTTTCAGGTTGTAACAAAACTTAAACATCTCTGATGCATTAGTGAGACTGTGTAAATCCCAATTACTGAGATTTAATGTAACCAGGCCGCTTTTGCTAAACATAGATGACATATTAGTGACGTTGCTGGTATCCCAATTACTAGGATCTAACGTTGTTAACGCCTCACAGCTCTCAAACATCATTGACATATCAGTGACATTGCTGGTATTCCAATTACTAGGGTCTAATGTTATCAACTTGCCGCAATAGTTAAACATAGATCGCATGGTTGTTACACTGCTTGTATCCCAACCACTGAGGTGTAAGGTTGTTAACGCCTTACAATTGTAAAACATGTAAGACATGTCCTTAATGTGACTAGTATCCCAAGTAGAGGCATCAACGTTAATAAGATACCAATCCTCGTAAAACATGTAAGACACATCTGTTAAGCTGCCAACATCCCAACCTCTAGCGTCGATATTTGTTATTTTAAGGCGGTTGTTGTCACTAAAATAACTACGGAACATATATGCAGCATTATCGACATTACTCATGTTGAGCTTAGGAGGTGCTGATATTGTGGATCGTGAGAATAGAGCATTCATGTTGGTCGCAGCATAGGTATTAGCGTAATCTTGTAACGATAAATCTCCGCTTAAATTAAGATCGTCAAATATGCTCCTGTGCCAATCGGTCTTAATTCTATTAGGTACTGTCTGTGGTATGTAATACACATTAATTGTCTGATCCTTATCAGGAGTAAAGTTATTGATTGAGCAACATACAAAATCATATCCATCAATAGTAGGAGCATTAGCATTATTAATGTAAAATTTTTGGCCCGGATCTAACTTAACTGGGGGCAAATCTTGTATGTAGTCCTCATTGTTACGTCTAGCAACTAGCTTAACAGTAACCCCATCACCACTACTAGTAGAGGCTGCCTCTTTAAGGACCTTATAGGATGTGCTACTACCAGACGGCTTATAATTAAGTTGGCTTGCCTTAGCATCATCAGCATCACCATAAGCAGCATAGCAATTAATACCGTCTGATTTGATATGGACTCCCTTATTAGCTACCTCATCAAGAGTAGAGTATAATTTAATTTCTTCGGCGGCCCCGTCTTTTTTAACATTTAATTTTTTTGCTAACTCAGCCATATTATTATGCCTCCGTTATTACCATAACTCCGTACCATCTGGTAACACTAGATGTCCATCGGCATTATATCTAGGGATTTTATTAGCCTCATTACCAATATCAGTCTTATCTAGCTTACCAGAGATATCCTGATGGCTAGTAATATAACCCTTAGAGTTAAGATCATTAGTAGTTACATAATTAGCAAGAGAGTCGGACGTTAAAAATCCTTTGGCCGCCAAACCACTCTCTGTAACCATACCATTTAATTGAGTCTTATCTGCTTTAGCTTCTAATGCAGTAGTGGTAGCATACTTAGTTAACTCTGTCTTGTCTGCCTTATTGGCCAGATCAGTCTTTTTGGCGTAGTCTGTAAGAGATTGATGACTAGTTAAGTAGCCTTTGCTGTCTAATGTAGTAGTGGTTACATATTTAGATAGCTCTGTTTTGTCAGCTTTTGTATTAAGATCAGTCTTTTTAGCGTAGTCAGTTAAAGATTGATGGGCGGTTAAATAACCTTTAGCTTCCAGTTCTTCGTTAGTTACTAGGCCATTTAATTGAGACTTATCAGCTTTATTAGTCAGATCTGTAGTTTTAGCATAACCAGTAAGATCGGTAGCAGTTAAAAATCCTTTGGCCGCCAACTCATCTTTAGTTACTTTATTTTCTAGCTCTGTTTTATCTGCTTTAGTTTCTAATTCAGTAGATTTAGCGTAACCAGTTAGAGATTCTTCAGTTAAAAATCCTTTAGCTGCCAATTCTTCATTGCTTACTTTATCTGCTAACTCAGTTTTAGTCGCATAATTAGTTAAGTCGAGGGCGCTAATTTTATCTTCTAACTCTGTTTTTGTAGCCAGAGTAGTTATATTATTGCCTAAAGCCTTAACATCATCTTGGGCTTTTTGGTCGATAATTGTATATTTTTTACCGTTTAAGGTAAGAGTTTTCATATTTAATTCGCTCATATATATTTTGGCTCCTTATAATATAATGCTTACGTTACCAAGGCCATCATCGGTAACATCTATATCCATCTGTGCCTTAGAGAGAGTAACATTGCCAAGGCCATCATCATCGACAGTAATATCGCCCTTGGCTGCAATCTGCTTACGCAATACATCTAATTGGGTATCCACATCTGCTGTCTTAGCATAGGGAGATAAGTCGTCCTGGGTAATCAGACCGGTTAACTCTGTCTTATCGGCTTTTAATTGCAAAGCGGCGGCCACCACTTTATTTTGAACTGGATTTTCCGACTCCAAACTCAAAACATCATCTATAGTAATATCTATACCAGATCCACCGCCACCAATAACCATCATACCAGCCTCATATCCAGCATCTAGTGTTATCTCATTACAAGTACAGTTATCACAATTACAAGTACTCATATATGTGCTACCTCCTCTATTGATAACAGAGCTGTCCACATCATAGTACGGACAGATCCATTACGTAGTAATATAATATCGTAATAATAAGTGCCGGGCGGCAGATTACTAATTTGGCTGCTTGTCACTCTAAATTTATTGTTAGCTAAATCAAGGCTATTATGATTAACCATAAGTAAGGGCGCACCTTTTTTCTTGCCACGAACCGAGAATTGGAGTATGTCATTTTCCTCCAATGACAGCCCTTTAACGGCATAAATCATATCAAAATCATCACCCTGGGTGATTGTCATATTTAATTTTTCGTTTTTTATCATGTTTATACTCCATATTTGGGTAATTATATCGTCATTAAATAATAAACAAAGGTTGCTTTTAGCAGCCTGTCACAGATATGTCGCAAATTTGTTGCAAAAATAACCAAAAAGTGCTACACTATTGTTAATTAATCAATTAAAGGAGGCACTAATTATGTCACTATTGCTTATATTAATTGCCTGCACGAAAGCCTTTTTTCTGCTGTTGGGCGTAGATAAAATTGCCAGAATATCCCAAACCAGAAATTACATGCAAGGAGCTTTGATAGTATCTATCGTCCTTAGTATTTATACTAGCCAAATGGTGAGAAGTAGCTATAGAGGGTCACCTGGCCTCGAGATGTTTGGTATGTCGTTGGCACTCTTTGCGTTTATTTCGGTGCTTGGCTTTTTATATTGCAGACTTTTGGGAGTCAAAGCGCCTAAAAAAATTTATTTTGAGCCTAACTGGTTTTCCTACGCTCTCTATTTGTTCCCGAGTTTTGTGTTTATATTGTTTTCTTATGTCGGAACATACGAAGAGCATCCCGGAATATCATTATTAATGTTATTAACAGTATTTGTATTTGGGTATAAAATCCCGTCAGTAGTTTTGGCCGTATCAACTTTAATGAGTTGTTGCCTTTTTGGCGTAGCCGTCCATGGCTTAAGTGTTGCTATCTTGGATACTCCTACTGCTGATGCTGCTATGCCAGATGACTGTTATGATGCAACAGATATAGATGTGGATAACAGTGACTCTGTTACTACTATTGATACAACTGATGGTACCGGAGTAGAGCACGTAGACGGCCACTACAGAGAGGGTACTTACGTCCATGGCTACTCCAGAGCTGACGGTACTTGGGTAGACGGTCACTATCGAGATGGTGGCGATGTAAGCCCCCATATCAGGAAAAAATAATATGAAATTAAAAATCTCTCTATAAACCTTATTGGGCTTATGGGGAGATTATTTTTTTGGCCGCCGCTTAATTATTATCTATTGATCTTGCTGCTAACGTCCTTGCATTAGATAGAGCATCATATATAAGATACCCCTCTGCCCCATCCTTACTTAACAGAGTATCTAATGTAGTATAATCTACATAACCTCTATCAGGGTTAGTATCTATATATTGGTTATTACCGATATAAATTGCAAAATGGATGGTAGTCATCTTACGATAATAGACCATTATAAAATCGCCCGGCTCTATTTTACCTTCTTTGCGTTTTGCAAAATATTGGTCTACGCCTGTGCTAAATGGCTGGCTGCTATTACGCTTATAACGCATATAAGCATTGACGTACTCTGTTATTACGTTAGGCTTATCTTGTAATAATCCTACACTATGATACACATCAAAGCCGAGATGGACACAAGTATAAGCTGTCATATAATTACCTACTTGGCCACGCCAAAACTTACGGCCTATATAATTCTGGGCCGCCGCAACTATATTATCTCTAATATTATCCATTACAGATACCTCGTGCAATCCATAGTCATAACCTCGGTACGCCCACGCGACAACATACGGCACTCACCATCAATCAGATCCTTGTAATAATAATATTGTGTAGCTCCATGTTGGGTGGTGTGGTAATTGTCGTAGATATTAAGAGGGTAATGACTATCAGGATGTGTCCAACTGACACTACTAGGGGGCTCTACACCACAACCGGATAATTGACTTACTGACCATCTGTGCCGTGTCAATTTAAGGGGATATAATCTCGACGGATCCACGCCGTCGGAATGGCCCTTGAGGCCAAATCCCTCCGTTACCCATGGATGGCCTACTGGCATTACAGCTACATTATCGTAATCCTTGCTTGCACAATACTCATGCTCCGGGGTCTTGCCGGTATAGTATGTACCGGCAATATATGTAGGAGACAAGTAATAATCATCCATCTGATAATTTTTGCCGTTGCCGTCAACTGTATAGATTAGCTCGCCCTTATCGTTGTATATTGCGAGCCCAAATGGGTCTAATTTGTCTGCAATGTCCTTGATCTGTCTAAATCGCAATATCTTGAGCTTATCGGCAACAGCTTTGCGCTCGGCTACGGCGTTGACAATCTGGTCTGTTGTCGGCCTCTCGTCATAGTATAATAAGTGGCCGCCCCATACATATATTACATCTGCTGTAGCCTTACTGGGATCAGTTACGTCTACGATCCTGTCCTTGACCTTATAATCATACACCGTCCAACCTGTAGCACCACCGTTGCCATTTTTTTCCGTCTCCTCAAGACAGCCATAGGCATATGTTATGTCCCCTGTTGGCGCGCCGCCTAATATATAAGCCGGATTATCTGTATCAGGATTATATATGTATATAATCTCGTCGATATACTTGGGTATAATATAACACATCCAATATACTGTACGGAAATTACGATGGCCGTTATCGCCACAGATTGTAACTCCATCCAATACTAATGGATGATAAGTATCGTCTTGGTCCCCATCATTACAGATGCCGCAAAAATAATTATTAAGATCCTCAACTCTATCAAGAGCGTAAGCGCTGTAATTGTCGTCGATTTGTTGTATATTATCCTTATTGATTGCGTAAAAATATTTTGTCGTTGCCATAATTATAATCTACCTAATACCAGACATCTCATGACGAGCCATGAGATACCACAATAGGTATCCCCCTCCTTATACTCTGATTGATCCTGGTCAGCAAACGCAAGCCAATTAGCCTCCATGGAGCCGCCGGTGTTATAACTTACTTTGCCGGGCTCGGGACACCAGTAATGTATCCCCTGGTGGATACCGTCAGGGGAGCCTAAGACACCGGATGTATAGCTCCAGCTAAATGCCCAATAACTGTAAGATTGTGCGACGGGGAAATAGCTGTAGACGCGCTCGCAAAATCCCTTATTATACTCATCTAGAGTTAATAATTTGCCGCTGCCGACCAATTTATAGACCTCGTCCCTCTCTGGGGGTAGCAGTGATCGGCTGCCTGATTGTCTATATGGCAGGACACCAATATCCATTACAGGTATTAATTTGCAATGCTCCGTAAAATGTGGGCAGTCTACAGTAATCGTCTGCTCGTGCTCTAATATTTTTTTGTTGTAATGATCCGCACCAAAATAGACGCCGCGCAGATCTATAGTGCCGAGGATGTATCTGTTATAATCCTCCGCTCCCATGATTAGTCTGCCATATTTGTTGTATACCTCTAGTCCAGCTATCATATTATATGGTTGCCTCCCTTGTTGTTATATTGTGTCTATCAAACCTAGCTTAACCCTAGCGACATTGTTATCGTCATATACAGTAATCAGATTGTCGATTACCTCTATACGAGCACCACTAGTTTTGCCGCCATTAATATTAATTTTGTCCGTGGTGATTGCCTTAGCCTTGATTTTGTCGCCTGTTATATTGCCGGCCAGCATATTATTAGTAATAATACTGCCATCAATCTGGGTATCACCAGTAATATGCACATACTTACCATCGAGCAATATGGTGCCGTCGGCTATATTAATCTTGGTTATAATATCGTTGCCATCGAGATCTATATTTTTTACCGCTAATGATATAGCATCTTGAGTCTGTTGTATGGTACTGTATGATTCTAGTTTTTTGTTTGTCGCAGCATCCATTTTTACAACCACATTAGATATAGCATCATTAGTCTGCTTAATAGTGCTATACCCTGTCAACTTGTCATCAGTATAAGTAGCGACCTGGCTACTAATCATATCTTTGGTCTGCTCGGTAGTGCTATAATTAGCCAGTTTGCCATCCGTATAATCGGCAACCTTAGTATTAATTAAGCTCTCTGTCTGAGTAGTAGTGCTATAACTCTTGAGCTTGTCGTCAGTGGCTGCATCAATCTTACCCACCATACTACTGATCATTGCAGATGTCTGCTCGGTAGTACTGTAACCAGTCAGCTTATCAACAACCTTGTTATTAATCATGGCCTCAGTCTGAGTAGTAGTGCTATATTTTGAGAGCTCTGTGCTCTTAAAGTTAGCAATAGTGCTGCTAATCATCGTAGATGTCTGCTCGGTAGTACTGTAATTGGATAGTTTGCCATCTGTATAATCGGCCACTTTGGTGTTAATTAGGCTCTCGGTCTGTTTAATTGTACTATAATTGGATAGCTCTCTGTCCTTAAATACTGCCAGGCCACTACTGATTGCAGCAGATGTCTGCTCCTTGGTACTATAATTGGATAATACTCCATTTGTATAGGTAGCTACATTAGATTTAATCATAGTATCAGTCTGAGTAGTTGTCGAGTAATTTGGCTTAAGAGTATTGGTCTCAAAATCCTTGATACTGTTAGCAATTAGTGTATCTGTCTCGCCTTTTTTGTAGACTTGGCCTTCAAAATTATTAAGGTCGTTGGCTACACCATTAGCTTTGACGACCGCTAATGCAGCCTTATTTGTGGCCGACTGGATATTATTATTAACAATATTGTCTAATTTTGAGGAGCTGATTGATCCGGCCTCGATAAGGTCGGGATTAATATAAGCTCTAATGCTCTCTGATACAGTATGGGATTTGTCTGACTCCCCAATAGCATCGACATAAGTAATAGCCACATCATATATACCAGGCTTGCCTACATATGTATAACTACCATTATTATGATATATCTTAGGCTCACTATTAATGTAGATATACATACCATGACAAGTATCAGGGATAGTAGTGCGTATGGTTAAGGAGTTAATATTGGCAATTAGCTCTGGTGGCTTAGGTTGAGGCGGCTTAGATAAGTTATAAGTAACGCTGCCCGGCACACTATATATTTTATTTGCGCCGTAAGCATAGACATAGATAGTACCACTACGTTTGGTTAGATTAATAACCAAAGAATTGGATGTTGTACGGCCTAAAAAATTAGCCCCGACCACTCCGGGGTTAGCGTCTAATCTTACCTCATAGTATCTTACATCGGCGTTGCTAACAAAATCCCACTTAACTACGATATCAGTGCCAAACTTAACACTTACACTCTCTGGGGCATTAGGTGTTACGGCCTTGGTCTGAACTGTTATACTAGTCTGACGAGCACTGTCCGGATCCTCATAAGCTCCGTAGATATCCTCTACGCATACTGCTATTGTATAAGTCTCACCTACCATAGCATTAGGTATGGTCGCGCTATTAACGCCACTATCGGCATAAGTCCAATCCTTATCACCCTTGACCTTGTACCAGATTTGGCATCTTGCATATGTCGCTAGATCAGGGGGAGTCCAAGTTACTTGTATACTGTAACTTACAGCATCCTCTGATTGGTAATAACGAGTGTAAGCGACAATATCTGATGCTGATGGGATAGCGTAATTCTTAACGGTATAGGTGTAATAATCAACATCGGCCTCATTTTGAGGGTTAGCGGCGAAAACATTGACCGACGGAAATTTAAAAAATAATTGGCGGCCAATATCTGTTTTTGTCAGCTCAATTGTATATAAAGCCCCATCGCAACTAACAACAGTGCTGCCACTCCTATGATTGACTATATTAGTATTATACTGACCTCTAATTAAACCAGAAAATGTCCAAGTACCGTTGGAATTTTTGCGAGCCGTTGTATAAGACAAGCACTCACCGTCAATCCACATCATACTGTTGGCATTAACTGCATCAAGTTGGGTAACATTGTCAAAATCTCCGTTAATAATAGCCGTAAAACTATCAGCATTACTGCCCATGTCAGCAGCCAGAGTACCGTAACTACTAGACATACGATATTGACCTAATGATTGATAATTAGCGTCTTGGTTAGCCACCAAAATATTACATCCGCCCCAAGTATTATCTGTACCTCGTAGTGCTATCCATATCTCATTACCTGATAATGTAGCAGCGCTTGGCGGCTGGAAAATTATAGGTCTATCTGTGTTAGATGGCTCTATATTATAATCCACATAATTATAATTGGATCCACTAACATCTATGATACCGGCATTATAATTGCCATCGATATATTGTAAGCACTCGATGGTTATGCTGCCATCTTTAGCTTCCGTTACCGTATCAACCATTGCAATCTGTTTGGATAAGCCAATAATGGGATCGGTTAAGGTAATTAAGTCGCCCGGCTCTAATATACAATAAGCCCAATCCAGTTTGATCGTGTATTTATTACGCTCTCTTTCATTTTTTCTTGCCAGCATCTGACATACTTTTACGGCCCTTGCTTTGGTGTAAAAATATAGAGCGTTTTGGGTGCTCATCTGCCTTAAGCCAGTTTTAGATATATCGTTGGATAGTTCATAAGAGACGGTTTCGTTTTCATAGCTATTTTCGCGATTGCAAAACTCCACGGTAAAACGATTATAAACCTCTGATGAGTCCTTACGGCTAAAGGCTACACAAGCTCCGTCTGATTGTAATAGCATATCATCAGGCCCTAAATCATATACTACAGTATTATCGGGCCGCCAATCATTTATTTGTCTGTTATCCTTAACTCGGATTTTGAATTTATTATTTGACCAAAAAAAGTAAGCATCTGTCAATGTACAGATATCTTTGATTATTTCTTGGGCCTTTTTTTGTGATGTTTCCCCTAATGGAGAACTAATTAGCAGATCATTAGCTTTACAGTAGCGTCTAAAAATACCGATACCAGATATAATAGTTTCTTCCGGATCAACTCCGTTATAAATCCCTAATTTAGTCAAAATATAAAGTATAACGTCGGCCGGATTTGCGTCTATGCCATCTCCGGTAGATAATAATGCTCCCTTAACCTCGATGCCATAAGACGGTACTGAGGCGCTATTTTCGCCTAAATAAGTACCACTAGCATTGCCTCCAGACGGAGAGTGCAAATAAGCAAGATGCTGATAATCTACGGCTTTATCTGGATGCTTAGTAGACATATAATTGCTGACGCCGCCATCTTTTTTGAGCTCCAACGGAAAACCTGTACCACCAGATCCGTTAGCAGCTCCCAGAGACTGATACATCGTATCTCCTACCCAGATCTTACCGATGTCGGTAATAGTCTCACCCAAGGCTAACTCCAAATATACATAATATCTATAATTAATGGTAGTTGATTTGCTTTTACCGGATTTTACGGTCTTACGAATCTCACGAGCATAAAAATCTTGCCAGTTAATTACGTTGGGCGAGATACGAGTTGTACCAAAAATATCCATAACAGGAGTACCGTAATCGCAAGTTGTCGCCTGGAAATTACTAATTCTGTCGGCCCTAGTAGTGACATGAGTTTTTAAAAATCCCATTAAGCATTGCCTCCATTAAATCTATATATTTTACGCAGCCTTGAGCGGCCCTTTTTATCATATAAGTGATAATCCGTATCCATATCTGCCTCGTACACACCCATATCTGGGATACTATGGATTATCTTGTTATTACCGATGTAGACGGCACAATGACTGATTTGGCGGCCAATTTGGTATAATAAAAAATCGCCAACCTCTAAGTCATCTTGCTGTACCTCAGTACACCATTGCTCAAAAAACGGTAACATAATATTAGGGCCGCTCGTTAGATACCAGTCACTAGTATAACTATCATCTACCCCGGCAAATCCTATAGGCATCAGACCTGACTCCTCTATGCAAGCCTCAGGTAATCTGGCACAATCTATACCTACGCCTCTTACTTTATGAGCATTGATGTGTGGCGTACCGAGCCATGTTTTAGCGGCCGCCGCTATTTTTTTGCCATTATTTTTATTAGTTTTCTTCATTATATTTATTACACCATTATTAAGATATTGTTGGACGGTTTTAACGGAATCGCACAGGTAGTCTTATCGGTAGACGAGCTGATAATAGTACCATTGCCGCCCTCTTTGTAGGCTAAACCGGATGCAAAAATCCTGACAGGATATAATTGTGCTAATCCAGATGTTATAGATTTAACCTCTAGCTTACAAGAGAGGCCGCCAACATTATTTATCTCGGTTTTTCCCTGAAATAAATCAATGATTCCGACCAAACTCTTATTGTCCGGGTCAAAATAAGCTCGTCTAAGTGTGACTATTGACTCATCTAATACTCCGTCATGGGCAGCCTTTAGAATATTAACGCCCTCAATAACATCATTGTGGTTGCTATCGGTATAAATCGTTATATTAAGACTGTCGACTGTTGGCTCGCCAATTATTTTAGTCTGCTCTCTCATAGCCAAAAACAAGTCATGTCTATATACTTTTTTACCGTAAGTTACGTCAACATCAAAATCGGCTATATAATATTCCGCGCCATTTTTTAGCTTAAATTCAAAAAGATCGCAGCATAAAAAATTTTTCTCGTTCGAGAGATAAGTTATGAGTTCTTTGCTACATTCCTTCATTTTATATATAATTACCTCCGTTTATTGTTATAATCCTATAAAATAATAAAGAGTAGGCGGTTTTACCCACCTACTCTTATAAATTATCGCACTACACAAAGGTATAGTGCTACATTGTTACTGTTAATAAAATTACGATTGATAGTATAAGTACTGTCTTTGCACCTACATTTAAAGTAATAATCGTAGTCGGCCGTTATAATATCCTTATCTGTTACGGATTTTACTGTAATTTTACCGTCTGTAACAGTAAAATCAGTAATGGCGGCCCCATTTTTGTAGACCGTTACATTGTCTACTCGGAGCGCCGGCTCCACAAATCCGCCAATGTTAATGACACATTGGTAGCTGCCATCACTATTTTTTGCCAAGATTTGGTTGGTTTCTCTGTATCTTTGGTAGTCTTTGTACCAAAAATAACAGTTTGAGCACTGATTTAAAAAACCTTGTAATTGATCGGCCTCTTTGTCCGTAAGACTATTATATTGCAAGTATATTACCCATAATGGGTACATCTGTGTAGTCATAGTCCTTACTCTACCACTAGCAGCCGTCTGGACATTTTTAGTCCATTGAGCTTGCCAGTTATTATTCCATGACTCTCTGCCACGGAGAAAACTTGGATAATCTTTTATTTTAGCCATTAAAATACCCCCACATTACTAGCAAAATTACGGTTATCGCTATATATTGCCTGTTTAATTTTATCTAAGCCACCTCTACGGAGAAAGTCTTCAAAAGATGAGGAATCAATAGCATTAACATTAAGAGAAACAGAGTTATTATGGCTAACGGGCGCGGCATTATTATTATCTCCCACTAATCCGCCATCGGCAAAATGAGGTATGTAACCACGATTAAGAGCGTCCAAATTAGACAATCCTATAGCATCTACCGCTCTAGCATTAATTACATACTCACCATTGGACAACATTGTCGGGATACTATCGCTACGGCTAGAGCCGGGACCTACAATTAAGCCGCCATCTTTTTTACCGTCGATGCCCAGGACTGCCTTACTAGCACCCTTAGATGCTGCGTGTGGGTTAGATCCACAAGCCAGTAATATTGCATAGACACCTAACCATTGTGCCATGATTTGGACAGCATTACTGATTAGACCGGACGCAAAATCCTTAAGAGCCTCACTAGCACTTTTTGCACCGGTAATCCAAGCACTAAACATAGCGCCAACATCCTTGCCCACGCTAACCTTATAATCCTCGACATAATCATGTAGCTTACGTACTGCATTGGCGTGCTCTGTAGTAGCCGTCATAGCTTGGTTATTGGCATCAACCTCGTTGGCTGTAGCAGTAATCAGAGCTTGGGATACTACATTATACATATCAGATATTGCTTGGCCTCTTGCCTGGATCTCCTCTACACCTAGACCTAACATCTGTCCAATAGACATAATAGTAGTTGCATCACCATTAGCATTGGCAGTTGCAAGAGTCTGGGCTTGGTTAGAGTAATTACTTAGAGTTGTGGATTGGGCTTGATTATAAGCAGCCTCCCCAGACTTTAAAATATCTCCGGCCCGGCCATCCTCTTTATATGTACGCTCTTTGCCTAAGTCCTCAATTTTTTTATTGAGGTCTTCATCCATCTGATTAACGGCCGCCTTAATTTTAATCTCGATAACATCATTTTTATGATTACTAATCAGGTCTTTGATTTTCTGGTCGGCTAATTTTATCTCTTTTTCGAGGATTTCCCTAGCTTTTTCGTCTGTTGACTTAGATAATTCCAGGCGTTTATTAGCTAATTCTTGTTCGGCAGCCAGTTTTGTCTGATTATAAGCGTTGGTATTTTTTAATATTTCTTCCTCGGCCTTAAGATTATTGAGGATTTTTTTCTTATTGTAGGCAGCATCTTTAGCACCCAACTGTTCCAAGAGACTTACAACTTTCTCGGCATAGCTTATTTCTGCCGCTTTACGAGCTTCGGCCAATTTATTTTCCTGTTCCAGACGATAGCGAGCGGCTTCTTGTGTAGCTGCAGCCATCTTTGCGGCATAATCATCTTGACTCATGCCTTGGGGAGATGTATCTGTTGTAGTACCACCAGGAGTAGTACCAAATTGTGCCATCTCTGCTGCTTTTTTTGCAGCATCAATCCTGGCGTCGATGGTCTTGCCATAATCCTCCATCATCTGAGCAGCCTCTTTATTTGCTGCATCGATGGCCTCATCCATTTCTTCCTGACGTTTTGCCTTGGCTAACATATCCTGGATTACTGGATCATTACGGTCTACACCCTCAGTATCAATTCTGTCTTCGAGCATCGTGTAGTATTTTTTCTTTTTTGCCTGATTGTAAACCTTGGCTAATCCGTAGACAGTTGCTGCAACCAGAGCTGTCACGGCTATAGTAGCAGCAATGACGGGATTTGTGAAACAGGTGATGAGAGCGGTTTTTGCGGCTGCGAGTCTCACGGCACAAAAATCCTTGATTGCGATACCACAATTAACTACAGCACTGCCCATATTAGCGACGGCTGCAGCAGTATCCATGGTTACAGTTTTGACCGCACCAGTTATGCCACCAGCCTCTTTCATCCGTTTGCCATAATTTTTGATTGCGTTACCGGCATCATTAGCTATATTACGGGTACTGCCAGCATTGCGGATCCATCCATTTTGGGACTCATAGAATCTCTTGGTGCCTTTGGTGGCCTCCGATGTGGACTTGTTATAATTACCATAAGCAGCTCCGGCAACACTTAATGAGTCACTCAAGGCATTAGCAGCTACCTGTCCTTGGCTCATTAGCTTTACGGTTTTGTCTCCGGCAGCCTTTTGTGCGGCCATAGATTGGGCCACCTTATCGTATTTTGCGAGATTTACGTCAATTAATGCATTTAGCGTCTCAAGGCCTTTCGCGCTCATGGAGTCAGACACTATTAATGTGTTACGGGCGCGGCCAAGATTGGTACTGGATTGTGCTAATTTATCTGTTGCAGCTGCAGCCTTAGTTGTAGCCTCAGTTGTCTTAGATGTAGATGTACCAAGTAATTGGGTATCACCGTTAAGTTTTGCCAACTGCTCTCTTAATGATTGACGGGTTATTAACTCATCTTGGAGATCTTTTTTGGCATTCGATGTCTTACCAGCAACGGTAGAGGTAGCCGGGATTAATTGTCTGGCCGCGTCCAGATCATTATTGGCTTTTGCGTCTGCAAGGGCTTGTTTTGCTTGCTCAAATGCCTCAAGGTTAGTACGATAGGCCTTGATTTTCTCCTTAATTCTTTTGTTAGATGCCTCAATTGCGGCCCCTAAAGTTAATTTTTTTGCTGCCTTGCCACTAGCTACATCATCTACTATGTCTTTGACTGCGATAAGAGATGTACCTACGCTGTCGACGGATTTGCTGATTTTATCGAGACCCTTGAGCTGCTTAAATGTGGCAAATCCAGCAATCAGAGCTGATAAGCTAGATGTAGCGGCGTCAAAACTACCGTCATGGCCAGTCATCTCATCAAATGCCTCTGAGATTCCAGATGATCCAGACTTGATTTTTTGGATCATTTTCAGAAATTTGTCCGTAAATTCCGCTAAACTTTGGATTAGTTTTTTCAGTCCCAAATTACGGACTAATGACTCACCAATCTCACGGCCAATTTCTTTAACGTTGCCTAATAAATCACCAGCGGCATCTCTGGTATTATCCTTAGCCTTGTTCATAGCGCCAGCATATTGCTGTTCCATGTGCTTCGTGATAATATCAAATGCCTGGCGGCCGTCTATTCCACCTTTTTGGATTTTGTCAAAGATGGTATCAACGTCTGTACCCATTGCTTTTGCTAGGGCTTCTTTCACGCCTCCTATGCCAGATTCCTGCAATTGCTCCAGGTCTTCGTTGGTCATGATTGCATTCTGGCGCAATTTATTGAGGGTGTCCATAATCTGGTCTGCAGTGCCTGGATCTCCACCTAAGGCTGCAGTTGCATCAGCTATAATCTGGATATATTTTGCTGCACCATTGGCATTATAACCCATATTGATGAGCATTTTGGACCATCTCATAACGGACGCCTCGTCAAAATTGGTGTTGCGATACGCCTCATTTAAGGTCCTGTATGCATCAGTTGCATATTCCACTGATCCAGTCATAGCAGCTAGGATTGATATCTGTTGCTGCATATCCTGGCCCATAGATGTTAATGCTCCGGCTACAGCCGTAATGCCGATACCCTTGAGGCTTGCCCCTAGAGATGACGCTACGGCATCCATTGCACTTAAGTTATGGGTTGTCTGAGGGATTTTTGATCTAAAATTATTGGCGGCCGAGGCATTTTTGCTAAAATAACTGGATAATAATCTTAATTCCTTCTGAGCCTGTATTAGGCTGCCCTTAAGATTTTTATATTCACGAGTTATATCTTTAAGCCTTTTAGCCTCTTCGTCGGTAAGATCCATACCGCTTTTTACCTTTTGGCGCAAGGCTTCGTATTCTTTTTCGAGTTCTTTGAGCTGGTCAACCTTTTTATCAAATTGTGATTTGGACGCATCAAATGAGCGCTTCTGTTTTTCTGTTAATTCATCGTAAGCATCAGCAATTTCGTCTATGTGAGTCTGGCCAGCTTTGGAAAAAAACTCGACAGACTCCGCAGCCTTATCAATCTGTCTGACAAAGCCATCGACATCAGCCGTTACAATTAATTTAGTTTCAGCCATATTGACCTCCTTTTAATCTATTTTATTTTTGAGTGCTTCACTTATATTGTTTACTAGTTCCGGGATTTGCTCTTCTATGGATTTTTTAAGAGCTTGAGAGCCTTTTATACCTTTAACTCTAATTTCCTGGACTTTATTGCCTCTATGAGTAGTAATAGTATGGGCTTTGGTGCCAACTTCGAGAAATCTAGCCACAAAATGTTCGTGGCCGACCTCGGTGTGGAAGCCTTCTTTAGTGGGTTGAGTTGCATTAAAAGCAGTTAATCCTTTATATCTTGTCCTCTTAAAGCCATTACCGTAGCTAATTTTGGAGCGGTAGACCATTTCCGTCTTTGCGCCCCAGTCTGTTGCTACATCTGTAGCTATATTTTTGGCTTCGCTGCCTAACCTTAGCAATTTGCTTGTATAATTTTCAATTTGGCTAAGATCAACGGAAAAGCCATTTTTTCTAATTCTATATTTAGTCATAGTTACATATCACCTATAAAATAATAAAAAACCCTCCCGATGTCAGCTATTATAACTAACATCAGGAGGGATATATATATTTAATCATTATTCTTCTTCAGCTAAGTATTTAATGTCTTCTAATGACAGGTCATCTAAATTATCCTTATGATCTGGTCTGTTTTTAATAAAATCCTCGTATTTAGGAGGTTTTTTGCATTGGGTTTGGTAAACGGGGAGAGCTGAGTACAAGATATATAAGTCTTGTTGATCATAAAATCTTTGCCGCCAACCATCTGCCATGGCGTTAATTTCACAGATGCACATATCCTCTATCTGATTAGTAGTCAGATTAAGGCGACCGTAACATAGAGGCAATAAATCTATAATTAACTCAGTTACTGAGTTATATATTTTAGTGGGAGCGTTATTTTCGCCCTCATTTATTACTTTTTTTTATTGTTTTTAGCATCTACACGGCCAATAGCACCAGATTTGGTTAGGGTTTCGATGATTAGAGCCTGGAGTTCGCCAAAATTTAATTCTTCGAAAAGACCATACATGATATCCTCTACTTGAGTATCAGATAATTTTTGGCCGCCACCTTGTAGTCCATATTTCAGGAAGGTGAAGGTATCGCCAAAATCAAAGGGGATAGCTGCAAGAGTATCCAGGATTGATTTACGCTCTAACTGTTTTTCCATTAAAATGATGGTTCTAATGGTGTACTGCAGCTTATATTCCTTGCCATCTACGGTAATCATAGTATAACGATCCATAGTATTTTCCATTTTATTCTTTGTTAACCTCTCTTTATATATTTATAATTGCCTATTAAATTTTTAATTGTGGCTGCCTATACGATAGGTCAACCCGCAGTAAGGTTTTATGCCTTGTCCTACATATATTGATGCAGATACGCAATTACCAAGATCATAATTTATGCCGCCCATCACTTTTTTATCGCTATTTATAGCTGTAGTCAGACTAAATTTAGACCTTTTATGCTCGTTAGTTCTTATATCAATACTAGATGTTATGCCTTGGTTGATGATTAATTTACCATCTTTTGTCTGGTATTGTTCAGTCTGGTCTTTTAAGTTCAAAAAATAAGAGGGGCCGCCGTTAACTTTTACCTTTAATTTTGGCTTCTCGTTATTTACTTCCACGTCGGCATCGTTTTTATCTATCTTGGGTACGTAGCTTATTTCTTTGGTTATTTCTGTCTTATTTGTCTGTTGGGCGATTTTTTTAGTAGTACTATCCTGTACCACTAATTTTTCCCCATTGGTGTCGACAGTCACATTATTTATATCAATATATCTGTCTGTCTTATTGTTATTTTTAAGGGTATTATAACCATATATAGATAAGCCAACTGCTGCTATAATCAGGGCTATAACTATATATTTTATTTTATCCATAGTCATAATGATAATAAAATAGGGCGGTCGGGCCGCCCTTATTATATTTTTAAGTTATTTTTGCAAATTAAGCTGCAATAGTAGTAGCGTCAAATGCCTCTTTTTTAGCCAGAGGGCCAACGCCACCGATTTCCATGGATTTGGTCATAACATCATCATAAGATGCTTCATAAGAGTAGGATGATACGGTACCCCAACCAGTATAGTATTCTTTGGTCTGGGAGTTCACGAACGCGAATTGTAATGCCGGACGTTGGTTTTGCAAGTCCTCATCAAGTACCCAAGCCTCAATAATAGCATCGCCTGCATTGTTAGTTTTGACAACGACGGTCGGAGAAGATGACCAAGATCTGGTGCCAGGGATTGATTCGCCCCAGCCGCCGTTATCTTTGCTAGATGCATCAATAGCATCAGCAGAGATTTCCAAGCCAGTATCTCTCAGACCACCAATCAGGTTCCATTTGCTCTCATATGCAACATAAAGTAAAAATTTCTTACCGGCAATCGCAGATGAGCCGGTATATTGCGGATAATTCTCGGCAGTATAAGCCATATTATATTAATCCTCCGTTAATTGTGATAAATAATAATTTAGTGTAATGTAACCATTTTGCCAAGTTATGGCACCATCAGTAATGGCAGAGCCGATAACTGATTGGCCCAACTCCATACGGACAACGCTATAACCACGACCTGACAGGTTAATATCAAATATATCAAGATAAGCAGTAGCGACCTCACCGATTTTGGTAATCATTTCTGCAATTGGCTTACGACCTTTATAATTAGTAATTAGCTCAATTCTGACTGTCATTTTCCAAACTATCGTGTCGGTTTTTGCAGATGTAGGAGTACCAGATACATCGGTAAGGATACCGTACATTACTTTATCGCACTGCTTAAGGGATTTATTAATCTCTTCTAATGATAACGCCGAGTCATAGATGCTAAAATCCATTTCGTCGGCATTAGTGAGTAATTTGTATAGCTCACTTTGAAAAACATAAAATGGGGTCGTAAATTTCATTAGATAACTCCGCCCCCATTTATTTTAGTCGCCTCAAACTCCATATAATAAGGCGGCTCATCGTCTAATTTGGTGATATGATTGATCAAATATACGGCCCCGTCGTGTTTTATGCGCCAATCACTATCAATAGGATAGACACTTAAGATATCATTAGTCACAAAATATACAGTGTCAACGGTAACGTAGTCACCTATAACCTGTTTATATGTTGTGGTTTTATCTCTTTTTAAGGCTTTTAACACGATTGCTTCTTTATAATCTCTGTCTTTAAGACCGCCAAGCTCGTCACGTTCTTGTTTTGACGGTCTAAGCAGAGTTAAAATTGCTCTAAATGAGCCGGGGTTAATTTTTCTTGCCATTACATATCACCTTTATATTTAATTTTATTCAGTTAATTCTTACGCAGTCTTAGTAATTTTGACAAATGCAGACGGGCAAACGTTCATCTCAACAGCACGTTTTACCGCACGAACGTTCACGCTATAGGTTTTAAAGCCAGAGGACAGATCGGAGCTGATTTCAAAACCTTTGCGAGAGATATCCATGATTTGTTTAAGATCGCCGACAAAAACGGTACCGGTAGTGTTGTAGGAGTTATCGATTTTAATAACTTCTCTTCCGTCAATCTGGTATTTGCCAGGTTCAGTCACAACAGGCTGTACATAATATCTGCCTTGCTTATCTTTCAGGTTAACCATTGCTGCAAAATCTGTCTGAGACATTACGATCTTAGCATTAGTAGCATAAACGCCAGCTAATTTTTCGTTAAGAGCGGACTTAATTGCGTCGATAAGAGCTACGCCAGTAAAATCTACATTTTCGATGGTGTTAGTTGCTTTGCCAAGCTCAGTGATAACTTCTTTATTGGTGGATTTAATGCGAGCGCCTTCAAAAACTTCTGCTACAAGTGCGACCACATCTTCGTCGGAATCTTCCAGGAGATCAAGACCTACCGGGATAATAGCGCCTTTGTTGGCTAATGTGTAGGGTTGTTGGCCAAAAACTGCAGATTTTTTAGCGATTTCGGTTTCGTTGTCAACCGCAAAGTCAGCCAACTCAATGTCTTGGGACAGATCTACGGTCGGTACTTTGCCAGTCGGCTTGGTGACGGGGACTTGGCGGCAATATGCAGACAGATCAACGCCATATTCGCCTTGGCGTTCGATGGGGAGAAATTCTTCAGACACGAGATAAGCGCCAGCTGCAGCGGTACCGGATGCATAATATTGGCCAGCTGCGTCTACGATTTTGGGCATATAAGCTTTATCTTCTTCAGCTACCGGGCGGCCAGACAGTAAGTTTTTAATAACTCTGTTTACAATTTTCTTCTTTTCCATTGGGAGCTCCTTATTGTTGTTAATATTAATATTTTTTTGTTTATTTTCTGATTCCAGGGCATTTTTGTAGTCAATTAACAGATTATCCAATACTTTGGCTTGCTCTGTCATATCTACATTACTGTTAATACCATCTTGGATCTTGCCCTTGAGATCCATGATCGCGTTTTTTAATTCCAATGATTTTAGCATTTTTATAATTATTTATCCTCACATAATAATAAAAAACGGTTAATTTTGTGCCTTGGCAGTGTGGTCGGGGGCTATTTTTTCCTCTTTGCTGCCTATTGAGTCACCGTTATCTGCCACCGTAAACGCTCCATTGCGATATAACAGATCACCACTATTAATATTGTCGATATATTTGGGATATCCCATTTCTCCTCTAATTTCATTAACAGTTAAAATTCCGGCCGCAACCAGTTTAGCAAAATTATCTGTACGCTCATTAGCAGAGAGGTAGCCAAAGCCAAATAAGTCGTCATCGTCAAATCTATAACCATCGTTAATTTGTTTAGTTGTCAGCAATTTGGCCGTTAACTCATTACAATATTGCTTTATAATTGGCTTTAAGGTAGTACTATAAAATGCTGATGCCTGAGCTGAGGTCATAGCACTGGTTCCGGCATTATTTTCTTCGTTCAATAAAAATAACGGGATGCCAAGGTAACCAGCTATTTTTCTAACGCCACGATCGCGTAAATTAAGATAAGACGGATCGATATTAGTCGGGCCGAGGATTTTAGCTTCGATGTTATTAGGTATCGCAAGCATTCTGCTGCCCTGAGATTGTAGTACCTCTTTAACCTGATTTAGTAATGCTTTTCTTTTTTCTACGGATAAATCAGATACATATGATAAGACCATCACACCGCTATAACCGTTATTGTAAATTTCTTGGAGATATGAGGCAGCCAAGTCATTCTCTTGGATAATGCTAGACAGGACACTAGCAGTAGGTACACCCATAATTCCGTTAACTGTATTAGCTTTTAGATGTAGGATTTCATCTGGTAGCATGGTAAAAACGTCGCCGCGCTCCGGATCTCTATATTCATAGATAATCTTAGCCTCAGTTACCTCTTGAGTGTTATTAATGTAGACAGTCATATATAACGGGTTAAGAGGGATTAACTGTTCTAAGTTACCGGCCTTATTGTGTTTGATGTAAGCGTAGGCATTACCATGGATGACACGATCTCTCTCCATTTTGTACCAAAATTCGCTAGAGTTTTGCCAGTCGTTTGGCTTAACCTCAAGACAAGTATAATATGGATTTTTAAGGATTTTATCGTTATTTTTGTAAAATCCAAAATCTACGGCACTAATAGAGTCAGCTAGGATTTTAGCGCAAGCCTCTATAGTTACGTCTTGATTGCGGCATACAAAACCTCTAGTGGCCACTTGAGTATAATAGCCGGGATTATCTATCTTATTCTGGGTAGTAGCCGTATTGACGGCCGACCGGATAAGATTTTTTATTTTATCTGTAATTTTCATTATAATTTATTAAGCTCCTATTATTTTAAAGTGTGGGGCCATTGGTATTTGACCCCACTATATAAAGGGAGGCAACAACAGGATAACAATGGCGATTATCCTGCTATATAATAATACATTACCCTTATTTTTATGCTAAATCCTTACATTTAGCCAATATTTCTTTGGCTAAGAGGTTTTCGACTTGGGTAATTTTAGGTTCAGGCTCCTGATCCGGTTCTTTGGGAGTGTTATCTTCCTTTAACTGAGCGACCAAAGTTAATAATTCCTGGGGCGCCTTTTTTAGCATTTTATCTCCGATTTGGATAACCTTTGTGTTAATATCCATGGCATTATCCAAAATAACGTCATTAAAATTATCAAGGATAGCTGCACATCCAAACCATGTCTCGGGAGCCTTAAACCAATCATCTACAACTGACTCATCTTTTGCCTTGGATTTTACGACATTAATAATGTTGTCTGCAGCTTGCTCCAACAAGGATGCAGTAGACAATAACTCCTCGGCCGTACCGGCAATCTCTACCCAGGGGCGATGTACCATCAAAAATGTATCCTTATTAATCTTAATAGTAGGGCAAGATAATGCAATAACAGATGCAATACTTGCCACAACCACTCCACACTCAGCAATTACAGGAGTCTTAGAGTTATTAATAGCTTTTACGGCTCTTAATCCTGCAAATACATCACCACCAGGACTGTCTATATAGATGGTGATAGACTCTTCTCCTTGTTTAGCATCAATGTAGCTGCACATCTCCTGGACAATGTAGTCGTTGATAATGCCGGTCAAAAAAAAATTATCCATTTTATTCCTTATTTTCTCCTTTGTCATCATAAGTATAAGTCTGTAACTGAGTCATTAACGCCTTGACGAGAAAACTTGGCGTGCTACTACCGGTCGAGTATTGATTTCTTTGCTGATACAGCTCGGCAGTGTACATGATTGCGTATAAGTCCGCCAAGGTTTCAAATTCCTCATTTTCCTCATACAATTTATCAAAATTATCTATCGCGCCCCTTAAATAAGCATAAGAGGCCAAAATAAAACTCTGTATCGCCATATCGTCTATGGTTACAGAGGCTGGCACATAGATATAATCTTTAGCATCGTTTATTGTAATCATATTTTAAACCTCATTATATATTAAATTAAGTATTGTATAGATCCGCCCACTCATCTAATATTACTGTGTCGTCAGACCAGGTATCCTTATCCTTATCTATGATGGGGGCTATAATTGCGTCAATAGTGGCATCGACAGGGTCAATACGATAATTATAGTTGGCCGCACCGGGTTTACAGATTTCTAAGTATCCGTCTTCCGTAGCTGATACAACGGAGTTAATAATTGCCTTATATAGGATATCGCTTGACGACCTACTGATGGCAAATGTCTCATCCAATACATAAGATGCAAAAAGTTCGATGTATGGAGACAACTGTTTACGGTGCTGAGACTGTAAGATAAGACAGTCCGTTATCTCGTCTAGATTACTCTGGATACTAGCCACTCCATATGGATCGCAAGCAATAACTTTGTAGATCAGAGAGTTATCCTGTCTTAATTTGTCCAGATAAGCTAGTATCTCACCATAATCAGTCCTTTTGCCCTTGGCGCCTGTTGTCAGGATTAATTCTGTCCCGACATATTTATCGTAAGGCATTTTATCGGATTGGATATGTCTCTGGAGAGTGTCGCTGGGCATAAAATTGACAACGTTGATATACAGACGCTTGAGATAATCGTCATTGCTATCGGGGGGCAGCAGCTCTCTATTTTTGCTTACTTTAATCCAAGTCACAAAAGCTATTGAGTTAAGATCGATGGTTTGCGCTAAGTCGACGCCTAAGTACCAATTTTTATAATGCTGCATTACGTCGCTAAAGCTAAAATCGTAAAAACAATTATCCAGAGCATTGATATCACAGAGTAATGTATCAGCTTGGGCGCACCAATGGTTGCACTGCTTAGTCAAAAAAGATGTTAATGTGCGGCCCCCCATAGTTATAGCATTTTGATATTTGGCGGCGTATTGGCTAATTTTATCCTCTCTCAATCGACAATCGGGCGTAAAAAATAGTAATGGATTAGCCTTGGCCCAAGTCATAGGATCACTATAGTCATCGTCATCATCAGGCTCACAAATATAGACAAATAGGCCATCTGGTGTTTTATGCTCTGCTAATTGCTGCTTAATTGTCTTATAACGCTTATGACACCAGCCGCCGATGTTAAAACCAGCAGTACTTATGCCAATTAGTTGGGATTGGGGTAAGTTAGCTTGGCCGTCGTAAATCAGATTGTACAGTTGTCCATCCTGTAATGCTATCTCGTCGGCTACTGCATAGCCAGACTGGTAGCCATCGGCGTCGGTAGCGCCGCTGAAAACCTCTAGGTAATTATCCGTGCCTTTAGACGTTGCATTGCCGTTAATCTTGCTATAAGTATATAGGTCATCCAAATCACTATCGGCATCACAAAATTGCAAAAATTGCCTAAAAACAATCATAGCGCTATCTTTTTTGACGGAAAAACAGATGGCGCGCTCGCTACGGAAGCTGCTACAAGTCATAAAATAATGTAGCAATACCGATGATAGTGCTGATTTACCATTTCTACGAGCCACACTAATATAAGATTCCCTATAACGGAGTAATCCAGTCTCTTTATGCACCCAACCATACAGGTTCAAAATAACAAACTTTTGCCAAGAATATAATTTTAGGGCCACTCGTCCGCCCTTAGCATCAAACTGTTGTAATAGGGAGCAAAATTTAAGGACTCTCTTAACCTCACTGGTGTTAAATTTATAAGGATAATCGGGCGACTTGCTCTTAGCCAGGTCGTCAAAAAATCTGTTATAACACTGTAACTCTGTCTGCCCGACCGCACCCATATCCATACGGATCTGCAATTGGTGGTCATAGCCACCGGTCAGGTCCGAGATTGTCTTAGGTAGTTTTTTTATCTTTGTTGTTGCCATTGCGTAATCTATTAAATGCCTCCCTACCTTTATTTATTGTTGCGATTGCTTCGTCTTTGCGGCCGCTATCATATAATTTGTGGATTTGGCTATGCGAGAAATCAGAAACTGGGACCAGATTATTAATATCTAGTCCCAGTGATGGATTATCTTTATATGGTGTTATATGGTGTACGGTTAATTTATTGCATGGGGTTATCTTACCGGTAACCCCTAATGCATATATGTCTATACCACAATAGTAGTTAATGATATAATCTCGGACCATTTTCCAATCCTTACTCTGATAAAATTTAATTAAATCCTTATCGGCCCGATTTTTATTATAAATTTTGCTACATTTAGGACACCGTTTGCCTGTCTCGTACAATATATGGTGTTTTGCACATCTTGAGTAACTCATTTTAACAATAATTCGGCAAATTTATTTGTGGATTTGGTCACGATTTTCTCATCCAATTTTAAGAGCTTGCTGTAAGCTATAAGCACTTTTTGCAGCTTACTTATATTGTCTATAATCTCTGGCAGCTCTCCTTCGTCGGCTTCATCCAGTTCAAAAGAGAGGAGTTGGATTTTGTCCTGGACCGCCACGTATTGTGCAAGTATCGGGAGAGTTACCTCATTGATTGCCGTAAATTTATCTCTTAGCCCCCAAATTCTTGCAAGTTCTTCTTGGGCGGCCTCGTTAAGCTGGCCGCCAAATTTATCTAAGATTTCCTTGTCAGATTTTAGTAATTTAGCCATATATTTTTTCTGTCCTCGTAAAATAATACATTAATAGTATTTTAATTTGTTTAAGGTCAGAGCCCCTCTTAATAATTTAAGCATCTGTCCAGGATCACAATCTATGTCTTCCAAATCAGACAATAATATACGTGTCTGATCCATCCAACGTAAAAATGATTCTTTGAGATGCTCATCTTTCATGACTCTAATCTTTAATTCTTCAATTTCCATTATATTTCCTCATTAATAGCTCCGTCTTGGAGCCTACAGGTATTTCCTTTTTTATTGTTATAGCTGCCAAAGATATGGTGCCGCGCACTGTCCAATACAAAAATCCCCCTAATGGGACGTTTTTGCTCTTATCATATTTGGGCAATTGGTCTATACATCTTATCATGGCTGTAGTCAGTATATCGTCTATGCAGTATTTGGTTCCGATTTGTCTATACAGGATAGCCTTGCAAAAATTTCTCAAATCGAGCCAACCTTGATCAGTAATTCTCACGGCTCCATCCTCGTCATAATAGTTATTTGGGTTTAATTTCATTGTCCTTTGTATGTGTACTTATGTTTTCTTATATTGTATATATATAAATGATAAAAAACACTAATCTAAGAGGGCGGGCGTTTTTTGCCCCAGGGTGGGCTCCAAAATCAAACCCACCCCTTGTATTTAATCCTTATTAGTAATCCTTATCAATATATTCTCACTCACACTTTATAATTGTCAGATAATTATCAATTATCTATTTATTATTATATATCATTAGTAGTTATATGTCAACTATACGTTTGTTGTTATAGCTATCTGTTTGTTTTAATAGTTAGCTGGCGACATCTATACGCCAACGGTATCCTTTATTAGTTAATGTTTTTTGCGTCCTGATACTATAGACACTGTCTCCTGTTGCCAGACTGGCATCTGAGATGGTCGGGAAAGTCATGATTATATTATCATTAGTTATATCTATCTTATAAGTAGTTATCGCTCCTGATGGTGATTTTAATCCGGTCTGATAGGCTCTATGAGTATTTTCCGAGGGTGTTACCCACTCTAAATTAGCAATACAATTGTTGAGCTTATTACCATCAACATGGTCTATCTGGTAATGAGGTGCTGGCTTATGGTCGCCAAATACCTCCATAACTAGATGGTGTATATATTTGGTGACCTTGCCACGGTCATTAAAGGAGTAGATTACGTAACCTCTGTTATTGCGCTGTAGCTTAATTATCTTACCTTTAGTGTTTTTTATACGACCTAGATTAGATACATAGTACTTATCCTCATAATCTGGTATCGGTCTCCAATACTCTATTGCTGCATAGAGATTAGGATCTGTAGACTTAGCGATTAAGTCATAGTTAAGTTTGTGGGCTACATTATTGGTTAGTGCTATTATCTCACTATCAGTCATAATAATCTGACTGTTATCTTTATTTAGTTTTTTTGATTTGGACATTAGGGATTATATGGTCTCCTTATGGGTTTTATTGTCTTGTAGTCGGTCTTGATCTAGCTTTATAATTTCCAGATCTATTTTACGCTCTAAGAGTCTTTGGTTTATAGCATCTAGATGGGTCTTAATTATATCGTCATTATCTACTAAGTTATCTACGTAGATCCTGGTTAGTCTACCTATTAGGGATAAGAGTAGGAGTAGCAGCAGTCCAAAAAATAGGGGCGCGGCCACTAACAGGATTATAATTGTTTGCATATCCATGGTTATTATAGGAGATCTCCTTTAGAATTAGATTTGATTATTATAAATATATCAGTAGTCGGGCTATGCGAGGTATTATCTGTCGCATCTACTGTTATATTACCTTATTATTATGATATAACACACTGTCAATTTTATAGTGTTGATTACTCTTCTGTTGCTCTGTAACAACGTACCTTTTTTCCGTCAGGCTGCTGACGGCGGCCAATAGTTACGCTAAAGACGTCCTTGACATATTGTGTAAATTGCTGGATACCCATAGGTCTGTATCTATTAGCGGTACACCATTGCTTATAACTGTCTCTAACCTCTTGAGTGCTACGGCCAATGATGTTGTCATCATCTATACCGGCATCTTGCAGCCAATCATTAATAGGATCAACAGACGGCATAAATGCTTCTTTAGTTGTTGCCATATCAGGGGTGATTGCAAACTGCCAGTTATTAGCCTTAAGCTCTTTGAGCGCTTCCATGGCCAGGGAAAACATATAAGATTTAACGTCCTCGTTGTCTAAGAGGTATCTCAGTCTGTCATCAGATATACCTTTGTCCGTGTTCCGAAAAACGTTGTTGAACGGGATAACCAATACTCTATCCCAAAAAGCTAAGTCCTGAGTCTTGGGGCGGTCGTTTGTGCAAAAGATATTTTTGGCAAATAATTGTACAGACTGTGCATCTCTATACTTTGCCTCAGTCTCAATCTGACCCTCAACAGCCAGACATTTTAACAGGTCTACACTGGTCAGACTCTTTGCAGTGATAGTCTCATCGCCAACATTTAGCATAATATTACGTAAGTCGTTTGTGGCATATTTGTTGTCAACCAACTGATTAAGTGTCTTATGACGGGTGTTGTCTACACCTATCATTCTGGCCAAAAAGTTGGCGTAAGTACTCTTACCGGTGCCGCCAGGACCCCAGAAGAAGAATAATTTTTGCGCTGTCAGATGTCTGTAGAAAGTGTAGCCAAAGATCTGGTCCAATACTTTTTTATAGTCCTCTGCCTTATTTTCCGGGAAGAGGCTGCTACGATAAATCTCAAAGTCTGTAATAGTCTTATTGATGGTTATTGCATTTTTGTAGGTAATGGGGATACGCTTGAAAAAATGGTAGCGACCCATTTCTATGTCATCCCAATGCTCAAAAGTATGGGTAGCAACATTATATACACCATTGTCCATTGCTAACAGGTCGCCATCATCATCGCTTTTCGTAACCAGAGTCAGGATCTTGATATCGTCAAGTATCTCTCTACGATGCTTAAGAGCGAGACCAGGATAAGCACTGAGGATCATACTATGGATCATCAGCTCGCTATCCTTACAATTACCACTAAGAGGCTCATATACTCCATTATGATAAATATAGTAGTTACCATGATAATACAGGACATTGTAACCCTCTATAATATCTCTAGCCATATCAGCATAGCTGGTGTTGTTATTATTATTACTATTAATGGCTCTAGTCGGAGTAGTGGTAGAGTTGGTATGGGTAGTATCCTCTTGATTGGGATTAGTAGTATGACCATGTAAGCTCAAGGATATAATGTCGCGGCCGCCGTCTTGATTATCATCTTGCTCTCTAGTAGTGTTATTACCGCTATTATCACTATTATCTGACGTAACCGCAACTCTCTCCGTATTATTAAGGACCTCGCAAAACAGCTCGTCGTCTGGGATAGGTTCCTCTAACAGATACTTGTTGATGTTGTAGATTACCATCTTACAGTCATTGATGTCTCTGGGTAAAATATCTGTATACATAGTCTTAAGATAGCCATAATATGAGAGTAACGCCATAGTACGTTGTCCCTTGGGGAGTCCGCAATAAGATCCTAGACGGCCATCAGGTAGTATTTGGTAGCCATATTTAGCGGTCTTAGCTTGGTACAATGCCTTGTGACGATCGTCTGTCGGGGCAATCGGATACAGGATATTAGGGATAGTCGCTACATTGCTCAGATCAGACCAGGATCCGTGTACCCACTCTCTGTCCTTATCACCACGGCGGATAACCATATAACCCTTGCCGCCGAGGCGATAATCAACGGATAAGGTTAATAAGGTCTTGACTCTGCTTGTGTGCTTAATACCTATTGTGTCAAGGCTGGTATCCGGTTTACGGAACCAGAAGTGGTAACCATGGTCGGTACGCATTACACAAGATATTACAGTGCCATACTCCTCGGAGTTGGCCTCTACCAACTTGAGCAATGCCTTGCCCTCGGTCTCATCATCAATATCTACGACGATGTAGTCATCCGGGATTATAATGGCTAGGTCAGATTTAGTCTGAGCTTGGTCCCAGTCAATAGATTGGGTTGTCCATTTGCAGTCTGGCATCTTGCTACCAGGTCTGATACCGCAGTATCTATGCTTTCTGAGCTCTTCGTAGTCGGAGTTAATAGCTTCGGTGGCCACTTCTTTGGTTTCCACAACTTTATTGTTTTGAGCTTCCATAGCTTGTTTTTTCTTCAGGGCTACCGTCAAGGGATTTATACGTGTCATTATATTGACCTCCATCATAATTTGTTGTCCTCGCCCCAAGCGAGGGCATCTACTGGGATATCATAGATAGTTGCAATTTTGAGAGCCATCAGTACACTAGGTACGTTAGTACCTCTCTCATAACAATAATACTGCTGGCGGGCAATCCCTAACTTGACTGCCACCTCTCTGCAAGATAATCCGGCTTGGACTCTTGCCACTTTTAGCCTAATCGGTTTACGGATATTTTCGTTATTAACATCAATCAACATAATAATAGACGCCTCCTTCTCTCGGATAATAGTCGTTATAAAAATAGTAGTTAAGACATTCAAGGTCTCCGAGCGGTATTGGACGCTCATTGTCCTCATACTCTTGCAACATCCTAGGTACTATACCTATTTTGTGCGACACCTCGTTAACCGTCTTGTTGTGTGATAATCTTACGTCGCGCAGGTTTGTCATTTTTTTATTACCTCGTATCTTTTATATTTTTCACACCCACACCTACACACCTAATTTTTATCGCCATTTATTTCGGCGGTATAATTTATATCTTTAATTAGATTATATCATATATCTTGCAATTGTCAACTACATTTTCTCGCTTTGCAATATTTTTCTCTCTCACCTATTACATTACCTACATATAATCTGCTAACACCCATGAGCTTATGTGTGTTATAATTTAATCATACTATAGGGGTCCTAATTAATGGGGGCTATATAATAGGAGGAGAATATGGCAAGAACGGAAGACAAGATAAAAAAAGAGCTGGCCACTAAGCTCAAGCTAATAATGATGACAAAAAAATTATCCCAGGCGGAAGTTGCTCGACAATTAAACATACCTGTTTCATCTCTTAACTCTTGGCTCCGGGCAGTATCATATCCGGGGGCCAAAAATTTAGCAGCCTTGGAAAACTATTTTCACACCAAATTTACCTCCTCATCTCCTACCCCAACATCTAATAATGTAGATTACTGCAATCTGGAGACAACCCTTAAGCATCGTAATAATACTGTTGCTTTTGGCGAGGCAATCTTATCTTATGAGGATAGGATGGTTATATATAATATGGTAAATAATTATCTGGCCGCCAAACAGGGGGACAAAAGTTAATAACTTTTTAGACTGTCATCTATATTGATGATGGTCTTTTTTATTTTTAAGGGATTTTATGCGCCTCCATGGGTCGGCGCAAAGTTCAAAATAATAAATGCTGACCATTTAAAGTTTATTTTAGAGGACCACTTCTCTAAAATCAGAGGACCACTTCTTGCTTCAAGGACCACTTCTCTAAAATCAGAGGACCACTTCTTGCTTCAAGGACCACTTCTCGGCCATTTTTTACCAATTTTAGGGGTTTTAAGCTTTTTACGGTGTTTATTAATTAAATGTCACTTTTATTTAATGAATAGTCTTTGCTTGAGTGAGGACCACTTCTATCATTTTTTCAGTTCAAAAATAAGGAGAAGTGGTCCCTTTTTTTGAGAAGTGGTCCCTTTTTTTGAGAAGTGGTCCTCACCTGTAAACCCTGAAACCCCCATGGTTAGGCCTTTTTTTCTTTTTAAGGACCACTTCTATGGAAAAAAGAAAAAAGTATATATAGGGATAGGTATAGTATTTATATAATAAAAGTCCCCTATAGGGGCCTATATAGGGGTATATAAGTAAAAGGTAGTTTTTCCGGAAAAATGCGAGAAGTGGTCCTCGGCTAATTTTAGTTAAAATTAATGCCTTTGCTCCCGCCCGGAGAATTATTTTTTTTATTGAACTTTGCCCCGACCCATGGAGGGGCAGATAATCAATCTACTATCTCCGCATCAATACATTATATCTACATACCCCTCTAATATGCCCTTAAACGCACTCCTATCGCAATATAACAGCCTATTGTAATAAATCATACCAAGCACCCTCTCAACCATCAAAATAAGCGCTAATATTACTGTTATAGACGGTAATTGCAATTATAGTATCCCTGATACCACCATAAAAAATAAAAATAACACTACTAAGATATATAACTATCCTAGTAGTGTTATTATAGCCAGTTAAAATATATAGGGCCGCCCACTTATTATAAAACCCTCTGTAATGCCATTATTAGCACTCCTATTGCAATTATCCTCTGTCAATGATTAATCTAACACAATAAGCTCTTATAACGCTATAACAGTGCTAATAATGGATTATAGGGGCCACTTATTATAATCCTATATTATACCTATAACCTGTATAATTATCCTAAATTAGACTTAAAATTGCCTTAACCTTAAAAATCTGCTATAATTATCATATAAGGTTTGACTTGTTTGGTATAAGTGCCTAAATGTTGCAAACAAGATATGTCCTAAAATATAGTGTGAGTCGATTTAGTATAGGGTTGTAGTGTTCGCACAAACATACATTTCCGAGCGTTTGACTACGAATCAAAAGGTCGCAGGTTCGAATCCTGCCAGGGCCACCACTTGAAACTAAACTCTGTAACTTCGGTTACAGAGTTTTTTGTTTTTCCGGATAAAATATATTCTTCCGCTAACCGGTACTCCCCCGCTTGTTAGCACCACCATTCAGTCTTATAATAATGATATATAATCAAAACCGTGAGGTAACTTTATGAACGTAAAATATTCTAAAATAGCCTGCATCATCCTGGCGTCCGGCATAGGCCGCCGCTTCGGCACCAACAAGCTGCTGACAGCCATCGACGGAGCGCCCATGCTGCAGCACATCCTTGATATCAGCCAAGGACTTTTCCCCAAGCGCATCGTTGTAACACGCCATAAGGAGGTTGCGGAAATCTGCGCGCAGCAGCAAATCCCCTGCCTGCTCCACGACAAGCCCTATCTGAGCGACACAGTGTGCCTGGGCACATCATATATACAGCAGCAGCTGCCTCAGGCCGAGGGCCTGCTTTTTGCCGTTGCCGACCAGCCGTTATTGCAGCAGGCTTCGCTCATCCGCCTCGCCGAAAGCTTTTTAGCACAACCGCAAAAAATCCATCGCCTGTATTACGAAGAAACTCCCGGTAACCCCATCATCTTCCCTGCAAAATTTGCTGATGAACTGCAGCAGCTGCCGCAGGACAAGGGTGGTTCCGTACTGACAAAAAAATATCCTGAACTGGTAGTAAAAGTACCGGTTCAGGATATCAACGAGCTGCTGGATATCGATACCCAACAGGATAAAACTAAGCTTGAGCGTCTTCGCCCCTATTCAGAATAATATTCAGCAGAATTGCTACAAAGGCTGCCGGAACGATACCTGATTCACCGAACATCATGCGCATAGCCTCCGGGCAGTGTGCCAGGATGCCAGGTGTAGCGCCCATGCCGTAGCCAACGCCTAAAGCAACGGAAATAATCGTCAGGCTGCGCGGATTGAGCTTCTCTTTAGTAACCAGCTGAATACCGCTGACAACAATAGAGGAGAACATCATTACAGCAGCGCCGCCCAGAACGGATTGCGGCATAATGGAAACCAAAGCGCCCAGCTTAGGAATCAGGCCGCAGAGAATCAAAAATACCGCACCGGTTGCCAAAGCAAAACGGTTAACAATCTTCGTCATAGCAACCAGACCTACATTCTGAGAGAACGAGGTGTTAGGCAGTACGCCGAACACAGCAGCGATAGCAGAGCCAATGCCGTCACAAATAACGCCGCCGGACAATTCCTTGTCCGTAGCTTCACGGTTCAGACCGCTTTCGACAACGGCAGAAATATCACCAACAGTTTCTACTGCGGTAACAACAAACATAATCAATACAGGCATAATAGCACGCATATCAAATACGATATCAACCGGCATAAGCTGAGGCACAGCGAACCAGGAGGCGTTCGCTACCTTATCCCAATGCAGTACCCAGGACTTGGTATATTCCACACCGTCGGGAGTAACTGCGGTTGTAGGCAGCACAAAACCCATGAAAATCGCAGCGATATAGCCGGCGATAATACCAAGCAGAATGGAAGAAGAGCTTAAAAAGCCCTTAGTGCCATGCTTGAAGAAAAGGATAACACAAAGTACAAACAGACCAAGCAGCAGGTTTTCGATAGAACCGAAGTCCTTAGTCTTGAAGCCGCCGCCAAAGGAATTGATACCTACAGAAATCAGCGACAGACCGATGGACAGTACAACAGTGCCGCAGACAACAGGCGGGAAGAAGCGACGGATGCGCTTGAGCACAAGACCAAGCACTGCTTCAAAAACGCCGCCGATAATCGAGGCACCCATAATAGCGCCATAGGCGACAACACCGCTGCCCAAGGTTGCAACGATACCGGCAAATACGCCGATAAAGCCGGAGCTTGTACCCATGATAATAGGCACCTTGCCACCGCAGGGACCAACGGAATATAACTGCAGCAGAGTTACCAGACCTGCAACAATCATCGCATTCTGAATCAAAACAACCTGCAGCTGTTCAAAACCGGCACCGCCGACAATACCGCAGGCACCGCCAATAATCAGAACCGGTGTAAGATTACCGACAAACATAGCCAAAACATGCTGCAGACCTAAAGGAATAGCCGAGCTCAAAGACAGCTTGCCTTCAAACTTGTAGGCTTCCTCAGACAGTTTAACAAACTTAGACATATAAGCACCCCTTCATTTTTTCATGCATATATTTTATCGCATATCAGGCAATATTGTAAAGAAAATTACAGA
>ENA-ORNT01000102-ORNT01000102.1-human-gut-metagenome-genome-assembly--contig:-NODE-102-length-61999-cov-4.359680_pt1 | contig 61999 bp, 65 predicted proteins | sample MGYA00242120_ERZ509032 | MGnify/ENA primary metagenome ERZ509032 (study PRJEB26280, sample SAMEA2338729) | human gut metagenome | biome: human gut; feature: human-associated habitat; material: faeces...
TTTTTTTAGCCATAATTTTATCCTCAATATATTAAATATTGCCCATCTTTTAGCATACTAAAAAAATATTTTCCAGTTAAAAAAACTTTTCAACACTAATATTTTGTATTTGCATAAAATGACAAATCTATTATATTGTCGCATAGTTATAATTTAAAGGACAGAAAAGAAATGATAACCCAATTACGAAAAGCTCAGGAATCTTGGCTGGCAAAAGCCATTTTAGCCTTGACTGCGCTGAGTTTTATGTCTTTATTCGGCGTTTCGGGCTATTTGAACCGCGCCGCCGAAAATCCGGCTGTTATAAAAGTAAACAACCGTAAACTCAGTTTGGCTGATTTTAATGCGCAGCTTGACGAACAAATCAAAATGGCACACCGCCTTTTTGGTGAAAATATTGAAATAACCGATGAAATGCGCAATGCTATGTCTGCTGAATTGGTGCAAAAAAATTTAGCTGAAATGGTTATTAAAGAAGTTGCAGATGACCAAAATATTGTCGTGGGTGACAACCTTATTCGCAGCCTTATTCTCAGCCAGCCGCAGTTTCGCGATGATAAAGGACGTTTCAACCCTGCCCTTTTCAATAATTTTTTATCTTCTACCGGTTGGAGCGAACAAAAATATATTGAAACTTTACGTGCCGATATGATTAGAAGTTTTCTTATCAGTAATCCGGCGGGAAGCATGAAAGTTTCGAAAACTTTGGCCGATTTGACTGCCAAGGTCGAAGGTCAGCGCAAAATTTTCAAATATATCGAAATCAATCCAGATGAAATAAAAATCAGCCGTCCGATAACGGAAGAAGAAATCAACCAATATTACAGCGATTTCAGCGGTGAATTTATTGAACCTGAAACCCGCGATATTACGGTTTTGGAACTCACTTTCGAAGACATAGCCGGCAAAACTCCGGTTACAGATGAGGAAATCAAAGAGTTTTACAATAATAATATTGAACGCTTTGTTGTTCCTGAAAAACGCGACATTTTGCAAATGTTGTTCGCTGATGAAGAAAGCGCTAAAAAAGCAGCTGAAGAATTGAAAAACGGCGCCGATTTTTATAAAACAGCCGAAAAAGCAGCTGAACAAAGCAAAGAAGATACAAATCTTGGTTATGTTTCAAAAGATATGCTCATTGCTGAAATGGCCGATGATGTATTTGCTGCAGCCAAAGGCGGCATAGTCGGACCGACACAATCAGAACTTGGCTGGCATATTATGAAAGTTGCCGATATAAAAGCCGGTTCAAAAGTTGACGATGCAGTTGCTAAAAAGCAAATTACCGAAGCTTTGCAAGTTGAAAAAGCTTACGAAAATGCTTCCGATGTTATTAAGGAAATCGAAGACAAAATCGGCGCGGGTTCTTCTTTGGAAGAAATTGCAAAGGACTTGGGGATTCAGACAAAAAAAATTAAAGGATTGTCTGATACTGTTGTTACGCCTTATATGGAAACCGCTTTTTCTTATAACAAAGATGAAGTCAGTCAGGCTGTGGAAACAGATAACGGTTTTGCTTTTGTACGAATTGACGGTATAACAGATTCACATCCGCAGGACATAAAAACCGCCACGCCGCATATTAAAAAATTATGGGCGGAAGGCGAACGTGCGGCAATAGCGCAGGAAATTATCAACGATGTTACAACCGACATTGAAAATGGGGATAAAATCGATGAAGTTGCAGATCGTTACAAACTAAAATTGCAAACAACCGGCGCTTTAACGCGCAGCCAGAGTTTTGCCGGACTGAACCAATCTCAAATCATTGATCTTTTTAATGACGCATTGGGAACAGCTAAACAATTTACTTTGGGCAACAAAACAATTATCGCCGTTGCCGCCCAAAATGCGCCGGCAAAAGAAATGTCTGATGAAGACATGGATATAATAAACCGCCGTTTAGGCTTGGACATTAACCAACAAGCCACGGCAAGATTAATCGACAGCTATGCTAAAAAATATGATATAAGAGTAAAATATCGCTTGCTTGGTTTGGCCGATTAAAAAAAGCTGAATATGGTAATAACCCTCCGCGCAAAACGGAGGGTTTTATTTTATCAATTCAGCTTGCTTTTTGTCAACTTTCGTCATATTATATATATACTATCAAAAATTATTCAGACTTATTTTATTCAATTATATCTATCCGGTTATATCTCGAGCAAGTATAACCAAAAAAGGATTAACGCTCAAAATATATAGTTATGAACACAAATGCATTTAACAGAGTTTTCAGAACAGTTGACGGCACAGTTTTCACAAAGATTAACGCTAGTGAGACTGAGACATTCAAGGGCAATTACATTACCGTAATCAATGGTAAGGCAGTTGCAGTTGTTGATGGTGAGGAAGTTGCAATGCCTTCTTCATTGTTCAATGAAATCGGCGTTGAGTACTTGTTTGTGGACTTTTACGCTCACGGCAAGAAGATGGCTAAGAAGCATGGCGTGTATAATGCTGTCAAGCAAGAAAACATTCGAGTTTGGCGCAACATCAAGCCTGGAGAGCCGATCAGAACCATCATCGACGGCTATCAGGAGCACGAAGTGATACTGGACGAAAACAGCGTTGCCGCGCAGAATATTGTGAAGAACGAGTATTATGCCATTCCGAAAGAGGTGCTCGCCAAGAAGTATCAATTTGATCACAGCGAGTTTGACTTTGATGTTTACGTTCCAAAGTCGGATGCTGTTTCAAGCTGGGTATATTCAGACGTGAACATCTTCGGTGTGTTGTGGGGAGGTCTTGAGTTCCTTACCACTCCTATGATTAACATCACCAATCCTGATGATTGCTATGCCTGCAATTACGTGGTTTGGTGGGGAAATGACGGTCGTTTGAGTTCTTATAAGGTTCTCGGCTATTTCCGCGCTTGTGGCACGCAATTCTTTGCGCAGCCGGTTGCTGCTCCCGTATCAATTGCAGAAGCAACATTCCAGCCGCCAAAAGAGTTGTTTGCATAACTCTTTAAAAAAATACTCCGACATTTTATATGTCGGAGTATTTTTTTACAAACAATTGCAGTTTTTTGTTATTTTATATATTATACAGATAAATTAATTTCATTTGGAAAGATTTTTTATGACCTATAATCAAAAAACCGTTATCAACGGACAAGACATAACTTTGTCGGACAATGAGCGGCAAAAAGTTGAAAATTTTCATAGAAGCCGTGTTGCTTTTGCTATTTTGGAAGACGGGAGCTGTGCCATAAATATAAAAGATAGCCGAGAACATAGAATTTATTTGCAGGAAGATTTCGGAATTTCAACCGATGATTTTGAAAAATTAACACGCGGATACATAAAATCAGGCCGCATTGTTTTTTATAAAACTTCAAAATTTCTTCCCGTTGAAAATATTTCGGAAAATGTTTTGAAAATTGTAAGCCGGCAGGCATTAAAATTTTTCGGCAGCGGAAAATATGAAATCTGGAACGGAGTTAAAATCGGAGCCATCGGAGAAGAATGGCTTCCGTTACAAAAAATGCCGGCTGTTTTCATCAGTTAAAGATACAAATTTTATCTCCCCTGATTGGCTTTTCTTGCCGCAAGCGACATTGAAAACCGTTGACCGTATTTTTTATTCATTTTTTCCATTTTTTGTGGATCTTTCAGCATATTGTTAATTGTTTTTTGATCTTTTTTCTGCGCCCCCGGCAAAACATCGCTCAAAACTTTTCCCTGCTCCGGAGATATTCCCGTTCTCTCAAATGTTATTTCTCTTGCATAATTTTTACAGCTTTGAGAAAGATGAAAATCAGCAATTTTTCCAGTTTCTTTTCCGTTTGCGGATTTTTCTTGAGGCAAATATTGTGATAAATCACCGACCTTTATACCACACTCTTTAAAATATGGATTTTGATCAAAAGAAGCAAACATCTTTTGAACTCGTTTTTGATAATCGGCATCATTTCCGACCATTGCAGCACCGATATTTGTACTATCTATATACTTCATATAATTTTGAATTTGATCTTCATATAGCGGCTGATATTTTTCTTTCCACATTTTGACAGTTCCCTGCACCATCAATTGCTTAGCTTCTTTGCTATCAGGATTTAGCCCTTTTTCCAAAGCCTCTTTATAAAAATCAAAGCCGTGCATTGCCATATCAAACGTTTTAAGAGCTTCTTCCCGAGAAACTCCATTTTTTATTTTTTCCTGATATTTATGATTGACCAAAATCAATTGTGATACATTTGCCGAAACTTCATCCCAGCAATTTAATTTTCCGTATTCTTCAGCATTCAGCCCCGGAGCATAAGCATTATTTCTATCATTTATAAAGTGTTCATATTCATGAACAATGGTACTTTTCCTAATATCTTCGGAAAGTAATTCTCCGCTTTTTTCCATAAATCTATTGATATTTTGCCCCTGATTAAAACGCGGATTTATTTTTTGTTTGCTTTTTTCCGCAACATTCCTCCGTTCTTCCTCTGAAGCATTCAGCACTTTCAATGTTATGTTTTTTTGTTCGTTATCATAATGTCCAATTTCAAATGCGCCGGTTTCAACCATTTCATCATAGAGCTGCTGGGCGGTTATGGTATCGTTCACACTGGTTTCAGCATTGGAAAAAGCTTTTTTCTGTTCTTTTTTATAAGAGCTTTTCTGTTTTTTGGTTGAGGATAAATCCATATCTGTATAAGTTTCATTATCATCTATTTTATCCACCGAACCATCACTGTAATAATTAACATCCCCCAAGCCGAAAAAAGACTTTGTCCGAACCGTTAATTTTTCTTGTTTGCTTTGGTTAACGCTAATTTCTTTTTTATCTTCAGTTTTATCCTTTATAGTCGGTTCTTGAGCTGCAGAAGATAAAGCACCGGAAGCTATAGCCGCTGTCAGCAAAACTTTTCTGACTTTTAATGCAGCTTTTTTAGTAAGTTTTGCACCGCCATTCATAAATTTTCTAAAAAACTCTTCCGACATTTCCTTCTCCTATTTATTTCAGCATATGACGGAATAAAGGTTTTGTCAATTTTTCTGATAAATTTCACATTTGCAATTTAAACAAAAAAACTGTTTTCTTTCAGAAAACAGTTTTTTTGTTTGAGTTGTGTTTTAGTTTTACACTGCCACCACACCTGAGGTATATATTGTATTCTCTCTGGTGAAACCGACAGTCAGACTTGCTCCGCTTCTACGCTGATACTCACTGACTAAACTATTTGCAGCATCAAGCAGAAGCTGTTCGGGAATTTTTACCCAAATCGGTTCTGAAATCTCTTCGAGCAACTTATCGATATAGTTCAACTGAGCCTTCACATTTGGAGTTTGCTCCATAGTTTGAAGAGATTCTGCATCTGCCTTCATCAACGACACAAAATCGTCTTTTTTAGCAGTTTTGAACGCAATAACATCGACATGGTTGTTTGAAGAATTCAAAGTACCAACCCACATAAAATTGCAATTGCTTTGCAAATTTTCAACCGGTACGAGCAATGTACCTTTTAACATTACACTCATATTTATATAATTTAATAATTTTGGCATTTGTCCGTCAAACTGCGCTTGCCAAAGGCACAACGGATAAAGTTAAATTGCATTCGCCATGTTATTTACGTAATATCATAAAAAACATAATGCAATCAACTTTTTAATAATAACTAAATAAGACTTATTGTTTTTATTATAACACAAATCTTATACTAAACAAGTGTATTTTATCCAATTATATTAATAAATTTTAGATTATTTTCAGTTTGATAATATCTAATCTTTTTGTTCTTTAGTTATTTATCATATCTATAAAAATCCGGTTTCTTTTTATATGCAAACCGGATTTTACGGGATTATAATATGAAAAATTGTTTTAATTTTATTCTATCATCAATTATCGTTTTATTTTTTTTAATGCTTCCTGAAATTATTTACGGTTTTGTAAATCCTCAATTTAAAATTTGTTTTATGGGGGAAAAGCTTGCCGTTATTTATATTTTGGCGATTATTTTAACAGCTATGCCTTTTTCAAAATTTAAAGCTGTTTTTCTTTTTTGCTTTTCAATATTCAGCATTATTCAATTTTGCTATATGCAATATTTTGGCAATTATCTGACCGCTTATGCAATTAATTTTATTTTTTTGGAAGCTCATGACATTTGGCTTGAATCCAAAAGCATTTGGTTAAATTATATTCCTTTGATTTTATTGGTAGCCGTACCGTATTTTATTTTATTTTTACTCTGGAAAAAGAATATATTACCTCAATTTGTTTTTCCATATTACCCAATTTGTTTCTTTTTATTTTTCGGCTATTTTATTTATCAGGCAACAACACCTAATGGTATTTTTCAAATGCTTTTTAAAAACACCTGTTATGCCTCATACAATACTATAAACAGTTTTTCAGCCTTTTTCGGAAATGTTTTACCGCAGCAATTTTTTAAAACAGAAAACAAAAAGAACTTTGATAAATATCAAATTACGCACATTGAAAAAGATTTAAAAACTCCGCGCAATATTATTTTTATCGTCGGAGAATCGACGAATGCCGACAATATGTCTTTATTCGGTTACAATATAAAAACCACCCCAAAACTTGAAGCATATGCAGCTGCTGATAAGAATTTCGTATCAACAAAAGTGTGGGCTGCTGCCGTTAACACTCTGATTTCGCTACCTATGCTTTACAATATTCAATACCACCCCGAAGATTATAAAAAATTAATCATAAAAGACACAAATTTATTGCGATTAGCTAAACTCGGCAATTATCATGTCAGCTATATAGAACTGCAAAATGCCGGTGTTTTCAGAAAAACGAATTTGGATAACTATGATCAACTGTTTATTTATGACAAAAATAAAGATAAAGAATTTTCGGGAGAAGACGCTTTTTTGGATTTTGTGTTACCGAAAATAAATCTGAAAGAGCGAAATTTTATTATTATTCATCAGCGAAACATACATTCGCCCTATACAGACAACTACCAAAATAACGCTGATATATCAACAACAGCATTAAAAACCACAAATTCCAAACGAATTGATGATTATAATAAAGCTATGTTTTACGAAGACATGATTCTAGATAAACTGTTAAAATACGCGTCTTCCCTGCCTAACGAAACTTATTTCTATTATGTTTCTGACCATGGAGAATCTTTGGGACAAAATGGATTATGGGGACACGGACACCTTGATACCTCTGATTTGAAAGTTCCGTTTTTGTTTTCAATGTTTAACAGCAATGATGCCGATTACCGCGCAAAAATATCTTCCGGTATTTCATGCGCATACGAAGTTTCAATTTTGATTGCCGAAAAATTAGGTTATAAAATAGAAATAACCGACAAAGAAGACGGAGTTTGTCTGGTGAACGGCAGAGACTCTATGGGAAGAGCCGGAATCTTAAAAATAAAAGGAAAACCTGACAGCGGAGAAAGCGTGCAAAAACTTCCCCCGCGTTAAACAATGAATATTTAAAATTTTATTTATAAAGCGGTCGTATTTTTTATAATCATTGATTGACAAAAACTTATGTTGCCGTTAAAATATAGCATTCTTAATAATTTGAGGTATGATTAAATATTATCTATGAGTCCTGTATATTTATATATTTTTAACCTAGTACTTGTTTTTGTTCTGGTTTTTGCTAACGCTTTCTTTGTTGTTTCTGAATTTTCAATTGTTAAAATACGCCGCACCAAGCTTGAAGAATTGGCTCATAACGGCAGTAAACGGGCTAAAATCGGACTAAAAATCAATGAACGGCTCAATACTTATCTTAGCGCTATTCAATTGGGCATTACTTTAGCTTCGCTTGGCCTAGGTTGGATTGGGGAACCGGCTGTTTCAAAATTGCTCGAAGCTCTTTTTGGCGCATGGTTTGCCGACAATCCGGTTTTGCTGCATTCTCTTAGTTTTGGTATTGCTTTTGGCTTTATTACTTTGTTGCACGTTGTTCTCGGTGAATTGGTGCCAAAATCATTGGCTATTCAGGATACTGAACGTTATGCCTTGATTATTGCTCCGGCTCTTTACACTTTTAACCGTATTTTTTCGCCGTTCATTTGGGTATTTGACCATGTAACTATCGGAATCCTGAAAATCATGGGTATCAAACCAAGTGATGAAAACGGAGACGCACATTCCGAAGAAGAAATAAAATTGATCATCGACGCTTCGCAAAAAGGCGGAATTATTGATGACACAGAAGGAGAAATCATCCAAAACGCAATCTGTTTTTCAGAAACCTGCGCGCACGAAATTATGATTCCGCGGCAAGATATCAAATGCGTTGATAAAAATTCAAGCTATAATGAGGCTATGGATTTTATACGCAAGCATAATCATACCCGCTTTCCGCTCTGCGACAAGGACAAAGATCATATTGTCGGTATGGTTCATATCCGTGATATTTTGGAACATCCTGAAGATAAAGACGCCAAAGACTTTTTGAACCGTATTTCACGCCAGATTTTATTTGTTCCAGAAAACAAATCGATTTCGGACATTCTCCACCAGATGATGCTAAAACATATTCATTTGGCTATCGTGGTTGATGAATACGGCGGAACAGCCGGAATGCTTTCAATGGAAGATATTCTTGAAGAACTGGTCGGCGATATCAGAGATGAACACGATGAGCCCTCTGAGCCAATAAAGAAAATAGATGAAAGCAGCTGCGAATTTGACGGACTTTATTTAATTGAAGACGCTTTTGACTGCATGAACCTCCCGCATTTTGAACCGGAAGAAAGCACCATTGGCGGTTATGTTTTCGGATTAATCGGCAGAGAACCAAAAGTCGGAGATACGGCTGAAGACGAGTTTTGCCGTTATGAAGTTATGGCTGTAGATAATATGCGGATAACAAGGGTAAAAATTCATATAAAACCGCAAGAAATATCAGCTGAATAAAAATGTAAAAAAGCAGATTTCAAAAAGAAATCTGCTTTTTTTACATTTTTAACTTGCGTATGCAAATTAACAAAGTTTCTTCTCTGCCGGAACACAATATTGCGTTTCATAAGCCTTATCCACACTGCATCTGTGACGACGTGACGGAGGAGGAGGCGCAGGACGATGACGAGGCGGCGGAACCGGATGATAGTGCCGATGAGGTGGAGGTGGCGGAGCCGGAACCACATATATCGGCGGTCCATAAGGATCAAGCAATCTATCAACAGTTGCACAACCGGTTAACAACGGAATGCATAACACTGCCCCAAAAATGCATTTAAAATAATTTTTCATATTCAATATATTTTAAGGATTAATAATTTCTTTGTGTAAAAAAAATAGCACAGAAAAAATATTTTGTCTATAAATAAACAAAATATAGTTTTTATCCGTTTGCCTTAATAACAAAATTTTTAAAATGGCTTTATTTTTCAATCAGTTATCCTGCCTCTGTTTTTAATATCAGAAAAGGATAATATACTATGATTTATGGTTATATAAGAATTAGCACAGATAAACAAAGTGCTGAAAATCAACGTTTTGAAATCAAACGATTTGCGTCGCAAAACAGCATTATTATAGATTACTGGATAGCCGAAACCATCAGTTCCACAAAAAATTTACAAAAAAGAAAGCTGGGCGCCCTGTTGGTTAAATTACAAAAAGGAGACATTTTAGTTGCCAGCGAACTTTCACGTTTGGGACGCAACCTGTTGCAAGTAATGGGGATATTGGCTGAATGTATGAATCGCGAATGTCAGGTCTGGACTATCAAGGATAATTATCGTTTGGGATCTGACATTCAGTCAAAAGTTTTAGCTTTTGCCTTTTCATTGTCTGCCGAAATCGAGCGCGCGCTTATATCCTCGCGCACCAAAGAAGCTTTGGCTCGAATCAAATCCGAAGGCAAAAAGCTCGGACGGCCGCATGGCAGTAAAAGCAAAGGTATATTAAACGATAAAGAAAATCAGATAAAAGAAATGATTGGCAGCGGAAATTCTGTTGCAGAAATCGCCAAACACTGCAAATGCAATCGCTTGACGGTCTATCGTTTTCTTGAACAAAAAGATTCTTATCTAAATTAAAGCCTTGCTCAAATCCCCGATTATTCGGGGATTTGATATCACAAAAAAATATTGCAAAAAAACTATTGACTTAGAGTTAACTCTCACATTTATGATTACTTATCAGAATCGAAAAAAGGAGTATTAAATGATAAGTTGCGCTATTATCACGTCATTACTGGGCTGTTTTATAACTTTGTTTTTATTTGCAAGACACATCTATTTTCTGGAGCTGCCTTTTTGGGCCGACATTTGCTGTATTGCCGCTATGCTGATAATAGGATGTTTTCCTCTGTTGTCCGAATATAATTTCGAAAAATTTTTAGGAGCGGCATATCCTATTTATCGATATACTTTATACTTTGTTTTTGTGGGAAGCATTATCTTTTTCACATTGACTATAATAAGCGATGTATTTGCTTTTGCTTCATTAAAAATGGGATTAATCAAAAATATGCCGACAGGCATTTACAGTCTTTGCATTTTGGCTGTTTCTGCTTTATGCAGCTTTTATGCACTATACGCCGGTATAAAAATTCCAGATGTTAAAAGCATAAATTTATATTCAGATAAAATAACCGAAGCAAAAAAAATAGTATTGCTCAGCGATATTCATATCCACCGCGTTATAAATCCAGAAAAAGTTAAAGGAATTGTCGATGCAGCCAATAAATTAAATTCCGACATCATTTTACTGGATGGAGACATCATTGACGACGATGTTGAAAAAGTGCACAATATCAGTTTGCTGTTACAAGAATTAAAGGCAAAAGAAGGAATATATTTTGTAACCGGAAATCATGAATTTTACGCAGGTTACAAACAATCCGTGCAGGAATTGAAAAGTTTTGGATTTAAATTTTTGGAAAATGACGGCGTATCTCTCGGAAATATTTATTTAGCCGGTATTCCAGATGTTTTTTCAGGAGCAAATTTCGGGCGGACAGCAAATATTGAAAAGGCTTTTGCCTTTGCCGACAACAACCAATTCAAAATCTTGATGTCGCATACCCCGACTGATTTTCATGCCGGCAATAATTTTGATTTGGAACTATCAGGACATACTCATGGCGGTCAGATTTTCCCTTTTCATATCCTAACCAAAATTCACAACAAATATTTGGCAGGCATGTATGATATGGAAAATGACGCTAAAATCTATGTTACCAGCGGTTCTGGACAATGGGGACCGCAAATGCGTTTTTTGGCCCCTTCTGAAATTACATTAATTAATATTTTACCTGAAGGAAATAAAAAAACTGATGCCGAATATAAATAAGTAACTTTTAAGCCCTGTTTTTGACAGGGCTTTTTTTAAACCTTTTTCAGATTATATTCTAAGAAGGCAATTTATTTACATTTTTTAACAAACGGCTTGATATTCCTGCATATATAGATATCGGATTAATCATATCCGGAGTTTTAATCGTTAATATTTTTCTCAAACAGTCAAAAACCAGAGTAATAATTCTGATTTTAGCAAGTTGACAAAGCAATGTATTTTGTTTAACATAGTTTATCGTTTATCAAGGTGTTTCAAAGTATGACAAGTGTTTATTATATCGCCGTTTGGCCGATTGTTCAATTATTGCATAAAATCAGATTTGTAAAAGAAAATACATACAAAGATATGCGCAAAAAATATTATTGCAGCAAAATGACTTTATTTGCGGCTGTACACAATTTTTTAGCCCGCGGAAAAGTCAAACGCTATTTCAACTTGCATACAAAAAACTCAAAAATGGTTATTTATACCTGTCTGACCGGCGGTTATGACGCTTTGCTTATTCCAGATTTTATCAATTCGGAATGTGATTATATTTGTTTCACTGATGATAAAGAACTTATTGCAAAAGGCTATTTCGGACCTTGGAAAATAGAACCGCTGCATTTTTCGGAATTGAACAACAGCAAAAACAATCGTTGGCACAAAATGCACCCTCACCTTTTGTTTCCTGATTATCAAAACAGCCTTTATATAGATTCTAATGTTAATTTCCGCACCGGAAAAGTGTTTGAATATATTCGTTCGGTTCCCAAAAAATGCTTTATTGCCGTTCCTCGCCACGCTTGTCGGGATTGTATATATGAAGAAGCTGATTTTGTTGTAAGCCATAATATTGACACGGCTGAAAATGTTAATCCGCTGATTGAAAAATATCATAATGAAAACTTTCCAGAACATTTCGGTATGGGAGAAAACAATGTTATTTTTCGCCGTCATCACAATTCCCGCTGTGTCCAGTTAATGGAAGAATGGTGGGACATATTTAACCGTTATTCAAAACGTGACCAACTAACTTTGTTTTATTTGTTTTGGAAAGAAAAAATAAATTTTGTTTTTTTCGGCCCTTATTCATTCAAAAAAGATCATAAAAATTTCAGAATTTATAAACATAAAGGATAATCCATGAAAATTTTAATTACCGGAGGAGCCGGTTTTATAGGGTCAAGTTTGGCCGATTCTTTATTGAACGAAGGCAACGATATTGTCGTTGTTGATAATTTTAACGACTATTATGCTTATGAAATCAAAGAAGCTAATGTAAAACATAATTTAGACAATCCTCATTACCATCTTTATAAAATTGATTTGACAGACAAAAATGCTCTTAAAAACGTTTTTGCCGAAAATAACTTTGATACAGTTGTTCATTTGGCCGGAAGAGCCGGCGTTCGTCCTTCTATTGAGCGGCCTGAAGATTATGTCGAATCTAACATACTCGCTACAATTCATATTTTGGAATTGATGAAAGATTTTAATGTAAAAAAATTGGTTTTTGCCTCATCTTCATCTGTTTATGGAAACTGCAAAGCTCAAATTTTCAGCGAAGATCTAAAAGTTACTGAACCGATTTCACAATATGCCGCCACAAAATCAGCTTGCGAACAATTTTGTTACACTTACCACAAACTTTACAACATGAATATTGTCTGCTTGAGATTTTTTACCGTATACGGACCTCGGCAAAGACCTGATTTGGCCATTCATAAATTCACCGATTTAATCAGCAAACACCAACCCATTCCTGTTTTTGGAGATGGAACAACCAAAAGAGATTATACTTACATTGACGATATAATTTCAGGTGTCAAAGCCGCTATTGCATACAATAAAACCCCTTATGAAATTATAAATTTGGGCGGCGGAGAACCGGTAAGCCTTTCGCAAATGATAAAAACAATCGAAACAACCTTAGGCGAAAAAGCTATAATCGACCGTAAACCAATGCAAAAAGGCGATGTTGACAAAACTGTTTCTGATATAAGCAAAGCACAGCGCTTGTTGGGATACAATCCGCAAACACGTTTTTCAGACGGTATTGCAAAATTTATAAAATGGTGGAAAAACAAATAATCTCTACCGATATTATCCCTGCGCAATTCAAAAACTGCCTTGTTTTTTAAAGACAGTTTTTTTTATTATTTATATTTGCAAAATAAAAATTAAATGCTATAATTAGACAAAATATGCAGAAAAGTTTAAAGAGGCAAAAAAAATGGCTGATCGTGAAGATGTAAAACGGAAAATAAGTTTGATAAAAGGAGAAAGGGCTGTCAAAAAAGCCGCTGTTATTGCCGGTATCGGTTTATTCTCGCTTTTTCCTAAATTTGCTAATGCGCAAACACAGTCAAAAACTGCCAATACATTTAAAACAGAACAAACTGTCGGCAAAAAAAACGCACAGCAAGCTGCAAATAACAAAAAGAGCAATACTGCCGATAACGAAACCGGTTTGAAAGCTGCGGCGGCAGAATTGGCTGGAAACGCTGATTTTATGGCTAATTTTCTACTTGAAGAAGGCGAAAATATTGCCAAAAACTTTGATATGAAAGATTTTGATTTAACAGCTGAGATGACTAAAGGAATTGAAAACGGAAGCAGCTGCGAAGATTTAAACAGATTTGCCTTGAGCTCCAAGACAGGAAATCCCGACGGTCACCATTGTTATCGCGGAACGAAAGATATATTAAAGAATGTTGGTATAAATTTGTCGGGCGAAAATGCTTATGAAGCCGTTGGACAATTACGCGCTCTGCCTCAATTTACCGAAATCAAATGCGACTATGATATGCTGCCGTATGTTCCAAAAGGCTCTGTTGTTGTCCAAGGCAAAGGAAACACTAAGAGCGGGCATATTTTTGTTGTAAGTCAAGACACAAACGGAAACAAATTTCAACGTTGCGGCAGAACTTATCCTTTGCCGAAAAGCAACCTTCGCAATCGGCGCAGCGGACAAAGATATGGCGGGCTTTATGTTTTTATTCCATCAGACTGCAAATTGGATTTTGAAACGACATTAAATCTCTATAGAGAAGGAAATTTCAATATTTCGGCAGAAGATATGATATACCAAAGACTCAAAGATGATAAAGGCGATAAAGAAACTGAAGCAAATAAAAACGACAGCCATACAAAAAATCCAAATGATAAAAATGTGAAAAAACAAGAAAACCAGCATACTGCGACATTGGGAGCAAATGATTTTCTGCGCATAAAAAATAATATTGACCGAGGTTATAACGGCTGATTTCCACTATTTACAAACACTCAGAGTTATTATATAAATAATTTAAGAGTAAGAGTTATTTGAGGAGTGTTATTACATGAACAAGATTTTTAATTATATTAAAGCCGGCCGCGGTATCGGCGCAAAATTTTTATTGATTTATGCTTTTATCGTGGCGATTGTATACGCATCATCTGTTAAAATTATGGGAAATGAAATTGTTCCCGTATTACAGAATGCAGCAGATCAACTGCTGCCGATTAAAATCGAAAACGGAACAATAGTTGAGCCGGCGGACACAATAAAATCCGTTCGTCTTGCGTTACCGGATGTTAACTTTCCTTTTATCTTAGATACAACCGTTGACAATATTGATACTACCGGTTTGAAAGACGGTATTTATATTTCGAAAAAAGCAATATATTTTGTAAATAAAAAACAGACCAAATCTTATAATTTTGAAGATTCCGTAACTCTTGATAAAGCTGATTATACGGATATGTTCAGAAAATTTGCCACTTATATTTCTGTGATTTGCGGAATTTTTGCCTTTATCTTTTTATATATTCTTTATTTGGCATTCACTTGCTTTTATGCTCTTTTTGCAATGGCTTTTGCCAAAATGTTTAAGGTTTCGCTGGATTATGCAGCAAGTATGCGTTTGAGCGCAGTATCTTATATTGCGACTTCAGCTGTTTCATTGTTATTAACATTTGCAGGATTAAGCACAGGAATAAGAGTTTTCTTTGTTTCCATTTTAATTTTGCAGATTATCATCGTTAAAATTCTAAAAACAAACAAAGCTTAGTCTTTAACAAAAAAACAGCCTTAATTTTTAAGGCTGTTTTTTTGTTAATTTTTTTATTTATCATAAACCGATATTTTAATTTGAGGAACATAGAACCCCTCGACAATTGAAAATACGCCGCACATTATCCAATAGAATCCCATAATTGTTGTTATTGTCAAAACTCCAACCATCGGATAAATAAAAATCAGCAAAGAAAATACAATTCCCAAAATTCCGACAATAATCCCAGATTTCCATAAAAAATTATATTTTCTATTTTTCCATGACATTGTTGCCTGTATTATACCGACAATCAAAGTCCAAACCGCCAATATCGCAGGCAAGGCCGCCATAGTAAAATTAAGATTAAAAGCTAAAATAACTCCTATAAACACGTCTATTATACCAACAGACAATTCCCATCCCAGTTCAAAAGAAAAAGAATTTATAATGTATCCGACTCCGACAATAATAAAAACTATTCCAATATAAAGCGCAAGCGCCGCCAAACTGGCTAACGGATTAAATAATACAAAAATTCCGGTTATGACCATCATAATCCCGACGAACCATCGCCAAAAATCGGCTCTGTTCCACATATTTTTTATAAACATATATTTTCTCCCATAAAAACACACTCAATATTTATATAGTTATAAAAAATATATTTTGTATAATTTTTAGGTTGATTTTAGACAAAAAAATACACTATAATCTTATAAAGGATGGTGTAATATGAACACGGATTATTCAAAATATGACAATGCTCCGCAACGTTCCGGAATGGGACGCAGAGAAGACCGGCCTTCGACCGGAGCACGTATTCATGAAATCAAACAAAAAATTTCCGGCAATCAAAATAATGCCTCAGCTAAATTTTCAATTTCAAATACAAAACGCGATGATTTTCTGCAAAAGCAGCAAGAAATAAGCGAACAATTTGACAAATTGTGGAACGCTTACCGCGCCTCGTTCAGTTTGGAAGATGAAAAAAAATTACAGGATTTTGCTCAAAAATACCAAATAAAACTCTCGCTTAAACATGAAGTTACTAAAGATGAACGCAGTGAAATTGCCCGCATGGCATTTAATGGTACTGTGGAGCGCCCTCAATGCAAAACCTACCAATCAAACAAAAACAATACCGGTAATTCTTTCAGCCCCAAACCTAGGGAATATTCAGAAGAATACAGCAAAATTGTAACCAATCCTTTAGAATATGCCAAGAATCCGCGTGCAAAAGAGGATTACAATTTAGATGACAACGGCTTATGGCATGTGATGAAACAATTTCCAGAATTTGAAGGCATAAAAGACCGTATCACTTCCGGTTTGGCGCAAGCTGGTGTTCCCCCTGAAATTTTGCCGCAAATGAATCTGAATGATTTTAAACATTTTCTAACCACTCATTGCAGCGTTGGACAATCATCTTCTTTTGCCAAAATATTTCCACAGACCGATGAAAAAGGAAATATTGTGCGCGATTTTAGAACACAAAAAGCCTTAACAACTAGTGCTAAACAACGCAACACCATACGCTTTATCAATGAACATCCTGAATTTGCTGATTTAATGATGCGTATCCCTGGAGCTCGAAAAGATTATGTCGATGAATTAGTCAGACAAATGAAAAAAGGCAACACCGACATGACCTGCTTTTTAAAAAATCATCCCGAATGGAAAGACCAAACAGCCATCAATGTTCACCACATCATAAATGTAAAAGATTGCCGTACTCTTGAAGAAAAAGGATTGCCGCTCAGCTATATAAATGACTATGACAATATGTGCATTATGGGGTGCGGAACTCTCGGCGAGGTTATGCAAAAGAGCTGTTCAAAAAATCAAAAACATACAAAACTTCCGGGAATTCATGGTGAAATGCACAATCATGATACAACGTTCCGTGACTCAAAACTTTACCGTGCAAAATGGGGAGAATATACCAAACCAAAAGAAAATGATGTAATTGCCCGCATGGAACCAGCCCCCGGAGTTTGCTGTATGTTAGCTTTCGGCGATGAATATTGCATTGTCGATGAAAACAGAAAACAACGCCAAACAGAACTGCAAAAAGCACAAAAGCAGCAAAGTTCTTTTGTTCCTCATCCCAACGCGCCGGCAAAAACAATGGAGTAATGTGAATGAACCTTGAACACCTAATCCAAATTTTAGATAAAAATGAAGAAGTCGGAAAAAATGACAGTGATATTAATGATGTGCAAATATCCGTTGCCAATATCAAATTACGCAAAAACGGCATTGCGCAAATTCCTGATGACTTTGCTAAACTTTTAAAAAAATATAACGGGCTATCATGCGGAGGCAATACCATCTTCGGTATTAACACCGGCACCTCATTTTTTCCAGATCTCGTTGATTTTAATCTTAATATGCTTGCTGATGAAGATGTTTCGTGTGTTATTCTCGGACAAGACGATGATTTTTATCTTATCTATGACGAGGAAAAATTATGCTACCGAATTATTGACCAATCCGACTTTTTTGAAGAACTAAGCACCGATGATTTAACAACTGCAATAACTTGGATTTTAAAAATCTAATAGCGTTTGCGACCATTGCTGTATCCATCGGGATCATAGCCGTCGTCATCATAATTTCCCTGATTGTTAAAGCCGCCCTGATTATATCCCGAACCATTGTTATAGGCGCCGTTGTTTTGGGAACCATAGTTATTTCCCTGATTATAACCATTGCCGTAGCCATACCCGTTCGGAGCATTATAACCGCCCTGATTATTGTAATTGTTATATCCGTTTTGATTATAGCCGTTAGGGTTATTGTAACCGCTCTGGCTGTTATAATCGTTTTGTCCGTTATATCCATACTGCTGTTGTTTATAATCGCGCTGGCGTCCCTCTTCCTCCTGCTGCAATTCATAAATTGCAGAAATAACTGTATCCCGAAACTCACGCGGACGGTTTACATCTTCAATGCAAATACGGCTTTCATCATTACCGACCTGAATAACCACTGTTCCGGCTCCAAAAATTCTCTGTGCCAAACTTTGCATAATCTGCACGTCGTTTATTTTGGCTAAAGGAATATCTTTTTCATGAATATTGATAATTCCGCGGCGGATATAAACCCTTTGATTTGTGACAGCATAAATCTTCAGCCTGTTGTCTATACGTTTGTAAACATACGGAATAAACAAAATAAGCCCCAACAGCATAAATAAGGAAGAAACTTTTACAATTTTTCCCATCCAATGAACATTAAGGTCACCGAACACCCCCGACCAAACGGCAAAAAATATCAAAATTCCGATAGACATTAACAACATCGGAAAAACAAAGACTTTATAGCTAAAATGAACTTCGATTTTAACATATTCATTTGGTCTGAGTTCTAGTGACATACAAGCTGCTCCTTTAGCAAACGTAAACTGTTATCAATATAAATTATTTTTTTTCATCAAGCAACAAATAAACATATTTCAATTGAATTTTATCTCATAAAGCACTACTTTGTAAGTAGGTATTATTATAACTTTTATTGAGGAGATATCTAATATGACTACAAAACGTTTTATATTAAATGAAACCAGCTATCACGGACAAGGCGCCATTGAAGCTATTGTTCCTGAGGCTAAAAACCGCGGTTTTTCCAAAGCGCTGATTGTTACCGATGCCGATTTGGTTAAATTCAATGTAGTAAAAAAAGTAACCGATTTATTGGATAAAGCAGGAATGGCTTATGCAATATTCGATAAAGTAAAAGCCAATCCGAGTGTTGAAGTAGTAAAAGCAGGCGTTGAAGCTTTCAAACAGGCCGGCGCTGATTATATGATTGCCATTGGCGGTGGTTCTCCTCAAGATACGGCTAAAGGTATCGGCATTATTATCAACAACCCAGAATTTGCCGATGTTGTATCGTTGGAAGGCGTTGCCCCCACAAAACATAAAAGCGTGCCGGTAATTGCCGTAGCGACAACGGCAGGAACACCAGCCGCTGAAACAACAATAAACTATGTAATTACCGATGAAAGCAAACGCCGTAAATTTGTTTGCGTCGATCCTCATGACATTCCTGTTGTTGCCGTTGTCGATCCCGACATGATGGCTTCTATGCCAAAATCTTTGGCCGCCGCCACAGGAATGGACGCCCTCACCCACGCTATTGAAGGCTATACGACTCTGGCATCTTGGGAGTTGGCAGATACTCTTAACTTAAAAGCAATTGAAATTATTTCACGCTCTTTGCGCCAAGCTGTAGCCAAAGAACCTAAAGCTATGGAAGATATGGCTTTGGGACAATATGTGACCGGCATGGCATTTTCTAACGTCGGATTAGGCGTTGTTCATGGCATGGCTCACCCGTTAAGCGCTTTTTACAATACACCCCATGGAGTTGCAAACGCTGTTTTACTGCCTTATGTTATGGAATTCAACGCTCCTTATACCGGCAGCAAATTCAGAGAAATCGCCCGCGCTATGGGTGTGAAAGGCGTTGACAGCATGAGTGAAGAACAATACCGCAAAGCTGCAATTGATGCGGTAAAACAACTCAAAAAAGATGTTAACATTCCTGAAACGCTAAAAGAAATCGGCGTTAAGGAAGAAGACTTGGAAGCTTTGTCTGAAGCTGCAATGGCCGATGTCTGCACCGGAGGCAACCCGCGTCCTTGCACCAAAGAACTGGTTTTTGAAGTTTATAAAAAAGCTTTCGGAAAATAATTTATAAAAAAATGAACCAAAGGCTTAGCTTTTTCGTTTTAGCTGTGTAAGGAGGTCAAAATGGACGATATTTCACAACTTTTGCAAGAGGCTAAGCCTCTTTATTTCTCCCGAAAAAAACGGCGCAGCCGCATAAAAGCCGGAATATGTATGCTTGTCGGTCTTGCAATGCTCGGTGCTTTGTACCCGCAAAAATCTACATTGATAGACAATGGAGAATGGATAGATTATGAACAATACATAAGCCAGTCTTCTCCTATTGAAAAGATGGGATTACCTGTTGATGAATATGGATTTTTGATGGTTGGCTGATGAAAGATATTATAACTGAAAACAAAGGTTTTATCAGATCCGTTATTCATAAAGTGACCGGCGGATATAATGAAGACATTGAACAGGAAGTCTATATAAAAACCTGGAGAAACATCGAAAACTATCAAGAACAAGGAAAATTCAGACAATGGCTGAGTGCCTTAACCGCCAATGTTTGCCGTGACTATTTTCGTTCTAAAATCAACCGTGAACGTAATATGGAACTATGCGACGATGAAGTTCTTGAAAATATTGCAAGCGAACAGCTTCAAGAAGAAGTTTTAGACGCTAAAAAGCGCCAAAAACTTATATTGAAAGCCGTCGACAATCTTCCCTATAAAATGCGTAAAATCGTTGTATTGCACGAATTTGAAGATATGCCTCTTGAAAAAATAGCCGATAAAATGGGAATTCCGCTCGGAACGGTAAAATCTCGTTTATTTAATGCAAAAAAAATTTTAAGCCAAAAATTGGCCTTTCTGAAAGGAGAATAAATATGAACAAAAAACTTTTAACTATTGCTTGCGCATCGTTACTTTTGTTTGCCGGCAACAATGTTATCGCCGCTGAGGGAGAAAGTGTTTTAAACAACCACCCCGCACAAAATGATATGCCGATACCACCTAAACACAGAAAAATGAAATCGGGAATGCATACTGACCAACTAGCAAAAGAGCTGGATTTAACAGCAGAACAAAAAGAAAAAGCCGAAGCTCTCCGCAAAGCTGATTTTGAAAAAATGAAGCCATTGATTGAGCAAATGAAAGAACTGCACAAAAAAATGGATGAATTGCGCAAAGAAAATATGAAAAACTTTGAAGCAATTTTAACGCCTTTGCAAAAAGCCAAATTAGACGGCATTATGTTGGAACGTAAAAAACAAATGGAACATTTCAGAAAAGATTTTCAAAACAAAAAACGCCCAAATGCTCCTTTTCCACCTATGGACGAACACTTTCCGCCTAAACCCATGCCTGAAGAATAAGCTTTCTGATTTAATATAAAAAAAATCCTCGATTTTCGAGGATTTTTTTTATATTTAGCGTCTGCGGGGTTTATTTTTCGATTGCCCCAATAACAGAGTGATAACATACAAAGCTCCGTTTATTATGGTTTTGCGTTCACGAACTTTTAATGAACTCCACCAATCCAATGCTCGACGAAATATTCCCATTTTTTCTTTATTTTTAGGAGTTTCCTCTTGTTTTTCTTCTCTTTCAGCAATCTGACCATTACTCAACGGCTCAACCTTTGCCCGATAAGGCTCTAAAATTGAGCTTATTTCATTATCGGAAACGTAGGCACCATGAATTCTTTTCAGTTCACCGCTTTGCGGCAAATATAAAGAATCTCCCCTTCCCAATAATTCTTCAGCTCCAGGCATATCCAAAATAGTACGGGAATCTGTTTGTGAAGCCACTTTATAAGATAATCTGGTTGGAAAATTTGCTTTTAATACTCCCGTAACAACATCAACGGATGGGCGCTGCGTCGCCAAAAGTAAATGTATTCCAGCTGCGCGGGCTTTTTGCGCCAATCTTTGAACAGAAATTTCGACACTTTTATCGCCAGCCATTAAATCGGCAAACTCATCAATTACACAAACAATATATGGCAGTTCTCCGCATCTTTCGTGATATTCTCCGATATTACGTACTAATTCTTTTTCAAAAAGCGCATATCTATGTTCCATTTCATCAATCAAATAAACCAGTGTATCAGCGGCTTGTCGATTATCGGTTACAACAGGAACCAACATATAGCGTTGATTGTTATATACGGAAAATTCTATACGTTTGGGATCTATTAGAACAAATTTCAATTCAGACGGCTTTTTACGGGCAATCAGAGAAAGTATAAAACTATTCAAACCGACTGACTTTCCAGAACCGGTAGTTCCTGCAATCAACAAATGCGGCATTTTAGCCAAATCTGCAAAGACAGGCTGTCCGGATATATCCACACCAAGGCATAACGGCAAATCACCTTTTGCATTTTTAAATTCAGCGCTATTTAAAATATTTGAAAAATTTACTGTTTTCATTTCTGCAGCCGGAATTTCAAATCCAAGTTTTGAAGTTCCGGCAATAGCTTCAACACGCAATGAAGTTACTCCCATCTCACGGGCAATATCCGGTAAAGATGATGTAATATTTTTGATTTTGGTTCCGGCTGCCGGTAGAAATTCTATTTGTTTTATCATAGGGCCTGTATTTTCGCCGGTTATTTCACCTTTGACCCCATAATGGAGCAATATTTCAGCCAAGTTTTGCAGCATTATTTTTTATTCCTTATTTTATCAGTTTCTGCGCAATTTCTTTTGCCATTTTATTAATTAATTGGCTTTGCCCTTCAGCGACACCATCAAAACCACTGGAAATTTTTACTTCTGCGGTTGTGCGTCCACGTGCGGAAATTTTATCATTTTTATAAATTGTCCACCAAGCATCCAACATTGCTTTTTTATTCATAACCGCATCAAATTTATTGATTTCAACCGTTACAGCATAATTAAAATCTTCAGAAGCGTATGATTTAGGCTTGATTAGAGAATTAGGCAAATACAAAGACATATCATCAGCTAAAACTCTGGCGATGGACATATTAAGAGGTTCTGCCCAGCGGTTGAACTCGGAAACTTTTAATTCGTTGGAATCAGTTTCGGTTATCACTATTTGCGGACGATCCACATAAGTCGGAATTGAAATATCATTAATTCCGATAATCATTTTGCGGTTTGACAAACTTTCATCTCCGGTTGCCGCTTGCAATTGATAAAATCTAGAATTAGGCGTTATTGAACAGGCTTCAATTAAGAAAATAAACAAAATTATATATTTTTTCATTTAATATCCTCCTTTTCCACGCAAAAGCGACTCTGGGTGTCTTTCTACATAATCTGCAAAATTATTCAGCGATTTTGCCGCATTTGAAATATTTTGCATTGCACGGTTAAAATTGTTCAAAGCTTCAGGCATAGCGCGTGTTCTTCCCGGAATTACGGAAAAACTTTCCATTAATTTGCTTGTTTTCGGAACAATATCATTATTTAAACTGTCAAAAAAAGTATTCACTTTATTTAAGGTTTCGCGCAAAGGTAATTCCTGAATACCGCGGGAGAGTTCCGCAAACTGAGAAAGAACCGTGGGAATTTCTGGAATTTTACTGTCCGGTTGAGAACGATAAACCGCTTCATCGTTTTTAGCAACAAATTCAAGTTCTATCATCAATTGTCCGGTTAAATAGTTTTGAGTAGACAATCTGGCGCGCAAACCGTTTTTGACCAATTCTTTCAAGACCTGACGCGCATTTTGGTGCGGTTTGTTGGAAGATATTTTTTTTTCATTAAAAGCCACATAAACCGGAATGCTGAAATCAAAATCGCTCAAATCGGTTATAATATCGATTTTTGCAACTCGTCCAATGGCAACACCTTTGAAAACCACAGGTGAACCGACATCAAGTCCTTTTATTGATTCCGAAAAATACATAACAACCAAACGATTGCTGTCTTTCATAATTTTATCCGACACAAACATACCAACAGTGGCAAAAAACAGTGCCACTCCGCAGAGGATAAACAGACCGATAAGTTTATTATTTGGTTTTCTGCGCATTTTTACCTTCTCCACGAGTTAAAAATTGAAACACTTTTTCATTAGGCGGATTTTTTAGAAGTTCGCGAGGATTGCCCCGCGCCAAAATTGATTTGCTGTCGCCATCCAAAAAAATAGAATTGTTGCCGACTGCAAAAATAGAACTCAACTCATGCGTAACGATAACAATCGTTGTGCCCAAGCTTTGATTTATATCCAAAATTAAATCATCCAGCAATTTTGAACTTACGGGATCGAGCCCTGCCGACGGCTCATCAAAATAAACCGTTTCAGGGTCAAGCGCTAAAGCCCGAGCCAAACCCGCACGCTTTTTCATTCCGCCGCTGATTTCGGACGGATAAAATTCTTCAAAACCGCTCAATCCAACCAGCGCTAATTTTAAAGACACCAATTCTCTTATTTCAGCATCAGAATAATTTTTGTACAACTGTAAAGGCAAAGCAATATTTTCTGCCAATGTCATTGAACTGAACAAAGCTCCGCTTTGATACAATATTCCATTATTTTGCATAATTTTATTTTTGGTCTTCATTGGTGCGGATATAAAATCGACACCATCAACAAAGACCTTTCCGGATAAAGGAGAAACCAACCCTGTTAAGACACGCAGCATACTGCTTTTTCCGCAGCCTGATCCCCCCATTATAATAAAAATATCATGCTGATTTATTACAAAATTTAAATTTTGCAACAATACAAAATCACCATAACCGATAGTCAAATTTTTCGCTTCAATTTGTGCTTTGTTTTCTGTCATATATTCAGCACCTCACAAGCAACCGTAATTATTCCGGTCATAACTATCATCCAAACGATTGCAGCCACAACTGCTTTAGTGGTCGCTGTACCGACACTATCGGCATTGCGTCCGCAGAAAATTCCATAATAACAACCGCAAATTGCCGTAACTATACCAAAAACCAAACCATGAAAAAGTCCTACAAAAAAATTATTCAAAGCAATGGCTGAAATAGACATGTCCCAATATTTTTGCAGAGGAATCCCCAACATGGTCACCCCTACAAAACCACCGCCCAGCATTCCCATAAAATCTGCCCACATGGTTAAAATCGGCATTGTAATTGTTAATGCCAAAATTCGCGGTAGAACCAGAAAATCAATCGGATTTATACCCATTGTTTTAAGAGCATCAATTTCTTCGTTAACCTGCATTGTCCCGATTGTCGCCGCATAAGAAGCGCCGGTACGGCCGGCCATAATAATTCCGGTCATAATTGCCCCCATAATACGGGTCATACCTATGGTTACCAAACTGGCAACATAAATCTGAGCTCCAAATGTTTTAAGCTGCACAGCGCCGACAAAAGCTAAAATAAGCCCGACCATAAAACTTATTAAAGAAACTATCGGCAACGCACGATATCCGCAATCTTCTAAAGCAAAAGAAAAATCTATAGGACGCATAACCGATTTTCCGGCAAAAATGCGTAAAAAAGCTTGTCTTGATTGTATTAAAAAAGCTCTGCCGCGTTTAAAACTTTCATAAACGTTTACACCCCATATCCCGACTTTTTCAAGCATTTTTGCCTTTTCGTTTTTTGGTTGCGCTGGGTTGCGATCAACCGAAAAAGCTAAAGAAATCAATCTTGATAAACCGGCAGGAAAAGAGCGCTGTTCTATTTTTATGCCGCGGCGGCGGGAAATTTTTTCGAGTTCGAAAATAATAGCTACCAATGATGAATCCCATTGCACAAGTTTTGAAGCGTCTATAATTATACTCCGCACTTGCTGATTATGAGCCGCGGCATATAAACGCAATTTTTTATCTTGATTTTTATAGGAAGCAAAACTTCCTTCAAGAACCAAGGTTAAAACAGCTCCATTTATGTTAAAATTCAAGTTTTCTGTCATTACTATAATGTATTATCATTTCTTTCGATGTCAATAAAATTTAACCTCGGAAACAGCAGTTCCGAGGTTAAATTTTGTCACTTTGCGTTCAAGCAGTTCATGCCAACAACTGATTTTGGCGAAGTGTGTACATAAGACTATCACATTCTGCATAACAAACTGCGTTCAATGCAATTTGCTGTGCAGTCCGACAACGACGCGTCTTCATAACCTCATGCGATTGACGAATGCGGTATGAAATCGTTTTCCAATTGGTAGACGGGCACTTTTTCAATAAGTAGACCACCCAACGGGCTACACACAAAAAGCTTTTGCCGGAACGGAGCTTGTCCAAACTTTTCACCAGATCCGCACGGTCTTCATCAGACAACACACGACCAGCGGTAAGCTGTTTGAGCCAAAGTTTAAGTTCTGACAAATTGTCATCGTCAACCAACTTGAGCGCGATGTTATCATCATCTGCTGGAGCAGTGATAAACATAGGCAACGCGCACACAATCATTAAAATCATAAACAGCCCGAAAGCTATCCATACAAAAACTTGTACCATTTGTTTAATAATTTAAAATTAGTAATTTGATTAACTATTTTGTATTATATACTTTTTTGTATTTTTGTCAATTTTTAGAAATTAATTTTTTGTAATTTTTTTATAATTTCCACGTCTGCACGCGGAAAATCATAATTTTTTAATTCTTCAGGCGTAACCCAAGCTGAATTTTGATGAACATTCAGTTTTATAACGGCATCATCTGGAATATGCACAAAAAAGACTTTTAAGTCAAATTCTGCATTAAGTTCGGGATATCTATAATCAATATCAACTATATGTTCGCCAATTTCAGCCTCAACATCCAATTCTTCTTTCAATTCACGTTTTAGGCATTGCTCTATGGTTTCACCGGCTTCCAATTTTCCCCCCGGAAACTCCCACAGTCCTGCTAACGGTTTTCCTTCAGGCCTTTGACCGATAAATATTTTTCCGTTTCTGACAATAATGCCTGTTCCTACTTCTTTTACCATATGTTTATCCTATCTTCTTCAAAGCATTTTCCACACGAAGCAAAGTTTCTTCTTTACCCAAAATCGCTGCAATTTCAGTAGCGCCGCCGGAAGTTGTTTCTTTTCCGCTTAAAGCTATGCGCAAAGGATAGAGGATTTGTCCGTTTTTCAGTCCTTTTTCTGTCGCCAAAGCTTTAAGAGTTTCAAACAGTTTTTCATTTGTCCATTCTGTTACATTTTCCAAAGCAGGCAAAATATACTGCAAAGATTGCTTGGCAACCTCAACATCTGTTTTCATTTTTTTATTGGTGTACAAGGTCAAATCATATTCCGGCATTTTTTCAAAGAAATCTGTCTGTGCCGCAATATCGTTAAAAGTTTCAATACGAGGCTGCAAGACACTGCTCAGCATATTTAAATCAAGCTTGCGGGTTAAATATTTTTCGTAATAAGGCAGAGCCAAAGCATGAAATTTTTCGGCGGAAAGCTCTCTTATGTAGCAGCCGTTCATCCATGTTAATTTTACTAAATCAAAAATTGCGGGAGATTTATTCAAACGTTCAGCAGAAAAACATTTTTTCAGTTCATCCAGTGAAAAAATTTCCTGATCATTTCCGGGGTTCCACCCCAACAGAGCAATATAATTCAAGATTGCTTCAGGCAAATAGCCTTTGGCAACTAAATCCTGAAAAGAAGCGTCTCCGTTGCGTTTGCTCAATTTATGCTGAGCATCTTTCATAACTGGAGGAACATGCACATATACAGGAGGTGTCCAGCCGAAAGCTTCATAAATCAAATTATATTTCGGAGTAGATGAAATATATTCATTGCCACGGACGACATGGCTGATCGCCATTAAGTGATCATCTACGACATTGGCAAAATTATAAGTCGGCAAGCCATCGGTTTTCAGCAAAACGCCTTCATCCAACTCGTCATAATCAATTTCAATATCACCGTAAACTTCATCATGAAAATGCGATACGCCTTTTTTATTGATTGTCTGTCGAATCGTATAAGGTTCGCCGGCTGCAACACGTTTTTTTGCCTCTTCAAGGGGAATGCGTTTGCACGGATCCTTAAACTTGGTTGGAATTTTATCATCTTCTTCATTTTCATCTTCATCATGAGCAGCGCAGAAACAATAATGAGCTCCGCCGAGTTCAACCAATTTTTCGGCATATTCTTTATAAATAGAACGACGTTCCGACTGAATATAAGGACCATAATTTCCTCCGATATCCGGACCTTCATCCCAGTCCATATGCACAGTTTTCAATGTGTTAAAAATGATGTCGGTTGATCCTTCGACATATCGCTTTTGGTCAGTATCTTCAATACGCAACAAAAAATCACCGCCGTTTGATTTGGCAATTAAATATTCGTACAAAGCTGTACGCAAATTACCGATATGCATATATCCGGTCGGTGATGGAGCAAAACGAGTTCTTACTTTCATTATTCTATCCTTATTGATGATGACTTAATTAAAACTTTTGCGGCGGCTCTGGCTTCATCGGAAATCTGTTCTCCTGCCAACATACGGGCAATTTCCTCTTCACGTTCCTGTTCAGACAGTTCCGTTACATACGTTGTAGTTATATTATTTTGAGTTTTCTTTTCAACTTTAAAATGATGAGAACCGCAGGCTGCCACTTGCGGCGAATGCGTAACCAATAAAATTTGAACTTTTTGAGCCAATTTTGCCAAACGATTACCTACAGCCTGAGCTGTCGCACCGCCGACACCGGCATCGACTTCATCAAAAATCATTGTCATATTATTGGCCGAATTAACCAAATTGACTTTTAACGCCAGCATAAAACGCGCTAATTCCCCGCCGGATGCGATTTTACTCAGAGGTCCTTGCGGAGAATTCGGATTGGTCGAAACCGTAAACGTCACATTGTCAATTCCCTGAGTATTCCAAGCGCTTTCAGGCAGTTCATTTATCTGAGTTTCAAATCTGGCTTTTTCCATTTTCAGAGGAGCCAATTCAGCCATAATCTTTTTATCAAGAATTGCCGCTGTTTTTTTTCTGCAATCACTCAGCAGCCGCGCCTGTTTCAAATATTCTATCCGGCTTTTTTCTTCTTGACGAAGCAAATCAGACACACCATCTTCACCCAGTTCTATTGCATTTAAGCGGTTTTGCATTTCCGCTTGTTTTTGAGGCAATTCATCAATAGAAACCTGATGTTTGCGGGCAGCGTCACGCAGTGCAAAAAGGCGCTGTTCAATATTATCAGCTTCTTCCTGATTATAGCTCAATGTTGAACTGATTTCTTCTATTTGACGTATTGCTTCTTCGGCATTCAACAGAGTTTGTTCCAAAATTTCTTCAATATTCTTATATTTTCCGCCAACCAAAATATCAGCTTTACTTATCGCTGACTGCGCATGCCGAATTGATGATACAATATTTGAATTAACTGCCAGCGAAGCATAAGCGTTGTTCAAACTTTCTACCAATTTTTCGGCATTTATGATTTCATTGCGGCGGCGGTTAAGTTCTTCTTCTTCACCGACAACAGGTTTTAGCTTATTAAGTTCATCCACCCAATGTTTGAGGTTGTCTTCTTCCAACCGACCGGCTTGCAGGCCTTTTTCAGCTTCCATACGTTCTTTGCGGAATTGGCGGAATTTTTCAAAAGCATTTTTAACAGATAAAAGCTCTTTGGCATAATTTCCGTAATTATCCAAAATACTCAGATGATTTGCCTGATTTAACAGCCCCTGATTATCAAATTGTCCGTGAACTTCCACAAGTTCTGCTCCGAATTCTTTTAATAATTTTAATGAAATCGGCTGGTCATTTATAAATATCTTACTTTTACCATCGTTGCTTAACGTGCGTTTTATAACTAAAGAATCTTCCAATTCAATATCGTTCTCCGCTGCTAAATCGAATAAACGGCTCTTTTGAGGAGGAAGAGAAAAAACTGCCGTTACCGAAAGTTTATCCGCGCCATGACGGATTAAGGCCGTATCAGCTCTGCAACCTAACACTAAGCCTAATGAATCAAGCAGAATCGATTTTCCGGCACCGGTTTCACCGCTTAATATGGTCAAGCCTTCAGCAAACTCCAAATCAAGCTTGTCGATTAGTACCACATTGCGAACAGATAGACTTTCCAGCATAAAACTCAGCCTTTGATGATACGGGCAGACTTTTTAGTCCACTCGCCTTTCGGATAGTTATATTTTAACACTTCATATGCTTTTTGCGCCTCTGTTGACAGCCCCAAAATAGTATAAATTTCGACTTGTCGATATAAAGCCTCTTCAATATAAGCCGTGTTTTGATATTTCGAAACCACGCCTGAAAAACGATTCAGCGCCGAAAGATAATTGTTTTGCGCCAAATAATAGCGTCCGACTTCCATTTCCTGTCCGGCTAAATTTCCACGGGCATAAACAATTTTTTCGCGGGCATCATCTGCATATTTAGAAGAAGGAAAACGCATAACCAATTGCTGCAGCGCTTCTAAAGCATTAGCCGTTTCACCCTGATCACGGTTAGCATCCGAAATTTGATCAAAATAGCAAATAGCTTTCAGATAATACGCATAGGCAATATTTTCGTTTCCGGGATGAAAACGGATAAAACGATCCAAAGCCATTACGGCATCATCGTAATTTTCGTTTTTGTAATAAGCATACGCCCCCATAAGCTTTGCTTCCGTTGCCCAACGAGAATACGGATATTCCAATTCAACCTTTTCAAAAGTTTCGGCCGCTTTTTTGTATTTGGTTTTAACCAGCTGCTTATGACCGCGGTTATAAAGTCTTTCTACCGCGATATGTTCATCAACATCCTTATCAGAAGCACAACCGCAAAGCAATCCACAGGCGACAAATGCCCCTAAAAACAATCTTATTTTTGCCATTTTACACCAATTCATAATTTGAGCTATCAGAAAATAGCTTTTTTAATACTTCGTTATTATGGAAATGTCCGGACTTCATTGCCTTCAAATTGCCGATAACAGAATACCCCGATGTATACATATCGCCGATTGCGTCCAGAACTTTATGATTAACACACTCATTGGTATTTTTCATTCCGTTTGGATTCAGTACTTTTTCACCATCGAGAACCAACGCATTATCTAAACTGCCTCCTTTAATCAATCCCAAAGACTGCAAATAATCAATTTGCGCTTTTTCGCAAAATGTCCGGCAAGGAGCAATTTCTTCAGCAAAAAGTTTTTCGGAAATTTTCCCATGAAATTCTTGGTGTCCGACGATTTTTGAAGGAAACTCTATTGTAAAATCAATTACCAATCCGTCATCTGCCGGACTAAGCTCAACTCCGCACCCTTTTTCATCCGTAAATGAAACTTTTTTAAGAACTTTCAAAAATTTGCGCGGAGTATTTTGTTCTCTCAGAGGAATTTGTTTTAATCTTTTATATAATGTTTCTGCACTGCCATCCAAAATAGGAATTTCAGGATTAGAAACTTCTATTTTAGCATTATCAACACCCAATATGTACAAAACAGACATCAGATGCTCGATTGTACTGACAATATTTTTATTGCTGTCGGCAAGACAGGTGCAATTGCGCGTATCAGACACCTGCGAATACAAAGCTTTCATTTGCGGTTTTTCCGGCAAATCCGAACGAATAAAAACAATTCCGCTGTTTTCGTCAGACGGAAAAAAAACGAGCTTTGACGGCAACCCCGAATGAAGACCTATTCCGCTGATTTCAAATTTTTCCGCAAAAGTATGCTGCAGCATAAAATCCTCCGTATAAAAACTTTCAGGCAGCCTATAAGCCGGGTTCTGTATTTTGCTTATCCTAAAGGAAAACAAAACGATAGCCATTCATCTGGGCACTGCATCACTGACGTGCTCATCGCGACCTACCTCTGGAGCAGAGTGGAAACGCTCCGTTTAACTTTGAAAAAATCAAAGCCCTCCTAATTTGGTCTTGCTTCAGACAGGGTTTACCTTGCCAAAAACATTGCTGTTTTCGCGGTGAGCTCTTACCTCGCCTTTTCAACCTTACCGGAATCAAGTCCGGCGGTAACTTTCTGCGGCACTTTCCCTTGGATTTCTCCAGCCAGACGTTATCTGGTGTCTTGTTTCCATAAAGCCCGGACTTTCCTCATTAACGGATTTTACCTTCCGCAACGCGGCTATCCAGCTGCCTGTGTATAAAATTAATCTATTCCGCATGAAAAGCAAGCAAAAAGTTATTTTTTTAAGACCTGTTATAATAGCTTACAACTCTTTGTTTTATATGATTTTATATTTATTAAAGCACATTTACATAAAGAACATAACATGAACAGTTAATAAAACACTAAATTTTCCCATTGATTCCCAAAAATTCCCATGTTATACCATAACAGTAGGTAATCTAAAAATTTAAAGGGCAAAAAAGTTGAGAAAAACATTTCTCTTCATGGATACAATAACAAACAAGGTGGACGCAAAAGGCCGCGTTTCACTGCCCGCAGATTATCGTGCAATTGTTAAAGATTTATCAACGGAAATCGTTTGTTACCGCAGCTTGACTTCGCCCTGCATAGAAGGCTGCGCCGAAGAATTGCTTGAAAAAATTGCCACCGATATGGAAACTTCTCTCGACTTTTTTTCACAAACTCAAGACGATTTGACCAATCTTATTTTCGGAGATGCCCGCCGTTTCAGTTTTGACAGCACCGGAAGAATTATGCTGAGCGAAAAGCTCTTAAAACATGCTCAGATTACCGATACCGCCGTTTTTGTGGGAAAAGGCCGAAAATTTCAAATTTGGAATCCTGAAAATTGGGCTAAGGAAGAAGCCCGCATTCGCGCCGAAGTTATGAAAAAACGTCCTTCACTGAGTGTACAAGGAGGATGTTAAGACAATGGTACAAAAACATATTCCGGTTATGTTAAAAGAAGTATTGCAAGCCTTATCTCCTGTTGACGGGGGCATATATGTTGACGCAACTTTTGGCAACGGCGGATACAGCGAAGCAGTTTTGCAAACTGCAAATTGCAAAGTTATAGCCATTGATCGCGACCCTAATGTTCGCCAAAGAGCTGAAGAATTAAAATCAATTTATGGAAATCGTTTCGAATTTTGTTCAGGATGCTTCGGCGATATAAAAACTTTGATAAATACTACCGTTGACGGAATTATGTTTGACATCGGCGTATCTTCAATGCAGTTGGATCAAGCTGAACGAGGTTTTTCTTACAGTAAAGACGCTCTTCTTGATATGCGTATGTCCTGTTCGGGAATATCTGCTTTTGATCTGGTAAACAATACGGCTGAAAAAGACTTGGCCGATATTATATACAAATACGGAGAAGAACGTAAATCCCGCCAAATTGCCGCAAGAATTATTGCGGAAAGGCAGAAATCGCCTATAAAAACCACACGAGAACTTGCTGAAATTATCTATTCGGTTATTCACAAAAAAGCCGGACAACCCGATCCGGCAACCAGAACATTTCAGGCTTTGCGAATTGCAGTCAACGATGAACTCGGAGAACTTGAACGCGGATTATCAGGCGGTTTATCCGTGTTAAAATCAGGCGGTAAAATTGTGGTTGTTACTTTTCATTCGCTTGAAGATCGTATTGTCAAAAACTTTTTCAATCAAAAATCTGGACGCCATGCCAATGCGTCACGCTATATGCCGCAAATAATTGATACCGTTCCGGCGGAATTAGAAAATTGTTCAAAAGCAATTTTGCCGTCTGAAGAAGAAATTGCGGCTAATTCGCGCGCACATTCCGCAAAAATGCGGTTTGCAACCAAAATAACGGAGGCTGAACATGAATAACACAAAACCTGCCATCGTCTGCTTGTGGTTTGCTCTTGCCATATTTATGGCCTTTTGGACTTTTGCTATGAAAAATTCTGTTGAAGATCTTGAAAAGGAACTGGCTCAAATTAACAGTAAAATCAATGAAGATGTAAAATCGATACATATTCTCAAAGCGGAATGGAGTCACTTAAACAATCCTGAGCGTCTGAGAAATTTAGCTGCCAAGCATATTGCTCTTGAACCGGTTAAAGCCGAGCAAATAATCAATTATGCCTCTTTGCCGTTTGAATATGAATCAGATGCAACAACGCGTAAAATGCTGGCTCGCCGCAATATAAACAGCCGCGCCACAGAAAACAAAGAACTGCGCCGACTGGCTAAAGCCCAGAGGTAAAGTTCTATGAAACTATGGTTTAAGAAAAAAGAAAAATTTTATTTGCCGGGGGAAGAAATTAAAGTCAACCGGTCTTTTTCTTTTAGTAATTACAATATTGAAAAAGACCCTTTGGCTAACTGTAAAGTCAGAATGGCTTGGGTAATTTTAGGCATTGCTATTATTTATATAACCATTGCCCTTCAGACCTTTCTTATTTGTTTCAGCGGGTATAAACCCAATGTCAATAGTGTTGAAGAAGACGGCGATTTGCCGCAGGTTCAAATTGAAAATCCAATTACGCGCGCTGATATTGTCGACAGAAACGGCACTGTTTTAGCTACTTCTTTGCCAACAGTAAACCTGTACGCCAAACCCAAACTTATTCGCGATAAAGAAGCTGTTGCCTCAAAACTAAGTGAATTTATTCCGGATATGCTGTATGAAGATATCTTAAGCAAAATCAGCAAAAAATCTAAATTTGTTTATATCAAGCGCAATCTCTCGCTGGCACAAAAATACCAAATTTACGCTTTGGGAATTGAAGGTTTGGGATTTGAAGATATGGAAAAACGCGTGTATCCGCACAAAAACCTTTTTTCGCATATTTTAGGAAAAACCAATATAGATAACATCGGCATCTCCGGTATAGAAAAAGAACTTAACGAACGTTTGACAACTTCGGATGTAGCTCTAAAATTAAGCATTGATTCAGGAATTCAAGACACTATACGCGAAAAATTGGAAAGCGCCGTAAATAAATTTAACGCCCTTGGCGGGACTGCTATTTTAATGGATGTCAACAGCGGTGAAATTATTTCTATGATATCTCTTCCCGATTTTGATCCCAATTTAAGCGCTGCTCCGGAAGAGCGGGCGCAGTTTAATTTTGCAACCAAAGGATTATATGAACCGGGATCTGTTTTAAAAATATTCAACGCCGCTATGGGATTGGAAAGCGGAAAAATAAATTTAACCGACAAATTTGACGCCACAAAACCTCTAAAGCTCAGATATAACACAATTAAAGATTATCGAGGTGAAAACAGATGGTTAAATTTGCAGGAAATTCTTATTTACTCTTCCAATATAGGCTCCGCACAAATTGCTCTGAAAGTAGGCAAAGAAACACAGCAAAAAATACTCGGCAGTTTAGGCTTGTTTGACCCGATTAAAAATTTTGAAGTTGCCGAAAAAGCAAGTCCGAGTGTGCCTCGCCGATGGGGAGAAGAAACAACGGCAACCGTTGCTTACGGATATGGAATTTCAGTTACACCTTTGCATTTGATTTCAGCTTTTGCTGCTGTTGTTAACGGAGGAACTTATTATACGCCGACTTTGCTGAAATATAATGAAAAACCAAAAGGAAAAAAAGTTATTTCTACAAAAACCTCAAAAATGATGCGTGAACTGCTAAGAGGCGTAGTTGTTAAAGGTTCAGGAAAGCGAGCTAATGTCGCCGGATATGAAGTTGCCGGCAAAACCGGAACAGCGCAAAAATTGGTAAATGGCAAATATATTGATAAAAAAGTAATGACTTCTTTTATTGCCACTTTCCCTGTATCCGCTCCGCGCTATGCTCTGCTGTTGATGATGGATGAACCTAAAGCAAGTAAAGAAACTTATGGTTTTGCAACATCCGGTTGGAATACGGTTCCGACTGCCGGCGCAATCATAACGGCAATTGCTCCGCAGCTCAATATCAAAGCTAATTATGATATTGACGATAAAAGAATGAAAATGATTGAAGCGTCATTTTTACGCTAATCAGAACAAAGACCGCTTTCATACTGATAATTTTGCCTGTTGTCCAAGCGTTGCTGCTCATTCTGCAATGTTATCTGAAAGCGATTGATTAAAGGTCTTATCGCATTTGCATAATTTGCATTCATATCATCGGTTATAACATCAGTATCTTCATCCGCGTTTGCACCTCTGGTTTGCAACACAGCCAGCTGTTCCTTTAATCCTTTTTTCAAAGTTGGAAGATAATAGTCCAAAACCGAAACATTAATTTGCTGATGCTGGCGCTCATGGCGTAAAACAACTTCATAAGTACAAGTTCCCTCATCTATATCATTGCTGATATAAATAACGGGATTACGATAACCGATAAAAACATCGACACTCGCCGGAATAACGCAGATTCTTCCATTGATACTGCGGGATACCGTATTTAAGGATACTGACCAATCAACGTCTACCAATGACAAACCGGCAGTAAACATCCCCTCTTCAGTCAAATTATTGCGGGCTGCCATTATGTCCAGATTTTCGCGGTCATAATCAAAATTATATGTCAATTTTCCGTAAGAACTACGCAAACGGAGCTGCGGTTTTATATTTTTAAAACGATCGCAAACATCTGCTTTCTTTTGCTTTGCTTCGGAAGTTTTATTTTCCACTGCCGAATCTGCTGCAGGCGTATCGTTTTTTATTGCAATTTTTTCCTGTGCGCTAACCGAATTATTTAAACAGGCAAAAATGCAAAATATTGATGTCAAAAATGTTTTTTTCATGTATGCTAGTTTATATAATATTTATTAACATTATGTTTAGAGTTTTTAAAATGGTTGTTTCAAAAATTTTAACACTGGCTGCTCTTTCCGCCATAATGGCAATTTCAGCAAAAGCCAATGACAGCGGAAGATATACCCGCAAAGCTGTACGCCCGAGTTTTTTTGTACCCGATAATGAATTTAACAAACAAGAGCATTTACCTGCTTTCCCGACAATTGATAATGGTACAATAAAAGTAAGCAGCGATGGACAAATTATGATAAAAAATGAAAATGAACCCGTTGCTTACAAAACGACAGCCACACAACAGAACAAATTAAAAAACAAAAAAAACAAAGAGGTTCATCTCCCCTCATTTGCAAGCAAATTGCGCAAACAAGAAAATAAATCCGCTGTCAATGAAGAGATTTATGACGATAATGACGAATTTAACGAAAACGCTTCTGAACAAAATTCAGATAATATCATAAACAACACTCCCATCAGTGTTAAAGCTCCCGTTAAAAAAACTTATACTGCTGAAGACGGATTAGGAAATGCCTTAAGTTCAGATGCCGCTTATTTGGCTAAAGAAAAAGCTTATGAGGAAGATTTAAGAGCTATGGCTAAAACCGGTTCCATGCCGGAAAACAGCAATCTGAATGCTGATTTGCAAAAAATGGATAGCGACATATCTTTCAGTGTTGATTAATTAATAAAAAAACCTCTGACAAATCAGAGGTTTTTTTATTATAAACATTGCTAATTAATACATTGTCGACAGAACATTTTTGAAAGTGGATAAATCTTCCAAAGCACGTCCCGTGCCTTTAACCACGCAAGCCAGCGGATTTTCGGCAATTGAAACCGGAAGTCCTGTTGCATTGCGCAGCACTTGATCCAAATTAGCCAAAAGTGCGCCGCCGCCGGTCAAAACGATACCTTTATCGACAATATCAGCAGCCAATTCCGGCGCAGTATTTTCCAAAGCGACTTTTACAGCTTCAACAATCTGAGCAACCGGATCAGCAAGACCTTCGGCTATTTGGCGTTCTGTAATCACAATTTCTTTAGGAACGCCGTTCATCAAATCACGGCCGCGGATCTCCACACTGCGTCCTTCACCTTCTTCAGGAGGACAAGCAGATCCGATTTCTTTTTTAATACGTTCGGCGCTGCTTTCACCGACCAACAAGTTATGATTGCGGCGGATATAGGATACAATAGCGGCATCCATCTTATCACCGCCTACGCGGACAGAGCGAGAATATACAATTCCTCCCAAAGATAAAACAGCCACTTCTGTTGTACCGCCGCCTATATCAACCACCATGCTGCCTGTCGGCTCTGTAACCGGTAAATCGGCACCTATCGCCGCTGCCATCGGTTCTTCAATTAAACGAACCTTGCCGGCACCCGCCGCATCAGCAGACTCTTGAATCGCTCTGCGTTCAACGGCTGTTGAACCGGAAGGAACGCAAATAATAATCAGCGGAGAAACAAAAGACCGGCGATTATGAACTTTGCGAATAAAATATTTAATCATTTCTTCGGCAATTTCAAAATCGGCAATAACACCATCGCTCAAAGGACGGATAGCAGCGATATTTCCAGGAGTACGACCAAGCATAAGCTTGGCTTCGTTACCTACGGCTTTAACTTGTTTTTTGCCGCGAATCTCTTCAATCGCAACCACTGACGGCTCATTAAGCACAATGCCTTTGCCCTTCACATAAACCAGCGTATTTGCGGTTCCGAGGTCAATAGCCATATCAGCGGACAGCAGACCCATTAGTTTGTTCCACATATAAATATTCTCCGAATTACAATCGTTATTAAATTTTTAGTTATTTTTTATAACATTACAGAAATTTGTGCAATCATTTATATTGTTTTTTCACATCATTTATAAAATTACTTTGACCATTATAACATTCGCAAAAAGTTAAATCTGCTTTGAATTTATTACGAAACCAGGTCAATTGGCGTTTGGCATATTGTCTGGTATGCAATTTTGACAACTCTGCAGCTTCTTCAAAAGAAACAGCTCCTTCAATTGCCGCCATCAATTCAGGAACGCCTTTAGCCCGCATAGCCGGTAAATTAACAGGCAAATCGCGGCTTATCAAATATTTAACCTCTTCAACTGCCCCTTGCATCAACATTTGTCCAAAGCGCATATCGCAACGAAAATCCAGCTCTTTTTTAGCGGGAAGCAAAGCTATGGTTAAGAAATCAGCTTCTGGGATTTTTTGCACCATGGGTTCTTTATACCATTCGGCGATAGAACGTCCGGTTGAACGCCAAATTTCATAAGCGCGGCGCACACGGGTCGCATCCATGGGATTTAACATTGCAGCGCCTTGAGGATCTTGGATTTGCAAGCAGTCATATAAAGCCTGCTGTCCGTTTTGTTCGGCAAAAGCCGCAACTTCTGCCCTTATTTTAGAATCTACTTCCGGAATCGGGGTCGTGCCGTTTATTAAATTATCCAAATACAAACCGCCGCCGCCGACGACAATCGGCGTTTTTTTTCGACTCCACACTTCCCGTATGGTTTGAACCGCTTGTTCAAGCCAAAGGCAAACATTACCATTAACGCTAACATCAAGATATTCATACAAACGATGTTCAACTTTGGCATAATCTTTAGCGGATGGAGCCGCCGAAATAACCGGTATTCCCTTATAAACCTGACTGGCATCGGCATTTATCACCACACCGTTCAGAGCCACAGCCAAATCAATGGCCAAACCTGATTTGCCGGATGCGGTCGGACCGCCTATAACAATTACATTTTTCGGCACGCTGCTTCCTCTACCAAAATTCTGCAAAGTTTTCCGTAAGTGCCGCCGGCATGAGCATATTGTTCAGGCACCAATGAAAGCGGTGTCATCCCAGGAGCCGTATTAATTTCAAGCAAAACAACTCCGTCTTTTTCGTTATAGCGCATATCGCTGCGTGACAAGGTTTGACAGCCGAGAGCTTCATGTAATTTTTCGGCATATTTCAATGCGGTTTGAAAAGCTTTTTGAGGAATTTGCGCCGGTATAATATGGTCTGTCGCCCCATCAGTATATTTGGCTTGATAATCATAAAAACCTTTTTTTGGACGCATTTCTGTAACTGTTATGGCTTTTCCACGCAAAACAGCCACTGTCAATTCCTGCCCTTCAATATATTTTTCAATTAAAATTTCGCTGTTTTCATCATCAAATTTTACTTTTTTTAAATCTTCAGCATCATTGATAATATAAACGCCGACGCTGGAACCGTCGCTTACCGGCTTTATAACATACGGCATAGCAATTTCAGTGCCTTTATCCACAAAATTTTTATACGATATTTTTTCTCCGTCCGGAACTTTTATACCTATAGAACGGCAAACCAGTTTGGTTAAGTTTTTATCCATGCCGATTGCCGAAGCTCTTAAACCGGAATGAGTATATGGAATTTGCAACATATCCAACAACCCCTGAATTTCGCCGTCTTCCCCCCAATTTCCATGCAAAGCGTTGAAAACCACATCGGGTTTTTCTTTTAATAAAACTTCCACAAATTTGCCGGCATCTGTCAAATCATGGCTTACAACTTCATAACCTTCCTGCTGCAAAGCTTTAACTATTTCTCTGCCGCCGGTAAGGCTTACATTCCGTTCGGCGGAAAAGCCGCCCATAACTACCAAAACTTTCTTTGACATTTGCGCAAATTCCTTATAATAACTTAATTCTGGTTGGCAATTTAGCAAAATTTTTTTGAGAATGAAAGATATTTTAACAAAAAAAGCCTTATTGGTGTTGTTCTTCTGTTTTTTCGGCATACAATCCGCAAAAGCTTTATCTGTGAAACATCATTTCACTGCCGTTGTCGGGCCTTTCAATGCAAGCACAGCAGATTTCAAATATGAATTGAACAATACATTTTATGCTGTACATTCAAACATCTACACTCATGGATTGTTTGATACGCTTTATCCTTTTTCCGCTCATTATGCCACAACCGGTTCTTCGAAAAATAACAAATTTAAAACCGACACATACAGCTATAAATCAAAATCGCGTTTTTCAACCCGAACCAAAGAAGTTATTTACAGTTCCAACGGCGTTCCTTTGCAAATCATAAGCAGTAAAAACGGACGCGAAAAAGTAAAAGAAATAAAAAATAAAGAAAATATAACTGATACAACCGACTTGCAGACCGTAGTCGCCAAAATTGTCCGACAGTATCACAAAACCAAAAATTGCAATGCCAAGATGAAAGTTTTTGACGGTAAAAGACGATTTGATGTTATATTTAAGGATTTGGGCTCTGATGAAATTGGCCAAGATGAAAAATCTCCCTATTTTGGAAAAGCTGTTAAATGTTCAATGTATATTGACAAGCTTAAAGAAGAAGGCGATGATTTACTGTGGAAAATGACTTCGGAAAGTCCGGTTTATTTTTGGATTATGCAGGACAATACCCGCAAAGCTCCGTTTATAGCCCGAATTTCGGTTGAAAAAACGCCGCTTGGTGAAATGAATGTTTATACTACAAAAATTGAGGTGAGCGAATAATGAAATCAGAATTATTACTGCCAGCAGGTTCGCTGGTAAAATTAAAAACAGCAATTCTTTACGGAGCCGATGCCGTTTATGCCGGAACGCCGGATATGAGCCTGCGTACACAATCAAAATTTTCACTCGAAGACATAAAAGAAGGCATTGATTTTGCTCACAGCCATGGCAAAAAAATTTATTTAACGCTGAATTTATATACCCACAACAGCGATGTAGCAAAATTGCCGCACTTTATTGACACCCTGCGTGAACTTAAACCAGATGGTGTTTTGGTTGCCGACCCCGGAGTATTTTTATATTTAAAAGAACACGCTCCTGAACTGAAGCGCTTTGTTTCAACTCAAGCTAATATCTGTTCTTATCAAACAGTTAAATTCTGGCAAAGTCTGGGGGCTGATTTGTGCGTTTTGGGACGTGAAGTTTCTTATGAAGAAATGAAAGAAATTCGTCAAAAATGTCCTGATATGGCACTGGAAACTTTTATTCACGGCGCAATGTGCATGTCTTATTCGGGAAGATGTCTTATTTCAAATTTTTTAGCAGATAGAAGCGCTAATCAGGGAAAATGCGCCCACTGCTGCCGTTGGCATTATCAATTGCATATACGCCTTAAAGACGGAACGGTAAAAGATTTAGAAATAAACGAACAAAATAAAAATATGTTTGAATATTTGCTCAAAGAAGATTTTCGCCCTGGGGAACTTTATGAAGTTGTAGAAGATGAACACGGCGGGTATATATTAAATTCAAAAGATTTATGCATGATGCCGAGGTTAGATAAAATTTTGGATTTGGGATTACACTCGCTCAAAATCGAAGGCCGCAACAAAACAGAATATTATGCAGCAATCACAGCCCGCAGCTACCGTCAGGCTATCGACGATTATTATCAAAATCCTCAAAATTGGAATAGCGAAAAATATATGGCGGAATTAAATACTTTACAAAACCGCGGATATTGTCTTGGTTTTTATGAAGGACATCTAACTAATATCAGCCAAAATTATGAATATACCCGCACTTTGGGAGATTGGCTCTTTGCAGGTTCTATTGTTAAGTGGGACGGCGATGACGCAATTTTTGAAATTCGCAATTTTATAAACAGCAATGAAGAATTTGAATTTTTAATTCCGAATAGTTTAGAAGTTATCAAATTAAAATTAAGCGAATTTGAAGATGCTGAAAGCGGCGAAATAACCCCAAAGGTTTCCGCTGGTCAGGAAAAGAAAATAAGACTGCGCCCGACTGTTTGGAATAAGCCTATTGCCGAAATTAAAAAATTATTGCCTCAATATGTTATTGCCCGCAAATTTATGCCCTTATCCGGCGAAAATGCAGCAATGCTGCAGCATAAAAAAGACGAATTTGAAATTATCTGCAAGTAAGGAAAAAGCTAGGCGCGGCGGAAAATGCCTTCTTCAATAGGAGGCAAAAATCCGCTGCGCCGTCCGACTATAAATTCCACACTGTCAACACGGGATAAGGCTGGTCCTTTATGGCATGAAATAAGCATTTCATCAATTTTATCATCTTCTCCGCTCATTAAAATTTCAACGCTGCCATCGGCTTCATTGCGCACCCAGCCTGAAATTCCGCCGATACGTTTTGCTTCATGCACGGCAAACCAACGAAACCCTATTCCCTGTACACGTCCTTTAATTTTTATATAGACTTCTTTCATTTTCTTAAAAAATTTTCAATAGCTGAAAGTTCGTTTTTCATATTCTGCCGGCGTTCTTCAGCTATTTCATCGTGTCCCCAGCGGTCTGCCTGACTGAGTTCTTCCAAATAAGCAGCATCAAATGCCTGTGCGGCGTTGATGTGGCCTTTTACCAAAGCTGCTGCTAAAAGTTCTGATTTCATATTCATTGAAGCCAAATAAAAAGCAGCCAATTCTTTATCGCTCATACCTTCCATAAAATGACGCAAACCAGTTAGACTGTTTTTATCAAGTTCTTTCACTTCAAACTTGTCCGTTGACGTATATCCAGCATTAAGGGTTTGATTGGCCCACTTCAGCACCGGAGCCCACAGTTGTTCCTGTTTTTCGGCAACCAAAGCATCTGTGTCCCAAAACAGCAATGAATCTGTTTTGGAAAATTGTACCAATTTCGAAATTATATCATCGCGGTGTTGTTCAATTTCGCACACTGCCTGTTCAAGTTTTTCTTTAGTCATTATTGCACCTATTTACTTTTTTAACCGGCGCGGATTTTAGCCTGATTATTTTAAAATGTTCTTAATAAGCCCTTTTGCTGTGTTTTTTATTTCTTTTGCGCTGTCTTTTACCATATCAATGCCGTTACTTACTGCCTGAGATGCACCTTGATAAGTTTTTTGAGCAGTATTGGCAACGCCTGTCGGTTTTGAAAATTTATTTTTATAGATTGTATTTTCCAAAGCCGTATAGCATGGAGCTGTATCTTTATCAAGCAGCATCTGTGCTCCGTTAAGAGCACCGCCGGTTGCAGCAATTCCGGCTATTGTTTTGATCGCCCCGCTTTCATCAATAGCTATTTTAGGCGACTGTAAAGTTCCGTTAACTTTTATCAAATTAGATAAAGCATGAACAATACTGACATTTGCAACGCCGCTGCGATAAGCATTTATATTGAAACTAAGTTTATCATTCCGCAAATTAAGCGTTCCGTTGCTTACCAAATTGAGTTTGTCTGAATCGATAGCTATTCCTTTTGGAAAAGTTATTTTTCCGTTTTCAAAATCAGCACGGACGACCGCGCATTTCAAGCTTACATTCTTACTTTTTTGAGTATCTATTTTCAAAAGATTGAGTAATTGCGATACAAAACTGTTAGTCAAAAATTTCAAACTTCCGCTTTGCAATTCTGATTTATCAACAATAGCAATGACTTGTCCGTTCAGATTGTCGGCCACGTCACGCAGCGTTGAACCGCTGCCATTCAAATCAATATAAGTTTGAGTGCTGCCGCCGGAAAGAAAACCAAAGTCATATTCATTTTCAACTAAAAATTCACGATGAATATCGTTCATCAATATCCCATCTGTCGTTCCTTTGATTGCAATGCTGTGAGAAGCGGCCGACACCACAGCCGTTAAACTTGCTTTTCCTTGCCCTAAATTAAAATCAAATGGTTTAATATTCAGCATGCCATCGTTTAAATTTGCTTGCAAATTAATATTTGCTAACGACAAATCAGAATCAACGACCAATCGTTTTAATTTCAACGAAATTTTTGCATTAACCATTTTCAGTAAATCATAAGGAATAACTTCTGGCGGAATAATGGCACTTGCCTGCGCCGACTTGATAAGTTCAATATTAAAGGCAGTAGGCGAAGAAGAATTTAAACTTTGCAAATCAAATTTATCACCTTCTACATAAGCGGTTATATACGGAATTTTTTCCGATATATTTGCACTTATTTTGCCTTTTAACAAATTTTTCACAACATTCAAATTTGTTATATCAAGATTAATCTGAGCAAGCGTAGCATTGCCGGTACCGATAAGCGTTGTTTCAGGAGCATTCATATTGCCAGCCGGATTATATATATTATAATCAAAAACCGCGCTTAATTTGTCAGATGTCAAATTTTTTATTTTAGCATTCAGCAGAGCTTTTATTCCTAATGCTTCAGCATCCAATTTTAATGGATATTCGCCCATTCCCGACAAAAGCGCAGACAAAGAACCAAGCTCGCCTTTGCCGTTAAACTCCATTCCGTTAAAAACTAAGCCCCAACTGACATTCATCGGGCTGTTTATTCCTTCAGTGTTAAAACTGATTTGATTGATATTCAGATTTATTTCTGATTTTGCTTTATGATCATAGTATTTAACAATTCCATTTTTTATTGCCACTTCACGCGCTACAAAATCAGACAGAAAATCCGCCATGCTGTCTTTTTCAGCCGCATTTGCCGATTTTAACAGCCAACCGCCTTCCGATATGGCTACAGATTTATCACCTGAGCCAAACGAAATATCCCAACTATTTTTTCCATCTTCTGAAGTTTCCAAATATATTTGAGGTTCCTTCAAAAGCGCCCTATCGACCACAATTTGTTTAGACAGCAACGGCAATAATGAAAAACGCAATTCGATTGTTTTAATTTTTGCCATCTGCGGATTTTTTGCCCAAGCAGGATTGGCAAAAGAAATATCATTGATTACAATCGTCGGTATTAATGAAATTCCCAAACTGGCCTCTCCGGCAATTGTTAATTTACGTCCGGTTTGTTCATAGACCATATTTTCGGCAAAGGTCTTATACTTGTTTAAATCAAAATTTTTCAGAAAAACATATACAAGAACCGCAATTGCCAAAATGACAACAAAAACTATCCCAAAAAGCCATTTTAAGAATTTCATTTTTCTATCCTTTTAAATTAAGTCCCGCTGTTTTTAAGCTTTCTTCAAAATAAGCCGGAAGCGGAGCACTGATAACGGTTTTTTTATTATATATAGCCGACAAATCGATTTTGTAGGCATGTAAATGTAATTTATCAGCAAACAGACTGCATTTGGCACGTGTTTGACCGCCAAAGTACTTATCATCGCCGACTATCGGACAACCTATAGACTCAAGATGAGCTCTGATTTGATGTGTGCGCCCCGAAAGAGGACTGGCTTCAATAAGGGCAAATTTTTCACCAACATTATCAATAACTTTATAAAGGGTTTTAGCGCTCTGCCCTTCGGGATTCACCTGCATTTTTTCGCCGATTTTCAACAACGGGGCTTTAATTTCGCCTGTTTTTTGATGGGGACAGCCGTTTACCAGCGCCAGATATGTTTTTTGCAATTTATGTTCGCGAAAAGCTTTAGTCAACATATCCGCTGCTTTGCGATTTCTGGCCAAAAGCAAAACCCCGCTGGTATCTTTATCTATACGGTGCACCAATTTCGGACGTTCTTCTTTTTCAAAAATCAGCGCGTCAAGCAAACCATCAACATGAAAACGCGTGTTTGTTCCTCCTTGCACAGCCAAACCTGACGGTTTATTTATAGCGATAATGTCATTATCTTTATAAATGACCAAACTCTGCATAAACTCAATTTCTTTAGGCAGCAATGTTTTGCTTTTTTCGGGCAAGGCTTCATCATTTTTAAGCGGCGGAATTCTTATCACTTGTCCGGTTGTTAATTTTAAGGAAGCCTCTGCACGCGCTCCATCCACTTTTATCTGTTTGGTACGCAGCAATTTTTGCAGTCTTCCCATTGTAATATTGGGATAATATTTCAAAAACCAGCGGTTAAGGCGCATTCCGTCATCGATTTCTTTAACTTTTACTAAGTCCACAGCCATATTTTCATCCTCTGCTCATTTGTTTTTTGAGCAATTCAAGTTGCATAAAATAATCTTCTTTTCCAGCTTTCAGCATTCTGTCTTTCAACTTATCACACCGTTCAATATGTTCTTCCATCGGCTTTAATTGTAAGTTTTCTATAAATTTATCAAAATCATCACCGGTTTTGAAAGACGGTTTATCTTTGCCGAATTCATATATTTCAATCGGAAATCCCAATTCAACCGCCTTTTGCACAAAATCGTCGACCGCACAAGACACATTGCCCGAAACATTAGGCATAACATGCAAAGGATTTCCCTTTGGATAGGGTGCTCCTTCGTGGCGAAAACGTTTGAACCGAGTAAAAGCATCATCATAATCAGCTTTGCGTTCCGCTACATTCATAGCGGCCTGATATTCGTCAACCAACATAACTTTTATATCTGTTTTATACCCTTTATTTTCCATCCACTCAATCATACTCATTGTCTGCTTAATTGCAGAAGTGTCATAGGTAATATTATATTGTTTTTTGATTGCTTCCGTAATAATTTTTTTATTAACGTTTGAAGCAAATTTGGCTATATCTTTATCGAGAAAATCTTTTTCCCGAACGTCAATATCAAGTTCTTTGGCATATTCGGCAATAACGTTGTCCGCCGAAATAATCACGCTGTTTTTAATTTTAGCTGCCAGAGTCGACTTTCCCGATCCCGGAGCTCCTACCAATGCCGTAAAAACTGGCTTTTTGACTGGAGTTTTACCTTCAAAAGCCATTTTTTTCATTTTTTCGAAAAAATAAATTTGTTCATCTTCAGCCAATTCAAGCATCAGTTTTCCTCCTGAGATTTATTTTTATTCTTTTCATATCTTAATTTATCAAAATACTCAATTCGCTTTTTGATTTCACGTTCAAAACCCCGTTCAACCGGCTCATAAAGTTTTACCCGTTTCATACCATCAGGAAAATAATTTTGTCCTGAAAAGCCATCGGCAAGATCTTGGTCATAAATATACCCTTCATGATACCCCAGTTGTTTCATTAACTTTGTCGGAGCGTTCAAAATATGCTTTGGAGGCATAAGAGAGCCTGTTTGCTTGGCTAAATCAAAAGCTTTATGCATTGCCTTATACACACCCGCCGATTTTGGCGCGGTTGCCAAATAAGCTACCAGCTGCATAATAGCCAAATCACCTTCCGGCGAGCCAAGCCGTTCATAGGTTTCCCAACAGGCGATAGCCTGTGTCACCGCATTTGGATCAGCTAAAGAAACATCTTCAACAGCAAACCGTGTCAGCCTTCTTAATATATATTTTGCATCTTCACCCGAAGTCAGCATACGCGCCGTCCAGTAAAGAGCGGCATCGACATCGGAACCGCGTAATGATTTATGCACAGCCGAAATCAAATTATAGTGGCCGTCGCGCCCTTTATCATACACCGGCGCGCGGGAACGTATAATATTTATAAGGCTTTCCTTATTAAATATTTCGCCTGATTTTGCATAATTAAAAACACTTTCAGCCATATTCAAAATGTAGCGGCCGTCACCGTCGGCAATTGCTTTCATTAAATCTCTGGCTTCTTCATCAACCGGCAGCTTGCGTCCGATTTCTTTTTCGGCACGCTGAAGCAAAACTTCAAAATCATCCGGTGTCAGGCGATTAAGAACAAAAACCTGACATCTCGACAATAACGCGGCATTAAGTTCAAAAGATGGATTTTCGGTTGTTGCTCCCACCAAAATAATCGTACCATCTTCCACATAGGGCAAAAAACCGTCTTGCTGTGATTTGTTAAAGCGATGAATTTCATCAACAAAAAGCAATGTGCCTTTACCTTGAGTTGTACGGCGGTCAATAGCATATTGAAACACTCTTTTTAAGTCGGCAACACCCGAAAACACTGCCGATATTTGTTCAAAATACAAATTTGTATGCTCTGCTATCAAGCGGGCTATGGTTGTTTTACCGCACCCCGGAGGTCCCCATAAAATAAAAGAACTGATTTTTCCGGCTTTAACCATACGCCCCAAAGGCGAATTTTCGCCGACAATATGATCTTGTCCGACGACTTCGCTCAAAGTCTGAGGGCGCAAACGATCTGCCAAAGGACGTTTTACTTGATGGGAAAAAAGCGTGTCTTCCATAATTCACCTACCGGCCGCCTCTGTCATATCCTATATTTGTTTGTTGTTTTTGATGATGGCGCGATGCCAATTCCTGTTTTTTTCGTTCTTCAATAACCTGCCGCAACTCTTCTTTGTTGGCTCTATTCTGCTGGCGGATATATTCCAAACTATCCTTATCTTCAACCGGAGCTTTTTCTTTTCCAGCAACAGCTTTATGTATTTGCTGCCCTATTTTAACCAGCTTGTCAACATTCATTCCGTCAAATCCGGCAACATTGATAACGCCGAATTGTTTGCCTCCGTTCAGAAAAATCTCAGTTAAATCAATATTCATCCCCCCTCGTGCTTTTTTGTTTTTAGGAGCTAAAATACGTTTTAATTCGGCTGCTGACGGAGGGTATCCCAAAGCTTGTGCAATTTGCTCCGGCGTAATAATGCATTCGCTTAAATCAAGTTCCAAAATATTAACACCGGTAAAGTCGACACCGCTGAAATCAACACCCCGCAAACTGACTCTGGTTAAATCAATTTTCTTCAAATCGAGCATCGTCAGATTTAAACGCGTTAAATCAAGTTTTTCAGGATAATATTTTGCAACAAATTCTATCAGTTGCTGAAGTTCTTCAAGACTGATATCATCTATTTCCAAATCCAACAAAATTGCATTTTGAAAAAAAGCATCGGTAAAAACGGCATTTTTCAAAATAGCGCCTGTAAAATTGGTGCCGATAAGTTGCGCGCCGGCAAAAGTAGCTCCCGACAAATCAGCTCCCGAAAGATCCGTATTGGTTAAATTTGCACCAGAAAAATCAGCCCCCCGCAAATTGGAGCCGGAAAAATTAACGCCTGACAAGTTAGCCGCAGAAAAATTGGCATCTTGTAAATTTTCGTGATCAAACTCTCCGTTTTCGAGGTTTTTACCATTAAATTCGATATTAAGCAGAGGTAAATCATCTTCATCTTCTTCAGGCAAAGACACAGCGTGCCACCCGCTATCATCGCCATCACCAGCCGGCGCAGTTTTTTTCGGATTATCCGCATCATCGTCAGAAACATCATCGTCTGTTTCTTCGTTGACATCTTCATCTTCCGCTAAAAATCCGCCGTTAATAAAGTCATCTTCATCATAAAACGAGCTTTGAGGCAAATCTTCTTCAAAATCTTCGTGAGGCGGAAAATCGTCATCTTCTTCAAGATATTGGTCTTGAGGAATTAAAGGAGCTTCTGCCGCCGCCATTTCAGCACGGGTTTTATCTCTGATTGCTTTCAGAGCGGCGATTTTCTTTTCTTTAGCAGCCATTTATCCCCCAAAAAATCTCGTCAAAACACTAATTCGTATAATAGCTTATTTTTTTGTCTTTTACAAACTTTTTATAAGCAATCGTCAAGATTTTCGGCTTCAATAATCTGAAGCGACACTTCGTATTTGAAACCGGCGCGAACCAATGTTGCCAAATCCTTTTGCCGATTAGCTCGGCGGCTTTCTTCATCAGAGCGGAAGGGACCTATTTTTTTCTTTGCCGCAAAACGTTTTGCCATTTCAGCCTCGTCAAATTCACGATTTTGTAAAATTTGATCAATAACGTCTTCTGAAACCCCTTTTTGCTGCATTTTTTGACGTATATACCGCTCAGGTTTGCCCGCTAAAAGATAGTTATCAATTTTGAATTCAGCATAACGGTTGTCATTTAAATATCCAAGCTCTTCAAAATGGGAAGTTATTTCATCAATCCATTCCTCGGCTTCCGTTCGGCTAAAATCAGCATCGCAGCGAGCGTAGTCCGAAACCTTTCGTTTTAAAACTTGACGAAGATTTGCTATCGACGAATCGAATCGCTCAAGATAGTAAAGAGCAATATTCTGCAGCCGTGTTTTAGTCATTTTTCGGATTCGTTTTGCAAATTTTGGTTCATTTTTTATTTTTTCAATCATAAAAAACCTATTTTCTTGCATTTTATATTAACTTCATGTTAAACAATAAATAATATTTTGCAATAAGAAACATGTTTTAACAACTATGGATTTTTGATAATGAAAAAATTTCTAGCCGTATTAGCTGTATTAGCTATGGTAAGTGCTTGCGCTTCCACCGAAGACCAAGCCGCCCCTAAAAAATTTAAAGAATCTCGTTTTGATGCGCAGCAGCAAATTAATCTCAAAGTTAACAAAGTTGAAGTCGTATCCGAGTTTGTTCCGTCTTTCACACGTCCGAACGTTGAACATTTGTTCCCTGTTTCAATTGAGAAAACAGCAATCAATTGGGCTAATGATCGTTTGAAAGCAGTTGATTTTTCATCCAACAAACAAGCTACATTCACTGTAAAAGACGCCAGTGTTACAGAAGAAATTATCAAATCTGAAAAACTGTTTGAAAAAGACAGCATTAAATATCGTGCAAAACTGTCTGTTGTCTTAAAGGTTAGCGACCCATATAAATTTTCAAGCGCTGAAACTTCTCTTGACGCGTGGAGAGAGTTGACAATTCCTGTTGACACACCTATTGAAGAAAAAGAAGTTTATTGGAAAAATATGGTCGATAAATTGTTTGAAGAATTTAATGCCCGTATGCAGCTGAATATTCACAAATATTTGAATATGTACATTGAAAACAGCCAATACATCGCTGAATACGAATAATTTCGGCTAGTTAGCGCAAGCCATTATCGAATCGCCCGCATTAAATTGCAATATCGGCATTTTAATGTTTTGGGCGATTTTTTTGCTTGCTTTTATAATGCTGCAACTGCCATAAAAAACAGCGTTAGAAGATTTCAGCGGAGCTTGCGAACTAAACTCAAAATATTCTCCAGGTTCAATTTCAGGAATTTCTCCTTGAAACCCCGGTGTAGTATCGGAGAAAGAATTACCGCAAGAATCGGTAATATTCCAGTCTTTGCCGACCAATGTAATTTTTTCATCAGAAGTGTTTTCAATGCAAAAATAATACCCCCATACAAACTCTTTGCCAGAAGCGTTTGTATGTGTATCAACCAATTCGGAGGCGGCTGTAATAACCAAGCCGTCTTCTTGCGTTGTAATCATTTCTTCCGTAGTTTGCATTGTTTAACCTTCTATTAACCTTTATTAAAAAAAGGTTATGCTGAGTCTGATAAATATGCAAATACGGAATTACTTTGTTCACAAAGTTATACACATTTAAATGATGACAATAATGAAAACAGATATCCTTCATTGAACCGGTGGAGGTGCTTATCAGCTAAAAACCGCATGGTTTAACCGCGATCGCCGGTGTGAAATGATGCTAACAGCATCTTTACATTCTAACCTCGGCATCGCAAGAGGGCTGCAAGGTATGAATATCCCCTGTAAACCGGAGGGCAGCAAAGCTTGCAATCACAAAAAAGGCTCTCTTTCGAGAGCCTTTTGCTTTTACCATGTATAGCTTATTCCTATCCCAGCAGAGAAAGAATCATAACTTGAGCCGTAAGTATAATTGCCCCAAGAATAGCCGTATATACTATCGTTAAAATGATAATTTCCACCAACTTCAATGCGAGATAAAGTCTGATCGTGATATGTGGTCAGTTCATTCATTCTTGAAATTTTAACATTATCATCGGCAGTTATGGTCTGTATTATGCTAGGTTTAACATAAACACGTCCATCAATATAATCTTTTTCTATTTTAACTCCCAATTCTGCTTCAAAATATTTTATATTATCCCAGTTATAATTTTTTCCCATATTATCAGAAGCAGAATCGAAGTTTAATTGAGTATAGTAAAAACCAATACTTGGGGACATTGTTAATTTCTTTCCGATATCATAAGTTTTACCATATTCAGTCATTAAGCCAAATTCAACTCCGTCCGTATCAAAAGACATTCCATCATCAGTGCCAATTTCAGCCTTTTGTCCCCCTCCATATACACTGGCAAACAACCAATGCATATTTTTATCATAGCGATAATATAATCCGCCTAGATAGCTATCAATTTTAATATCGCTGCCGATTGACGAATGAAGTTTAGTTCCTTTTCCCGATAAGTCATAACTGCCGTCACGATAAGAAACAAAGACACCTAATGTATTATTGATGTCATTTTGAAGGTCAAAACCACCTTCGACTCCCCAAATTTTGGCATCCATACTCACAGGTTTGTCAATATTAGCATTTTCTCCTTGTGTTAATACCCATGCATTGCGAAGTTTTTCTCCATTCCACGCATCTGATGCGATTTTGGTTTCCGAAACCTTATTATTAACATTTCGGAAAACGTTGCGAGTTTGTTCAACAGCTGCCTCATGCAAACCTACTCCCGCAATAATTTCCGGATTATATACTATTGCTTTGGAAGCAGCTGGTTTTCCAGGCTCCGGAAACGTAAATTCATCGTCAATAGATAATATCGGAGGAACAAAATCTACATAGTCTTTTTCATTATTTTCTTCTGTTCCGACCAAATACCAATAACTTCCTTGTGTTTCTCCATTTATATTATAGGCTACAGTCCATTTATACGGACTTCCGTATACTCTAAACACACTAGGGGTTGTTCCGTTAACATCATTTGGAGCTTCTATAAATAAAACGCTTGCTCCTCTGTTATCTTCTCTGGTTTTATCATAAACTACAACCTGTGTCGTTCCCTCTATTTGACCACTGATTGACAAAATATCTGCAACCCATTTATCATTATTTTTCAACACATCGACGTGAAGGAATGTGTCTCCGGATGCTGTATAATTTTTCATTTTAATTTTATCAGCATAGTCATTATATAAGTAGAACCAAGAATCATTCAGCGTTAAGCTTGTTACTGCGTCAGCATCAAAATCAGGCGCTTTATAATTATTTTTTGCTGTTGCAACAAAGTTTCCTCTACAATTATCACCACAACCATAATCATCAGTATATGGAGCTTTGTTAAAAGACAAAACAGCTCCGTCAACAGCGACTTCTCTAGCGTTAGAAATATAATTATTCATAAAGAATTTGCCGCTTCCATAACCTTTTATAGCAATATCATAAACCGCATTTTCTCCGGTTGCAATTCTTCCCATTATACTATCATTAAAGTATAAATTTCCTTTTCCTGTAATATCAAAAGTCAGCTTAACAGGTGTATTGCTCTCATTGTCAACAAATATCGCATTATACGCTTTGCCATATTCATTTTTTGCATAGTTACCGGTAAAATAATTATCTAAACCATTAGCAACAAACGTCATATCACCGCCAATGTACAGTGCGCCTCCATAAGCGTGTGTTGATGAGCTTTCCGCATAATTATTTATAAAGCTTCCTGTAATAGTATTTATACCGTTAGCTGAATGTATTGCTCCGCCTAATGCTTGCGGCGCTGAAACATAATTCCCAATAAAATTGCCATATATATCCGGCATAACACCTGTTTCCGCATTCATAATAGCACCGCCGTAAGCATAACTGCCTGCTTTAGCATAATTTCCGATAAAATCAGCCTGAATTAAAGGAATAATAATACCGCCTTCTACATTTTCATTACCTATTCTGGCAGCAGCGTTAAAAATTGCTCCTCCTCTAGCGTGTACTCCGCCTTCCACATAATTTCCAATAAAGGTTCCTTTTATTTTTTCAATAGTGCCGGTAAGATTAACAATAGCCCCTCCCCCGGAAATTCCATTTGAAAAAACATGATTTCCTATAAAATTAGCATTTATTTCCTTAAAGCTACTTATTAAATTAGCCAGCGCTCCGCCAGCGGCCCGTGCATCACTGCTCGGTTTTTGGTGATTTACAGAATTGCCTATAAAATCACCTACCAACAAATTTACGCTTCCAGGCATGTTATAAGAGGCTCCGTTTTGCATGGCTCCGCCATATCCCACCGGATCGGATGTTCCAAGTTGCAGTTCATTACCAATAAAATCAGCTGTTAATTTTTCTATTTTTCCTCTGTTTACAAATGCACCAGGACTTAACCAATTTGTTCCTTGGGATTTATAAAAATACCCAGTGTATTCATCTATATTACTTGAATTGTCTTGTCTGGTATTATGAACTTGTCCTAACTTATCTTCTCCAAGAAAATCAAGAGATATTTTTTTATACACCGGAGAGGTTGTCAAATCATCGTTAATTTTATAAAAAACAAAATCATTATCATTCACAGAAGCAGGAGCATCAAATGTTATGCTGTACCCGCTATTTATCGAAGATTGATTTTTTTCATAGGCTTTATCAAGTGAGGGAACATATTTATTAAAATCATACAAAACGGTTTCGCCTGAAATGGCTGCACTTGAATATAAAAATGGGCTAAGAGCTAATAATTTTGCGTAATTTTTAGTTTTCATGATAGTCTTCTCAAAATAGTTATAATTATTTTTTAAGTATTTAAATCAAAGAACAAGACTCGCATGGAGTCTTGTTCTAAAAAGCATACAAATTTAATCGTTATCTTCACTTGTATTCGTGACAACAGGCTTTTTAACCTCTTTTTTCTTTTGCATAAACATATTTGGAACCGGCTCTTGTTTGCCTTCTATTTCCATCTGTGGATTAACAAAATTAATGGTTCCTTTTTCATAGAAATAAAAATCACGGCGAATATTTGCTTTGTCCTTTATAGACAATTCATTCCACTCTTTTTCGCTCATATCATAAGGATAAGTTTCTTTTGGACCGGTATTGCATGCGGACAGCAAAACAACAACACTCAGCAAAGCAACATTTTTCAGCATCTGTTTTTCCTCTCAAAAAATCATAAACAAAACAAATTTTAGGCAGCTATTGCATTTGTTTCCAAAATATTAAGCAATTTTTTCGTAGCGTCATCAGCGGAAATATTTTGACAAATAGCATACTCACTGGCCAAACGATCTAAAGCCTGTTCATAAATCTGTCTTTCGCTGTAAGACTGTTCCGATAAATTTTCGCGACGATACAAATCACGCACCACTTCGGCAATAGCTACCGGACTGCCGGAATTAATTTTATTTTCATATTCCTGTGCGCGGCGCGACCACATAATTTTTTTAACTTTGGCTTTTCCTTTCAACACTTCCACAGCATCATCCATAACCGATGTTTCGGAAATTTTGCGCAGACCATTGCTGCTGGCTTTTGCCAAAGGGACACGCAGTGTCATTTTATCTTTATCAAAATTAACAACAATCAGTTCCAATTCGGATCCGGCAACATTTTGAGTGTATATATCGGCAACCTTACCAACGCCTTGTGCCGGATAAACCACATATTCACCAGAATTAAAAGCAATTTTAGATGTTGTTTTTTTAATCATATTAAATTCCCACCGTTCAAAATTTAAAAACCTTTAAAGCCTTGTTTTCCGCAAGACAGGTGACAATATACCATATTTTGCCCCCTAAATCCAGTAGTTTTTTAATTTTTGTCAAGAGCGCTTAATTTTCGGAAAAAGTCCAGTTTGACGCAAAGCTTCTCCCAATACCATAGTGGCAGACACAGCCACATTTATAGAACGGGCTTTTTCCGTCATCGGAATAAGCAGCCGCGCATCAACGGTTTGGTGAACCTGTTCGGGAACACCGGCGCTTTCACGTCCTAGTAAAATAACGTCATTTGCTTTAAATTCAAATTCTGTATAAGGACTGGAAGACTTTGTCGTCAATAAAACCAACCTTCCATATTCATCGGGATGAGCTTCGGCATAGGCCATAAAATCCTCCCACGAGTTATGGCGACGATATTTTACCAATTCCAAATAATCCATACCATAACGCCTGAGGGCATGTTCACTGAACAAAAAACCGCATGGCTCAATAATGTCCACTTCTACCCCGACACAGGCACCAAGCCGCAGCATGGTGCCTGTGTTTTGCGGCATATCAGGCTGAAAAAGCGCCAAACGCATTTTAGGCTCCTTTTAAAACAGAAGTTGCAACTTCCGCATCAAAACAAATTTTAACTCCGTCAATGTCTGCCAGAGTTCCCTGTTGGCAAGAAGAAATAACTTTAACAGCCAACACCTGTTCAGCGATATAATTTTCGTTTTCTTTTAAGGCAACAGCTAAATTTTCATCAGCCGTATGCCAATTCAAAACAATGCGATCGGAAATATTAAAATTCTTATCTTTACGCAAAGTTTGAACCAAACGGACAAAGTCGCGTGCCATGCCTTCGCGCTTGAGTTCAGGCGTTACATTTGTATCAAGCAGAACCACCGCTTTGTTATCAGCAAAAGCTTGTCCGGCGATACCTTCTTTCATTTCCAAACGCACTTCAAATAAATCATTATTCAAAGTTTGTCCGCCAATATTCAAACTACCATCAGAGCTTAACTCCCATTGTCCCTGCTTATAAGCAGCCATAACAGCTCCCATTGCTTTCCCCAAAGCTTTACCTAGCAAAGGCGTATAAAGATATATTTTTTTATCAGCATAGTGAGCAAGATTATCGTCGAAACGAACTTCTTTTACATTCAATTCGTCTTTAACAATTTCCTGATATTCGCCGCCGAAATGTCTGCCCACAACTGTTAAGCTGTTCAAAGGCAGGCGGTTGCGCAAATTTTTCTCTTCACGAATAAATTTGCCGGCAGAACACAGTTCTTGCAGAAAATCCATTTCTGACATCAAAGTTTCGTTGGTTTCAACAGCTGACAAATCTGGATAATCAGCTAAATGAACCGACTCGCCTCCGGTTAATTTTTGATATACGTATTCACAGGTAAACGGCATTAGAGGAGCCATAATTTTGCTTAAATTTGTAAGCACTGTATACAGCACATCAAAAGCCATGCCGTTTCCTTCCCAAAAACGGTCACGTGTGCGGCGAATGTACCAGTTATTCAAAATTTCCATAAAAGATGAAATTTCATTGCAGGCCATTGCAACATCATAAGTTGACAGGCCTTTCTTAACAACAGCTGCCAAATGTTTTAATTTTGCCAGAATATAATTATCCAGAGATTCTGTTGACGAGCTGACTTCTTTGGCTTTATAACCTTCGGCATTTGCGTACAATGTGAAGAAATAAAAAGCATTCCACAATGGAATTTGCGCTATGCGGGCTGCCTTTACAATTTCTTTGCCTTCTTGGTCAACAGCCAAATTTCCGCCTTTCAAAACCGGAGAAGAAACCAAGAACCAACGTAATGTATCCGAACCGATTGTATCCAAAACCATTGTCGGATCAGGATAATTTTTAAGGCGTTTTGATAACTTTTGTCCGCCCTCAGCCATCAGCAGTCCGGTGCAAATACAATTTTTGAAAGCTGGTTTATTATGAAGCGCCGTTGACAATACAGTCAAAGTATAGAACCAACCGCGGGTCTGATCCATTGCTTCAACAATAAAATCAGCAGGAAAATGTTCTTCAAACCACTGCTTGTTTTCAAACGGATAATGAACCTGCGCATAAGGCATTGACCCAGATTCAAACCAACAGTCAAATACGTCAGATACGCGGCGCATCATAGTCTGTCCGGAAGGATCATCAGGGTTCGGATAAACAACATCATCAATATAAGGCTTATGCAAATTATTTACGCTAAAACCTGTTTTTTCTTTGATTTCGGCAACCGAACCGAAAACATCAATCCGCGGAAATTTAGGATTATCCGATTTCCAAACCGGAATCGGCGTACCCCAAAAGCGGTTACGGGAAATCGACCAGTCACGGGCGCCTTCCAGCCATTTGCCGAAACGTCCGTCTTTAATATGTTCCGGAACCCAATTGATTTGCTGATTGTTTTTAACCATTTCATCACGGAAATCCGTTACTTTTACAAACCAGCTTGACATAGCTTTGTATATCAAAGGAGTGTCCGTGCGCCAGCAAAACGGGTATGAGTGTGTATATTGTTCTTTTTTAACCAACAATCCATTAGATTTTAACCATTGCATAATTGGTTCGTTAGTTTCAAAAACCTGTTTGCCTTGATACTCAGGAACTTCTGCAGTAAATTTACCAGCCTCATCCACAGGGCAGACAATCGGAAAGTTTTCATCATAAGCGCGGCAGGCTTCAAAGTCATCTTGTCCGAATCCGGGGGCAATATGAACAACACCGGTGCCATCTTCAACCGATACAAACTCACCGCTTAAAACTTTAAAGCAGCCTTTTGATTTCAAATGCTTAAAATAAGGGAACATCGGCTCATAGCTCAAACCGATTAAATCGGATCCTTTTAGCGTCTGAACTTTAACTGCATGTTCCAGCTGTTTTTTGTAGCGTCCCAGCAACGCCTCAGCCAACACATATTTTTGACCGTTTTCTTCCATAACGGCGTAGGTAATGTCTTTGCCGACAGCCAACATAAGGTTGGAAGGCAAAGTCCAAGGCGTAGTTGTCCAAACTAAAATATTCAAACCGTTTTCCAGTTTGAACAAAACCGTAATTGCGTTGTCTGTTTTATCCTGATACCCTTGATTGACTTCAAAGTTTGATAACGGGGTTTCAGCCGCCCATGAATAAGGCAGAACCCTGTAATCTTCATAAACCAATCCTTTTTCATACAGTTGTTTAAAATTGGAAATAACACTTTCCATAAAAGGAAGATCCATAGTTTTGTAGTCATGATTAAAGTCCACCCAACGCCCAATGCGTTTGAACATATCAACCCAAATTCCAGAATACTTCAAAACATCCGAACGGCAAAAATCATTAAATTTTTCCACCCCGAAAGCTTCAATTTGCTTACGTCCCGAAACGCCGAGCTGTTTTTCGGCTGACATCTCTGCCGGCAACCCGTGACAATCCCATCCCAAACGGCGTTCTACTTTTTTGCCGCACATTGTTTGAAAACGAGCAACCACGTCTTTTACATACGACACCATGATATGTCCGTAGTGCGGTGTGCCATTGGCAAACGGAGGACCGTCATAAAAAACAAACTCAGCGGCGCCATCGCGATTATGCACTGATTTTTCAAAAGTTTTGTCTTCTTCCCAAAAATTGAGAACTTCTTTTTCTAATTCTACAAAGTCAGGCTTTGCCTTAACTTCCGGGTAATATTTGGTCATTTTGAACCCCTGTCTAACAAATAAATTATTGAACGGATTGTTTTTGAAAAAATAAAGAATGTATAAAGAAAAGCATATCCCCTAAGGGATAATAATCGAATTTATATGTATTATGCTTTTAAGCATTGATTTTTCTTCCTTTGAACTGCGGATAAATTTAATACAATATATATGACAAGTCAAGTTTTTATAGAGAAGCATAAAACATCATAAAACTTGACAAAAATATAAAAACAGCATAATATTTGTCTATAAAATATTTTTATGTCAAATTTAAATTATTATCTGCGTATGAATGCATTTTTTAAATTTATCGGTGCTCATGATGAAAAAATTTCAAAAGTAGAGTTAAGCGTTATTGCCTGCATTGCAATATGTGCCTGCTTTCTTTTTATTTTTTCTTTGTCATTGGAAGACAAAAAATCGAGTGTTGCTTTGTTTTTTATGATTATTTTAGGACTGCTTTCCCTGCGGTTTTTCTTAGTGTTTTTGGCGAATTACATAGCATTCGGCAAAAAAATCAAAGAAGCAGAGAAACAGCTTGAAAAAAAGTTTGGAAAAACTAAAGACGATTTTTTGAACAAGACAAACGCCGAATTTGCTGTAATAAACAGAAATCTGCAAATTGATGCCGTCAAATTCGGATTGTTGTTTCTTCCGGTCGGCTTTTTAGGATGGCAGGTTGATTGGTGGCCTATTTTTCACAATGTAAAAGAATGGCTCGCCTCTTTGGTAAATATTTTCATTGGAATGTTTACCGCATTATAATTAATTCTGTCTAAAATGTTAAAACTGCGAAATCATAATTGATCTCGCAGTTTTTTTATAATCTGTTTTAAAATTGAAAATGCTTTATACGTTGACCAAGATGCAAAAAAATGATACAATTATTTATTGAATTTAATTTGAAAGGCTTAAAATATGAGCGAAGCTGCAAAAAAAGGCGTTGATATCGCCACCACTTTAGCAAAATACGGCATAAAAGGCGCCGGAATTGCCATACGGTGCGGAGCGAGAGCATCGGGAGCAATGTTGAGCGAAGTAGGCAGTATGGCTTCTTATTTTTCAGGTTGCAGTTTAGGAAACAGCATAGGGAATTTTTTAATATCCGAATCTCAAAAAGCCCTTAATTCCGTAACTAAAAAAGCAGAAAATATCGGCATTTCCGGAATTAACGCATTAGCTGCAAAAGTCAAGAGCAGACTTTAATGAAAAACGCTGAAGATTATCAGGTTATTGTCGCGGATGACGGCAAAATTGCCGTTATTATTTCTGCTTGCAATGGTCTACCCTCTTCTCATCCTTATATCTTATATAAAAAGGAGCTGACAGCAGCTTTACTTTATAGAACAAGCGCCGATATTATTGTCTTGGATAAATTGCACGAACAAGCGATGAAAATTTTTGAGAATGCCGACAAAGTTGTTGTAATTGAAGCCGATTATGCAAGCAAAACTGCTGTTTACGATTATGAAGCCAGAATTATACATGAATAATTTCGTCTGGTAACTTTTATTTACTTAAGATTAAAAAAATCCCCTTTTGCATAAAAGCAAAAGAGGATTTTTTTAGTGTTCAAAGTCAACGGAATAAGCCACATTGTGCACAACAGATTCAAATGATGGTTGTTTTTTTATCGAATCGACGATTTCTTTCGATACTTCGCCCATCAAATCACCGTTGTTTGAAAATTTTTGCCACTCAACGCCGTTTCCAGCTAACAAATACTCTTCAGTAACCACACTTTTGTGTTTTTTGATTAAAGTATTTATTTTTTCGGTAACAAAAATCACCTGTGAATACTCATTTGGCAAAATTTTCATTCCATCAAAAGAGTACATTCCCCAACTTAAATTTTGTTGATACATAATGGCATGTTTACCATAAACAATTTTAAAGTTTTGGCAAGGACCTATAACTTTGCCTGATTCTGCTAAAAGCACATACGCTTTGCCATCTTCGTCTTCAATTGAAAAATATGGCTCTGAGTCATTTTCACAAAAGATAACCGATGATTTTTTCACTTCAGGCAAAATACTGTCACCACTGACAGTAAAGAGGTCTATACTACTGTTGTCATAGTAATAAGCCACAATGTAACCAGCTTTTTCTTCGACACTGTAATACTTGGCATCACGAAAGACAACACCCATACTGTCACAAATTCCAACTTTTTTACAACCATCCACGCGTTCAACATAAGATGTAAAATTGGTTTTGCCGATTTCTGCGTAATCCTTTTTTTTGTCATGAAATGTCAAAAAACCGACAATCAAAACAAATGCCAAGAAAATAAATATTTGCTTCATAAATTGCATAATAATTAGTATTAAAAATTTTTATTGTAAATTATGATACATCGTTTTTTATTTTTTTGCAAGCAGTTAGACAAAAAAATATCAATTTCAAGGTTCAAAAACTTCTCCACAAATACACGGAACGGGAACGCCAGTTGTAAATGGAAAGCTAATAGGTAAAAGATTTAAACGTCGAACCGCCCAAAAAGCAGCAGCCTGCGCATCTATAGCATCTACATTCCACCCTTTTTCGGCAGTTGTTTTAACTGTTGTTTCAGGCAGCCTTTGTCTTAAAAAACGCATTAAAGTCGGATTTTTTGCTCCGCCGCCGCAAACATAAACTTCTATCGGCGG
>ENA-ORNT01000104-ORNT01000104.1-human-gut-metagenome-genome-assembly--contig:-NODE-104-length-61718-cov-5.877641_pt1 | contig 61718 bp, 80 predicted proteins | sample MGYA00242120_ERZ509032 | MGnify/ENA primary metagenome ERZ509032 (study PRJEB26280, sample SAMEA2338729) | human gut metagenome | biome: human gut; feature: human-associated habitat; material: faeces...
CCTGTACCGTGCGCTTGGCCGGGCCGACCTGCCTAGCCGGGGACGTCATCGGTGATTACGGCTTTGACGCCGTACCCGAAGTGGGAGATTTGCTGGTATTCGGTGATATGGCGATTTATACGACCTGCAAGAACAACACCTTCAACGGTATGCCGTTGCCCGGCATCTATGCCCGCAAGCCTGACGGCACAGTGCGGGAAATCGTGATGTTTGGATATAGAGATTTCAAATATCGGCTGGGGCAGAAAGAGAAAAAATAGAAGAAACGCGAAAGGCTTTGCCCGATTCTGTTGGGCAAAGCCTTTCGACTTTTCGGCATTGCGTACAAAATTCATAAGAATCTTTTGTGTTTTGCGCTAAATTCCGAAGGCCATTGGCGCGGTACAAATAGGTGTGTTACTGTATCCTCAATCGGCATTGGCCGAATGGAGGGAATGAAATATGCTTACCGCACGAATTGAAAAGATACGACAAAACTATGTGATTGCAAAGCCGCAGATTTCCTGTGAACGTGCCGCGCTCTGGACGGAATCCTACAAAAAGAGTGAGGGAAAGCCCGCCTGCATCCGCAGCGCACAGGCGTTTTATGACTGCTGCGCCGGGCTGAGGGGGCATATTTTTGAGGGGGAACTCATCGTCGGGGCCATCGGCGAATACCGCAAGTGCGGTATCCTGACGCCAGAATTTTCGTGGCAATGGGTCGACCGCGAGATGGACCACTTTGCCACCCGCCCGCAGGACCCTTATAGCATGACGAACGACCAGCGCCGTTTTGTGCGGGAAAAAATCTTCCCTTACTGGAAAGGCAAGTCGCTGGAAGAAGCATTCCTTGCGCGGCTGCCTGCTGAACCCCGGCCGGTTTGATCAGTACATGGATCCCTATCCTATAAGTAACGAACAACTGCCCGCGCGTAAAACACAGATGTACGCGCCACAATTAACAATCTTCTGCCAGATGCAGAGAAAACTTTGCAATCTTCGGCCAAAAAGCCCTATACACAATGATTTTGAAGGAACTACCAAAATAAACTTGCGTTTTTTGGGCAGTCTGCTATAATAACAGCATCATCACAGAACACGAACGGGACAAAGGGGTCGCGGACTTGCAAAAGCCGCGACCCTTTTCGTATTCGCACAAAGGCGTGCAGCACCGGATTTGCGGTGCCGTGCGCCTTTTGTTTTGGGTGAAAGAGGGACTATTGTAAAATGGCAAACATCCAGAAAGAGGGGGCACACCATGAAAAAGCGTAATCGAGTTCTTGCACTTACCGTTGCAGCCGCTATGTCCGCGAGCCTACTGGCAGGCTGCGGGTCCAGTGCCCAGCAGGGAGGGGCCGCATCCAGTGAGACAACCACCAGCACTGCCGCTGCGGCATCCGACGGCGGCGAGGATAATATCATTCGCGTTGGTGTTGTCTGCTCGATGACCGGCGGCTCCGCCATCTACGGTGAGGGCGCTCAGAATGCCATTGATATGGCTGTCGAGGAAATCAACGCCGGGGACTCCGGCTACAAGATCGAAATCGTCAACGGCGGCAAGGTCGCAGACGATGCCAAGGACGCCAAGCAGGCCATGAACGCCTACAACAAGGTCATGGCGGATTCGCCGGAGGCCATCGTCGGAAGCTTCTTCTCTTCGGTCACACTGCCCATGGCAGAGCAGGCCTCCAAGGACGGTATGCTGCTGCTGGCGACCGGTGCAACCAATGCCGATGTCACCCTGAAGGGCGCTACGATCTTCCGCAACTGCTTCATTGATCCGTATCAGGGCAAGATGGCAGCGCTGTTCGCCAAGGACAAGGGCTTTACCAAGGCCGCGGTCATCTACGCCAAGGATGATGACTACTCCAACGGTCTGAAGGATGCCTTTATTGAAAACTGCGAGGCCAACGGTATCGAGGTTGCCTACACCGGTGAGTGCATGACCACCGACACCGATTATTCCTCGCAGGCAGCGCAGGCCGTGGCCAGCGGTGCAGAGCTTTTGTATTATCCCTGCTTCCTCGACACCGTTCCGCTGCTGGTTGGTGCAGCCCGCAATGCAGGCTTTACCGGTGCTATCATGGGTGGTGACGGCTGGGATGGCTCCGACACGACCGGCCTTTCCGCACAGTTTGAGGATTGCTACTTTACGAACCACTACTCCAGCGAAGATACAGCCCCGGCTGTCCAGAACTTCGTGCAGAAGTACACGGAAAAGTACGGCACCGAAAGCCTAAACGCCTGTGCCGCCCTGTATTATGACGCTATGTACATGCTGGTGCAGGCCGCCGAGAATGCAGGCGGCACTGATACGGCCAGCCTTGTCAAGGGCATGACCGGCATGAGCTTCACCGGTGTCGGTGGCGACATCATGCTGGACGAGAACGGCGACGCTATCAAGAGCATTGCCATCAACACCTATGTGGACGGCGCAGTCAAGTGGACGGAAACGCTCGGCTCTGACGGCAAGGTCGTTTCCAAGGCTGAATAAAAATTAAAGTCCAAAGACGGATGGGAGATGTACACGGTGGTGCTGCAATCCGCAAGGAACGCCTGCCGTGTACATTTCTTTTTTGAAACACCGTAGGAAAGGGGAATGGACCACAAATGAGCTTCTCATTGTTTTTCCAAAGCCTGATCAATGGATTGAACCAGGGCGCGATTTACGCACTGATTGCCCTTGGTTACACAATGGTCTATGGCATCATCCGTATGATCAACTTCGCGCATGGTGATTTTATCATGATTGGCGCATACACGCTGTTCTACACGATCCCGCTGATGGTCAACGCAGGTATGCCGGCCTGGCTGGCGGTCATTGTCGCCATCGCTGTCTGCGCGGTCGTGGGCGTGCTGGTGGAAACGTTCGCCTACCGCCCCGTGCGCAAGGCCGGGCCGATGTCGGCACTGATCACGGCGCTGGCAATGAGCATCTTCCTTGAGAACCTGGCCATGGTGCTATTCGGTGCCAAGCCGCACAATGTGCAGGCTATCTTCAGCCTGCCGACCGTCACCGTGGGCGGTGTGGCGCTGCCGCTGAATGTGCTGCTGACCATTGCTATCGGGCTGGGCATGATGATTGCTTTGCAGCTCTTTGTCAAGAAAACGAAACTCGGCAAGGCAATGCGTGCTGTGCCGCAGGACAAGGATGCGTCCACTTTGGTGGGCATCAATGTCAACAAAATCATCACGACGACCTTTGCCATCGGCTCCGGGCTGGCTGCCGTGGCCGCGCTGATGTACTGTGCAACCTACCCCCGTGTTACGAATGACATGGGCTCGATGATGGGCATGAAGGCGTTTATCGCTGCTGTGCTCGGCGGCATCGGCATCATCCCCGGTGCGATGCTGGGCGGTATTTTGATTGGTCTTATCGAAATCTTCGTCAAGCTGTTTGCCCCCGGCTGGTATGAGGCCGTGACCTACGGCACCCTGATCGTGATTCTGCTGGTCAAGCCTTCCGGTATTCTGGGCAAGAATGTCGGCGAAAAAGTATAAGGGAGCGTGAACAAGATGACGAAACGACGGCTGGCCTCCTATGGGCTGAATCTGGTCGGTGTCACGCTGCTGTATGCGGCCATTACGCTGACCTTTACCTTCAATGCTTTTGGCAAAAGCACGACCTACATCCAGGGCATTTGTACCACCGCCTGCTATACCATTATCATGGTCACATCGCTGAACCTGGTCGTTGGCTTTATGGGTGAGTTTTCCATGGGCCACGCGGGCTTTGTCTCGGTGGGCGCATATGTCTCTGCCATCGTCTCCGGCGCACTGGCCGGGCATGGGCTTTCTGATTTAGGGCTGCTGCTTGTCGCCATTCTGGCGGGCGGCCTGGCTGCGGGGCTTATGGGCGTTGCGGTCGGCATCCCGGCGCTGCGGCTGCGTGGCGACTATCTGGCTATTGTCACCATGGCCTTTGCCGAAATCATCCGTGTGTGTTTCTGCAACTTTTCCATCACCGGGGGCGGCAAGACGATGAGCGGTATCCTCAAACTTTCGACGTTTGACCGCGCGTTCTGGATCATGGTCGTCTGCGTGACCATCATGTTCCTGTTTGTGCGCAGCCGCTTTGGGCGTACGGTACAGGCTATCCGCGAGGATTACATCGCAGCGTCGGCCTCCGGCATCAACGTGACCTATTACAAGGTGCTGACCTTCGCGGTCTCCGCGTTCTTTGCAGGCATTGGCGGCGGCGTTTACGCCCACTATATGACCGCCATGATTCCCACCAACTTCAACTTCAACTATTCGGCCGAGCTGCTTTCCGAGGTCATCATCGGCGGCACCGGATCGCTGACCGGCTCCATCATCGGCGCGGCGTCCCTGTCCAGTCTGCCGGAGTTGATGCGCGATTTCTCCACCTACCGTATGCTGGCCTACTCGGTCGTGCTGGTGCTCGTCATGCTGTTCCGGCCGGGCGGCATCTTCGGCTGGTGGGAGTTCAGCCTGAACCGCCTGCTGGGCCGCTTGGCCCATCCCAAGGCGAAAGCCAAGAAAGGAGCGTGAGCGATATGGCGGCACCCGTATTGAAAGCCCAACATCTGGGCATCCAGTTCGGCGGCCTGAAAGCCGTGGATGACTTCAACATGGAGATCGGCGAGTCCGAACTGGTCGGCCTCATCGGCCCCAACGGCGCAGGCAAGACAACGGTCTTTAACCTGATTACCGGCGTTTACAAGCCGACCGAGGGCTCGTTCTATCTCTGCGGTGAGCGGATGAACGGAAAAAAGACGCATCAAATCGTCCACGCGGGCATTGCCCGGACGTTCCAGAACATCCGCCTGTTCAAAAAAATGTCGGTCATAGAGAACGTCAAGACCGCTATGCAGGCCCACACGACCTACGGTATGGCGGATGCCATCTTCCGCACCAAGAAATACTGGCAGCAGGAGGCAGAAATCACCGCCCGCGCCAAAGAGCTGCTAGAAGTTGTTCACCTTTCCGGCAAGGAGGACTTGGAGGCCGACAACCTGCCCTACGGTGAGCAGCGCCGCCTGGAAATTGCCCGTGCACTGGCCACCGACATGAAACTGCTGCTCCTTGACGAACCGGCGGCGGGTATGAACCCCACCGAGACCGAGGAACTGCTGGAAATCATCAACTATATCCGCAATGAATTTAAAGTATCCGTCCTGCTCATCGAGCACGATATGAGCCTTGTCATGAAGATCTGCGAGCGCATCCAGGTGTTGGATTTCGGCACGACGATCGCCTCCGGTACGCCGGAGCAGATTGCCAACGACCCGCACGTCATCGAGGCGTATCTGGGCAAGGACGAAGCGAAGGAGGCCGCCGATGCTTGAGATCAAGGACCTGCACGTCAACTACGGCGCAGTTCATGCGCTGAACGGGGTGTCCATGACGGTGAAGGACGGCGAGATCGTTTCCCTGATTGGCGCGAACGGCGCGGGCAAAACCACGACCCTGCGCACGATTACCGGGCTGGAAAAAGCGGCTGGCGGCTCCATCACCTTTGATGGGCACGACCTGCGCAAAACCGAGCCCAGCAAAATTATTACGTTGAAATTGGCGCATGTGCCGGAAGGGCGGCACATTTTTCCCCAGATGACGGTGGAAGAAAATCTTGAGATGGGGGCGTTCACCGACCCAACCGACATGGCGAAAACGATGGCCGACGTCTACGAGCGGTTCCCCCGCTTAAAAGAGCGCAAACGCCAGCTGGCGGGTACGCTCTCCGGCGGCGAGCAGCAGATGCTGGCCGTTGGCCGCGCCCTGATGGGCAAACCCAAGATGATTTTGATGGATGAGCCGTCGATGGGCCTGTCTCCGTTGCTGGTCAAGGAGATTTTTGCCATTACCCGGGAAGTCAACAAGCAGGGCATTACGATTTTGCTGGTGGAACAGAATGCGAAAATGGCGCTGGCAATCTCCGACCGCGCCTATGTGCTGGAAACCGGCACGATTACAATTGAGGGCGACGCCAAGGAATTGCTGAACGACGCCCGCGTGAAGAAAGCCTATCTGGGGCAGTAAGGGGGCCACTATGTATCCGAACTATCCCTACTTCGCCGTGGCCATCACCCGCACCTGCGGGTCGGGCGGCGGCAGTTACATCGGCAAAAAGCTGGCACAGGATTTTGACATCGACCTGTACGACCGGAAACTGTTGCGCCTGGCAGCCGAGGACAGCGGCATCAACGAGAAAATTTTTGCCGCCGCGGATGAGAATACCAAGAAAACGCTGCTCTACCGCGTATCGCAGCATGTCTACGACGGCAGCTTCATCCCGCCGGAGAGCGGCAACTTCATCAGCGACCAGAACCTCTTCAACTATCAGGCCAAGGTCCTGCGGGAATTGCTGGACGAGGAAAGCTATGTCTGCGTAGGCCGCGCGGCGGACTTTGTGCTGAAAGATAAACCCAATGTGCTGACTGTCTACATCGATGCCCCTTATGAGGATCGCATCGAGCGGGAGATGAAGCGCCAGGGCATCGGCCGCAGCCAGGCGATGCACTACATTGATAAGCTGGACCACTACCGGGAGAGCTATTATAAGTACCACACCGGCCGCCAGTGGAAGAGGGTCGAAAACTATGACCTCTGCCTGGACAGCGCCGCCATTGGCTTGGACAACTGTGTCGAGGTCATCAAGAGGGTCATCGAATTAAAATTCGGGGTAAAGGGCCCGCGATAGACAACAAAATCAGGGAGGAAAGAACGATGGAAGCACTTGCATACTATGACGGTAAAATCGGCACGCCGGAAGAATTGACGGTTCCTTTCAATGACCGGGTACACTTCTTCGGCGACGGCGTGTATGACGCGACAGTCGGTGCCAACGGCAAGGTGTATCTGATGCAGGACCACCTCGACCGCTTTTACACCAGCGCCAAGGCATTGGATATCAACATCCCGATGCCGAAAGAGGAACTGGGCAAGCTGCTGACCGACTTGCTTGCTAAAGTGGACGGAACAACGCACTTTGTCTACTGGCAGGTTACGCGCGGTGTCGAGACCCGCAACCATATCTACGCCGAAAATCTCCCCGGCAAGCTGTGGGTATCCATCCGCCAGAACCACCTGAACGACCCCGACGTGCCCATCAAGCTCAACACCGAGGAAGATACGCGTTTCTATCACTGCAACATCAAAACATTGAACCTGCTGCCCAGCGTTGTGGCGGCGCAGCACGCCAAGCGTATCGGCGTGCAGGAGACTGTGTTCCACCGCGGCGATATCGTGACTGAGTGTGCCCACTCCAACGTGTCCATCCTCAAGGATGGCGTATTTTATTCGCACCCCAACGATGAATTTATCCTGCGCGGCATCGCCAAGACCCACATGATCCAGGCCTGCTACCGCCTTGGCATCACGGTCATGGAAAAGTGCTTCACGCTGGACGATCTGATGAACGCCGACGAGATCATCGTGACATCGTCCTCCAACTTCTGCCTGCATGCCTGTGAGGTGGATGGAAAGCTCGCGGGCGGCAAAGACCCGGCCACTCTCAAGGCCATCCAGGATGAGGTGCTGCGCGAATACTACGCCTACACCGGCAAAACGACCGTCGTGGACTGAACGGGGGGTGTGCAAGATGACCCGCGATGAACTGGAAAAACGCAACGTGGGCGAAAACCTTGATGCGCTGATGAATCTTGACCCGCGCGGCTACGGCGTCTGCCGCATTTTATACGCGGGCAGCCGCGCCTTTACCGGCGAGCCGCTGACGATGCACGCCGCGCAGGTGCTGTGTGATTCGATCAAAGAGAACGATCTTGTGTACATTTTGGTCGGCTTTGTGCTGCTGCCCCACAAGGTGCCGGAGATGGACGGCACGGTCAGCGCTATGCTGTTGGCGCGGGCGCTGGTGATGGCGTTCAATGCCAAGCCGGTCATCGTCTGCCCGGCTGACAGTGTGCAGGCCATCGAAAAGTGTGCCGCCGTCGTGGGGCTGCATATCTACGAGGATTTAGACACTGTGCAGGCCTTGCCGTTGAGCATGGGCGTCGTCGCCTTTACGAAGGACAAGGCCGCCGCCCCGGCGCAGGCCGAAGCGCTGGCCGCCCGCAAGCCTGCCGCCGTCATCTCAGTGGAGGCCAGCGGCGCGAACGCGCTGGGCGTTTACCACAACGCCGTCGGCAAGGATGTGACCGCCCTGCAGGCCCGCAGCGATGTTTTGTGGGATATCCTGCGTGCCAACGGCGTGCCGAACATCGCCATCGGCGATCTGGGCAACGAAATCGGCATGGGCACGATTGCCGAGCATATCAAAAAGTACGTGCCATTCACAGCGGAGGGCGAGTGCCAATGCGGCTGCGGCGGTGGCATTTTGAGCGCCACCAAGGCCGACAACATCATCACAGCGACCTGCTCCGACTGGGGCTGTTACGGCCTGATGGCGGCGCTGGCATATCTCAAGAAAGATATGGAGATTCTCCACCATGAGGAGATGGAATCCGAGGTCATGCGGGTGGCGGCACGCAATGGGTTTATCGATATGACCGGCTCACTGCTGCCAGGCATCGATGGCTTCAGCACCCGGATGAATGTGGGCATCGTCAGCCTGATGCGCCAGTGTACGGCCTACGCGGTGCGGTACTCCCACAAATCGGATCACTGGTTCGGCCCGGTGCTGGCAAAGCATTTCTTTGACTGACTATATAATATGGAAGGAGGCGACGGCCATGCTGTCGTTTCAGCTGCATCCGGTGGGGGACTGCGCCCTGCTGGCAGCGTTTGCACAGCGCATTGCGCCAGACATCGGCGCGGCGGTGGCGGCACTGAACAGCCGTGTGCTGGCCGCAAAGCTCCCCGGCGTGGTGGAAACAGTACCCGCCTTTGCCTCGCTGCTCATCACGTATGACCCACTTGTAACGGAATACGATACCATAGCCGACGCCGTGCAAAAGCTGGCTGACGCCGACGGCGCGGACGCTGCGGCAGGGGAGGGGAGGCTCGTTACAATTCCTGTCTGCTATGGCGGCGATTTCGGCCCAGACCTGCCCTTTGTGGCGCAGCACGCTGGGTTGACCGAGGAAGAAGTCATTGCCCTGCACGCCGGGCGGGAATATCAGATCTATATGCTGGGCTTTCTACCGGGGTTTCCGTATCTCGGCGGTCTGGATGAACGGCTGTTCACCCCGCGGCTGGGAACGCCCCGCACGGCCATCCCGGCCGGGGCGGTGGGAATCGGCGGCGAACAGACCGGTATTTATCCCATTGCCAGCCCGGGCGGCTGGCAGCTGATTGGCCGCACGCCGCTCAAACTGTTTGACCCAGCCTCAGGTACGCTGCCTTACGCGGCGGGGGACAGGATACGCTTTACCCCCATCACGGCAGCAGAATTTGCGGCCTTGGCGGCCAAGGAGGGCACAGTATGAGCATCACAGTACTGGAACCCGTCCCCCTGACCACTGTGCAGGACGCGGGCCGGGTGGGGTATGCAGCGCAAGGCTACCGCAGCTGCGGCGCGGCAGACAGCTACGCCTACCGCCTTGCCAACGCGCTGGTCGGCAATGACCCGGGCGCGGCGGTGCTGGAATCCACCCTGCGCGGCCCGGCACTGCGATTTGAGGCGGACACCGTTTTTTCGCTGACCGGGGCGGAAAGCCCTGCCGCGCTGGACGGCGTACCCGTGCCCTATTACGCGCCGCTGCTGGCGAAGGCAGGCAGTACACTGAAAATCGGCGTGGCTGCGTCTGATTTGCGCAGCTACTTGGCTGTGGGCGGCGGCATTGCCACCCCGCCCGTGCTGGGTAGTCGCGCCACCGATGTGAAATGCGGCATCGGCGGCTTGAAAGGCCGCAAGCTGGCAAAAGGCGACACGCTCCCCACCGGGGTATGCGATACCGCCGCGCTCTGGCGGATCATTACGGCCAAACATCTGGACCGCCCGCTGCGGGACAAGGCCGTGTGCCGGGGCACCCATTCTGTGCGCGTGCAGGGGGCACAGACTTTGCCGCTGCTGCGCACCGTACCCGGCCCGCAGGATGCCGCGTTCACCGCGCAAGGGTTACATGATTTTACCCACGGCATCTACACATTGACACCCAACTGTGACCGCATGGCCTGCAAGCTGGCGGGCCCGCCGCTGGCAATGCACCATGGCGCGGACATCCTCTCCGATAGCATTGTGCCCGGTTCGGTGCAGGTCTCCGCCGACGGTCAGCCCATCGTGATGCTGGCCGACCACCAGACCACCGGCGGCTACGCCAAAATTGCAACGGTCATCTCCGCTGACCTGCCCGCGCTGGCGCAGCTGCGCCCAGGTCAGCGAGTATGCTTCACCTTTGTGACCCCTGCCCAGGCCGTACAGGCCGCCCGGCAGCAGACCGCCCTGTGGCAGCAGGTACGAAATCGTTTGTAAAAGGAGGTGTGTTGTATGAAATACTCCGCATTTCCCCCGGCTGAGGTCCGTGCGCTGATCCGGGCGGGTAAGCTGGATGCCCCCACTACCGGCTATTGCGACGGCTATGCCCAAGGTAACCTGGTTGTGCTGCCCAAAGCGCTGGCATGGGACTTTCTGCTATTCTGCCAGCGCAACCCCAAGGCCTGCCCCCTGCTGGAAGTGGCAGATGCCGGGGAGCGCAGCTTCTCCCAATTTGCGCCGGGCAGCGATATCGCGCAGGACATCCCGCGCTACCGCATTTACCAAAATGGCGAACTAATCGAAGAAACTACCGATGTGACGCGGTATTTTGAAGAGCGGGACGATTTGGTCAGCTTCCTTATCGGGTGCAGCTTCTCGTTTGAGTCGGCCCTGCTGGACGCCGACATCCCGGTGCGCCAGATCGAGGAGGGCGTCAACGTGCCGATGTACAACACCAACATTCCCTGCGCGCCTGCGGGGGTGTTCAGCGGCAACATGGTCGTCAGTATGCGGCCCATCCCGTATGCGCAGGTGCCCGCGGCGGTAGCCATCACGGCAGGCATGCCCCGCGTACACGGAGCACCGGTGCAGATTGGTACACCGGAGGCTATCGGCATTACTGACCTAGCCCACCCCGACTACGGCGACGCCGTGACGATACGCCCGGGCGAAACGCCTGTATTCTGGCCCTGTGGGGTCACGCCGCAGGCCGTGGTCATGCACTCAAAACCCGAGTTTTGCATCACCCACGCGCCGGGACATATGTTTGTGACCGATGTGAAAAACACGGCGCTGAAATTTTAAGAGGGGGCTTTGTAATGCCAACCATTGATTTGAACTGCGATTTGGGCGAGAGTTTCGGCGCGTACACCATCGGGATGGACGATGAAATTCTACCCTACGTGACCAGCGCGAATATTGCCTGCGGGTTTCACGCGGGCGACCCGTCCGTGATGAAAAAGAGCGTATTGTTGTGCAAAAAATACGGCGTGCAGGTGGGCGCACACCCCGGCCTGCCCGACTTGCAGGGCTTTGGCCGCCGCAAAATGGCAATCAGTCCCGCTGAAGCTGAGGCCGACGTAGTGTATCAAATTGGCGCACTGAAAGCCTTCTGCGATGCGGCGGGTGTGCCGCTGCACCACGTCAAGCCCCACGGCGCACTCTACAACATGGCTGCCAAAGACCCGGCGCTGGCGGCGGCCATCTGCCGCGCCGTGCAGGCTGCGGCCCCCGGTGCGGTGTTGCTGGCCCTGTCCGGCAGCGAAATGATCAAGGCCGCCCACACCATCGGCCTACCGGTCGCCAGCGAGGTATTTGCCGACCGCGGCTACCAGCCGGACGGAACCTTAGTGCCCCGCGGTACGCCTGGTGCGATGGTTGAGGACGAGGACACTGCCATAGTGCGGGTCTTGCAGATGGCAAAGCAGGGCACTGTACAGGCCAACGATGGCAGCACGGTAACTTTGCAGGCCGATTCCGTCTGCATCCACGGCGACGGGCCGAAAGCTCTTGCCTTCGTACAGAAAATCTCCACCGCCCTGCCCGCTGCAGGAGTGGAAGTCAGAACGTTTACCGCGACCACCAGTGGGGCAACGTAGCCCGCAACAAAATGTGGCATCACTAGCTGTGGGGGCGACCGGACTTTTGCGATTACGCGCTGCTGGTCTTTGCCATCAAGAGCTTACAAGAAAATAAGAGCAGGGCGGAGTAGGGAAATGCTCCGCCCTGCTTTTATGCGTTGTCTGTTGGATGCCACTCATCCCGGATGCCGATATCGGCACAGAGGATCTCGCCGCAGAAGGACGCGGAGCTGGGGGCTATGTGCAGGGGCTTGTAACTGTCAAATGTCACGGTCAGGTCCGCGTGGACGGCACCTTCGGCCACCTCGCCTGTGTCGGTGTTGACGCCGCTGGGCAGGTCAACTGCCAGCACAAATGCGCCGTTTTCCCGCTGGCGGTTTATCAGTGCGCAGGCGGCCAGCCCGGCCGGGCGCAGACTGCCGTGGAACCCGGTACCGTACAGGGCGTCTACCACGGCGTCAAAGGGCTGTGCCGTCAAGGCCGCAGCGTCACGGTATCACGCTCGATGAGGATGAGATCGCCTACATCGCGCTGCATCTGGGCGGTGCGCTGGAAACGCAGAAGGAACTGGCAAACCGTGTGCCTGCCGTGCTGTACTGCCCCAGCTACTACAATAATGGACAGCAGCCCGGCAGGATCGCATCGGTGCAGCCATCACGGGCGAGCACTGGCTGGATTTTACCGCAACGGGTAAGGATAAGGGGCTGCATTTGCTGTGCGCGCATTTCGGTATCCCGCAGGAAAATACATACGCCTTCTGTGACAGCTACAACGATGCCCCCATGCTCCGTGCGGCGGCGCACCCCTACCTGATGAACATTGCGCCTGCCGATTTAAAGGCAGAGTTTGCCACGCAGATCGATAACGTGGCAGGTGTGCTGAAAACACTTGGACACTGAATAACGGCTTTTACGGCTTTTCTTTACAAGCGCGGCGAATCCTTCTATAATGGCGCTATACACTATGAATAGCGAGGAATTTCCATGAAGATGAAAGAAGATGAGAACCGGCGGCTCAACCAGGCGCTTGAGGATGCCGTGCAGGGCCTGCAGAAGGCCCCCACGCAGGAGCAACTTGCCCATACCCTGACCGTTGTGCGCCGCGTCATGCAGGCAGGCGGGCAGTGGATCGCCGCCGTGGAGACAACGCCCGGCGCGTCCGCAGCGCTGCGCCCCAAAATCGTGCAGACCGCCGACGGCGGGCGCTGGTGGTATGCCTTCACCTCGTTTGACGAGCAGATGAGAAGCCCCGATGCCGTGAAATCTACATTCTGGGCTGACATAAACAGTCTGTTTGACGCCGCGCTGGCTGCGGAGGAGATTCAGGGCATCATCCTGAATCCGTGGCACTGTACACTGCAGCTGGATAAAACGCTGATCCGCATCATCAAGCCATAAAAGCAGGGGAGAGGGTAAGTTCGTTCTGTTGCGATTCCAGGAGTCGGTGCTGTTGGTTCCTATCTGCTGTGGGGGCTGACCAACAAGCCGGGGGTGACGGTCAGCGTTGTGGCCGAGGGCACCTGCGCTGTGCCGGGTGTACGATCAACGGCAAAACCTACTGCCCGCAGGAACTGACCCCCGCGTAAGCCCACGGCACAGACCCGCGGCGCCAGTTTTTTTGTAAGCTTTCTGGAAAAATGTTTTGCGCGGAGATTGACTTCGGAAAATTTGTCAAAAAATCGCCGAGATATTAGAATAAGTGCGAAAGAAGTTGAAAAACTTCTTTCGCGCTTATTTTTTTTACTCAAAAACAGCAAGGAGGGAGGACGACACCATGAAGTATAAGCATTTAAGTTACAGTGACCGCCAAGAAATGGAGAAGCTCTACCTCCAAGGTTGGCACATGAACGACATTGCTGCAAAGCTGGGTGTTAGTTTGGCGACGGTCTACCATGAGCGGGCGCGAGGTGACACAGGGAAAATGGACAAGAACGGACGCGGCGGTTACAGTGCAGAACTGGCACAAAGTAAAATCTACGCCCGGCGGCAGGAGTTGCAGGAGCGGCATTAAAGGAGGAAGTCAAAAGTGGAAGTGCGGTACATTGAGATCAAGACCAGCCCGGCGGGGCAAATCATTAGAGCCTATACCCCGGAGCAGTACAAAAAGGAAATGGCCCGGCGGAAAAATGCCACCGCCCGCGCCCGCAAGCTGACCCGCCTGCAGGAGCGCGTCGGTGCCGTGCTTGCCATGCTGGGGTTCCTTATGCTGCTGGGCGCTGGCGGTATGTGCGAGATCGGGCAGATCATCGGTTATGGCTTGGCCGGGCTGTTCCTGTTCGTTTTCGGCGTGTGGCTGGCCCACGGGTTTTACGGGCAGGCCGACAAGGCGGAGTGGCTGCGTGAATCCGTATAAGGACATGACCCTTGCCGCCCGGCGGGCACGGGAAAGCCGCTGGAAAGCAAAGACTTGTTCGCGGGTGGTTCATCCGCGATTTGGTGAAGTGATCGTGCCACACACCTCCAACTATGCCGCCATGCTGAACGCAGCGGAGTATTGGGGCTGTGACTGGTTGGAGATCATCGACGATGTGGAAGTTTGGGCAGTTGGGCCGGACACTGTGCCGGTGAAAATGCCGCGCCATGAAAGGAACGGAAGATGAACAGCGCACTTTTGAGCAGTAAGAAAATGGACTACTGCACACCGCAGGGCTTTTTCGACACCCTGAACGCGGAGTTTCATTTCACTTTAGACGCGGCGGCCACAGAAAAAAGCGCAAAATGCAAGAACTTCTACACCCCGGAAACCGACGGCCTGACCGCCTCGTGGAATATCGGGGGGGGGCAGCGTGTTTTGCAACCCGCCGTATGGCCGGGCACTGGGCGCGTGGGTGCGCAAAGCCTATGAGGAGGCGCAGGCTGGAACAACGGTTGTTCTGCTGATACCAGCAAGGACAGACACGGCCTACTTCCACGACTACATATACGGAAAAGCAGAAATCCGCTTTTTGCGCGGACGGCTGCACTTTGAGGACGAGGACGGGAACAGGTTCCCGCCTGCACCGTTTCCGTCGATGGTCGTTATCTACAACGGAGATCATCAATGCTTGAACTAAACCAGTGCTACAACATGGATTACATGAAAGGCATGGCACAATTCCCGGACGGGTTCTTTGATCTTGCGGTGGTTGACCCGCCGTATTTCAGCGGGCCGGAACGCCGGGGCTATTACGGCAGCAAGGTTAGCAAGATCGGCGTATACCGCGACTACCCGGTATCGCCTGTGTGGGAGATACCGGGGCGGGCATACTTTGACGAGTTACGCAGGGTAGCCAAGCATTACATTGTATGGGGCTGCAACTATTTCAGCTATGAATTTGCGCCCGGCAGAATCGTGTGGGACAAGTGCAAGAAAGGCACCAGCTTTTCAGACTGTGAGCTGGCCGCAACTGACCTATTCAACACCGTGCGCCTGTTCAGGTTCATGTGGAACGGTATGCTGCAAGGCAAGAGCGTTGCCGAGGGGCATATCATGCAGGGAAACAAAAAGCTGAACGAGCAGAGAATCCACCCGACGCAAAAGCCGGTAGCGCTGTATGACTGGATTTTTCAGAACTACGCCGCGCCGGGGTGCCGGGTGCTGGACACACACTTGGGGAGCGGGAGCAGCAGGATTGCCGCTTACGAGGCCGGGGTGGATTTTATCGGGTTTGAGATCGACCCGATCTATTACGATGCAGAGGAACAGCGCTTTTTGGACTACACCAGCCAAACAAGCCTGTTCCATCTAACATAAACACAGGAGGTCAAGACAATGGAAAGTACCAGTATTTCGGATGTACGCCGGATGTGCCAGCGCGGCGCGTTCCGGGCGTATGTGCAGGGCGGCAAGGTATTTTTGGAGGACACCGCCACCGGGCAGGTGGTGCCGCTGAACGGCGAGAACAGCCCGGCCAACACGGAGCGCCGAGCCGCACCACACAGAGAGGACAGGCGCGGCAGCCGCGTGGAGCGGATGCTTGGTGCCCGTGACACTTGGAAAAGCGCCGACCCGGACGCAGACCAAGGGCCGTACAGGGGCTTTTTGATTGTGCAGTGTGAGGAGTGCGGCGCGATCAAGGCGTTTTGCGCCAAGCATGAAACATACGGGTACAAGTGCGGCGAGTGTGGTCACGAAACGCCGCTGGAAAAGCTGCGCCCGCTGTTTATGCACTGCAAGTGCGGCAAGAGCTTCAGCTACAAAACCAACCTGACCGCTGACCGGGTGACACATACCTGCCTTGCCTGCAAAGCGCCGGTGGATTTGGAGCTGAACAGCAGAAAAACAGCCTATGTTACCGTGAGCGAAAGGAGATAAAGAAAATGGCAAAGATTCTGTGCAACTACTTTGGTCTTAGCATGGCCGCCGAGGGCAAGAGCGAGTTTGTGGGCAGGCAGGCCGCCGCCTTTTTGGGCTATGTGCAGCAGGACGCGGAGCGCTGCGCCGAAAACAGCGGATGTGCCGAGGATTTGAGCGACGCGCAGGAGGAGATCAAGCGGGAAATCCTGCGCAACGACGAGGAGCTGCGCCGCAGGGAGCAGACCGCGCCGGGCGTGGAGCATGATGTGGTGGCGATCTACGACAACGCCGGTATTCCATCCATCATGCACAGGTTCCGCCGCGTGACCAACAAGGAGCTTTTCGGCGGCAGCGACGCGGTACACCCGGCGTTCATCATCGGCGGCGAGGCGTACGACGAAATTTATATTTCAGTCTACGAAAACACCATGATTAACGGCAAGCCGTACAGCCTGCCCTTGCAGGAGCCGGTCACGAATATCACGATGGAGGATTTCGCGCAGGCGTGTTTCTCCAAGGGCGAGGGTTGGCACTGCCTGACGGCGGCGGAGTGGGGCTTGCTGGCTGACACCAGCCTGAAACTGGGCACCCTGCCACACGGAAACACGAATTGTGCCCACTGGCACGGTGACGACAAGGAACAGGGCATTATCATTGAGGACAGCTACAAGACACTGACCGGCAGCGGCCCGGCTACTTGGACGCACGACCACACGGCCAGCGGCGTACATGATCTTTGCGGCAACATTTGGGAGTTTGCCCGTGGTGTGAGAATCCGCGACGGGGCGCTGTGGGCGGCGGAGAACAACGACGCGGCCCTGCCCGAAACGGATTTGACCGAGTGCGGCGACGGATGGAAACCGATCACGGATGCGGAGGGCCACCCGCTGTATGTTGCGGTGGAAGATAACAAGATCACCTTTAACACCTATCCGAGCATTCACCGTGACTACTGCGGCTGTGCGTGGGGGAATGTGCGGATGAACTGCGACAGTGAGCAGCTGCGGGCACTGGCCCTGTTTGCCGGGGAGGAAAAGGCCGGGTGCTATGTGGACAGCACCGAGGGCGAATACATACTGATTCGCGGTGGCAGCTGGGGCAGTGGCGGCCGCGCTGGGGTGTTCAGTTCCAACCTGTACTACCCGCGCTCCCTTGCCAACGGCAGCATCGGGGGCCGTTCCGCTTATTTCAAGAAGCACTGAAACGCCGGACACTGAAACACTGACCGCCAAGCGATAGCGCGGCGGAGAAATGAGGGCACTATGGAAGTTTTGAAAGCTATTCTCGCTGCGCTGGTTGGCCTGCTGGTGATTTTTGCCTGCATTGCGTGGGCAATCGCCGCCGTGCTGGGGCCGCTGGCAATTATCAAGCTGTGTGCGCTGTGCCTGCTGGGCTGAAAGGAGCCGGGCTATGAAGTTGAGCAAGTTTGTGAAACGAGCCAAGAGCGAAAGTTACTGCGTGGTAATTCATGCGGACGACAGCGGTATTTGGCTGGGCACCCGTTTGGCGCTGTACAACGCCACGGAGTTGCCCTACATGGAGGGCAAGGAACAGGCAGGCGCGGTGCTGGACATTGACAGCAAGGCGTGGGAGAAGATGTTCTTTGACGAAAAATACACCGCACACGCCGGGGCGGACTTTGGCATGAACCTGACAGAAACAGACCCGACGGAGCAGGAGGCGCGGCGGGTGCCGCTGGAAATGTTCTACAAGGGCATGGGGCTGGTTGGCCTTGTGTACGGCAATGGTGGGGAGCTGATCTTCTACGACGCGGCGCTGATTGCACCGATTGCCGATGTGGTCAAGACCAGCGACTACATACAGACCGTTGTGCGCAAGACTGCTGGCGGTGCGCCGTATGTGGTTATCAAAGACGGATTTGAGGTGCTGGCCGGGTTTACGCCCTTGAAGATCATAACCAAGCAATTCTTGGAGGATTTGAGCGAGTTTGAAAGCGCCTGCGTGAGCCAGTATATGCGGGAGCAGAAGCAGGCTTTGGACGCAGCAGACCCGGACAAGCAGGACGAGGACGCGGAGCAGATCGGAATGGAGGGCGCAGAAAGTGAAAACGAGTAGTGCGCCCGCCACCCTAAAGCCTATTCTATTCAACACAGAAATGGTGCGGGCAATCTTGGCAGGCGAAAAGACCTGCACACGGAGAATTGCCAAGAGCGAGAAGCCGCCCTTTGTGGTGGGCGACATCCTGTATGTGCGGGAAACATGGTGTATTAACACCTTTGGAACGCACTACCGGGCGGACTGGCCGAACGGCGCTTGCCCGGAAATGGACTGCGACGACCAATGGCACCCGTCAATCCACATGGGCAAGGACATTGCGAGAATTTTTCTGCGAGTAAAAAGCGTCGAGCGCGGGCCGCTTAGAGGCATGGAGGTTGCGGACTTCCAAAAAGAGGGTGTAAAGCCACAAAACAGACCGGGCGGCTGTAAGTGTGCATGGGCACAAGAGGGCTGCATGGAAAGGCCGTGCGAAAACCGCGACGCCTATGAGTGGTGGCGCTACATGACCTCGTTTCGCAAACTGTGGGATAGCACACTACCGGCGGCCAGCGTTCGGACGCTGGGCTGGAAAGCAAACCCGGATGTGTGGGTGATCGAGTTTGAAAGAACCGAACGCCCGGAAAGTGTGAAGGACTGAAAATGAACATTGTTTCTTTCGGCGGTGGCACAAACAGCACCGCAATGATTATCGGGATGTATCTGCATAAAATCCCGGTTGATCTTATCCTATTTGCAGACACGGGCGGCGAACAGCCGCACACCTATGAATTTATCCGGGTGTTCAATGCTTGGCTGGAAAAGCACGGTTTGCCAACGATCACGCCGGTGTTTTATACCGACAAGGACGGAAACCGGCTGACCTTGGAGGCGGAATGTTTGCGATCACACACGATGCCCTCTATCGCCTATGGATTCAAGAAGTGTTCCTTGAAACACAAAATCGGAACGCAGGAAAAATTTTGCAACCACTATCCGCCGTGTGTGGAAGTTTGGAAAAGAGGTGGCCGCGTCAACAAGTACATTGGCTATGACGCAGGCGAAACCCGCCGTATTCAACACGCCGCTGCCATTGACGAGGTGGACAAGAAATATGAAAAGCACTACCCGCTTTATGAATGGGGCTGGGATAGAGCCGAATGTGTGCGTGTGATCGAGCGGGCGGGGCTGCCAAAGCCGGGCAAGTCGAGCTGCTACTTCTGCCCGTCGATGAAAAAGAAAGAAATTCAAGCGTTGTGGGAGAACAACCCGGAGCTTTTTCAGCGGGCGGTTGACATGGAACACAACGCGGCGGACAGCCTGACCAGCATTAAAGGGCTTGGCCGCAAGTGGTCATGGGAAAGCTACCACGACGAATTTATTGAAGCGCAGGAGCTTGAAAAAGCGCAGTTGACCTTTGACGATCTTTTCCCGGAGGCACCGGGCGGGTGCCTGTGCGGTGCGCCGTGTGGTTGCTATGACGGGTAAATCAAAAACAGAATAAGCCTTGCAGGCCGGGCGCGGAGCGGGATTGTGCCCCGCCCGGCTGTTTGATTTTTTAGCCTTGCCGCGCTGCGGCGGGCTAAAAAAATACCGCCTTGGGCGGTTTGGGGCTGGTATACCAGTAGTAAGTTAAGCACCACGGCAGAAATGCCGGGGAAAGGGGTCAAGGGGGAAACGAGGGCGGCGGGCACCGCCTGACCAACAGCAGGACGGAAAGAGAGCCGCCCGGTGTTTCCCCTTGCCTGCGGAGCAGAGTGTGGTATTCCAGCAAGAAGAAAATAATACAGGGGTGCGGGGGTGTAGCCCCCGCATGGGAAGTAACCACCTTGGGAGAGGGGCAAAAGCTGTGAAGTCGATCTATTACAGAGAGCAAAAGCACATCTGCGGCAAGAGTTACGCCACTGCCCCCTACATGGAGGTTGATCTATACCCCGTGACACCGAAACAGCACAAAGCAGGCCGCCGTGCCAAGCGCAAGGAGGCAAGCACCCTTGCACAGCAGACCTACAACGACAACAGGGCCAAGCGCTACCATGTGCAGCTTGTTAATGCCAACTTCGGCAAGGGGGATTTTTCGTGGACGGGCACCTATGACGACGACCACCACCCGGAGCCGGGCGACACGGCCAAGGCTGACCGCGATTTGACGAACTACATAAAGCGCTTGTACCGTTGGTGCGATAAGAACGGCGTACAGCGCCCCAAGTGGGTTGCCGCCACAGAGTATTGCACCGTGCAGGAGGATGGCACAGCCTGCGGGCGGCACCACCACCACGCGATCATACAGCACACCGACGGCCTGACCCGTGATGTGCTGGAACAGCTATGGGCAGACAAGGCCGGGCAGATTGGCTTTACCCGCTGTGAATACTTGGATGTTGACCACGGCAGCGTTGAAAGCCTTGTGCGGTATATCAGCAAGAACAAGCGGTGCGCCCGGAGCTGGCGGCAGAGCCGTGGCCTTGAAAAGCCGAAAACACCGCCGCCGAACGATACCAAGTGGAGCCGCAAGAAGCTGGACGAGGCAAGCACCCTGTACATCGACGATGTGGCGTACTGGGAGCGGAAATACCCCGGCTACACACTAAACCGGGTGGAAACGCGGGTAAGCAATGCCGGGTGGCGGCACACCACCGTGATTATGCGACGGGCGGAGTGTTGGCACGGCACACCGGGGCGCAAGGTTACGCCGAGAATGAACAGGTAAGAAAGGGGCACGGGTCTATGCTGTGCGTGAAAAAAGTTATCGTGATTTGCCGGGAGGTCAACAGTCAGACCGGGCAAATTGCCGTGTATGTGGTTCCGATGGAAATTGACGAACACACGGTTGTGCGTTTGAGCCTGCGGTCAATGTTCAACCCGGAATTACGCTATTTCTTCGCGTATGAAGATGTTTACCAAGAACAGAAACAGGAAATCACCGCCATGCTGAAACGCCGGAATATTACCAAGCAGGAAGTTGACAGCGTGTACGGGATTGCAGAAGTTGGGAGGCAATGACTATGGACAACAAGGAACGCTTTATTGAGATTTTCACCTCGCAGATTCACAGGCCGGGCGCGGCGGAACTGCTGGAATGGCTGGAAAGCACGGACTTTTTCGAGGCCCCGGCCAGCACCCACTACCACGGCAGCTACACCGGCGGGCTGGTGGAACATAGCCTGAATGTGTACTATGAGCTGATCGGTGCGGGGCGGGTGCCGGGTGTGCCTACGGCGGAAACCTATGCCGTTGTGGCGCTGCTGCACGACATTTGCAAGGCGGATTTCTATGCCCAAAGCACCAAAAATCAGAAGAACAGCGACGGTGAGTGGGAAACTGTGCCCTGCTATACCGTGCGCGAAAAATTCCCGTTCGGTCACGGGGAGAAGTCTGCCTTTTTGGCGCAGCGCTTTATGCCGCTGACCGACGCCGAGGCGCTGGCTATCCGTTGGCACATGGGCGCGTATGACGACGCTGCCAAGGGCGGGAGCAAGGTGTTGTCCGCCGCTATGGCCGCAACGCCGCTTGTCTATGCACTCCATGCCGCCGATATGCGGGCCGAGCAGAAAGAGAACGCGCAGCAATGAACATGGAGTTGGACGACCTGCCCCCGCGCTACCGTGCGCAGGCAGAACAGCAGCTTGCCGCCCGGAAACGCCGCGCCGCTGACCCGCTGGCCGAGGCGGTGAAGCAGGCCAAGGCGGCAGGCCGGGATTTTGACAGCCGGGGCGAGTATGAATTTTACACGGGAACCGTGCTGCCAAAGATGGCGCGGGGCGAGATCGTGGAGTGTGAACAGCACCCCGCGTTCCCGCTGTTCCCGGCGGGTGAATACGGCACCATGAAGCTGCGCCCAATACGCTACACGGCGGACTTTAGGCTGACCTATGCCGACGGCACCGTTGAGATCGTGGAGATCAAGAGCAAGTTTGTCCGCCGTATGCAGCGTGATTACCCTGTGCGGCGGCGGGTGTTCTTGGAGCAGATCGCCCGCCCGGCGGGGTGGAAATTTACCGAGATCATCACCGCAGAGGACAAAGACGACCTGAAACGCTGGCGAGAGCTGGCAAAGGAGGGCTGAACCCATGAAAAACCAAGAAAAGCGCCCGTGCCCGCTGTGTGAGCGGCACCAGCGCATGGAAACCACCAGCGGTATGTTGTTTTGGGTGGAGTGGGGCGAGGACGGCAACCCGCGCCTTTGCACTGACACCCTGCACGACGGCGGCGGGCTGAATGTGCTGTGTATTGACTTTTGCCCGCTTTGTGGCCGGGAAGTGGAGAAACAGGAGGCTTTGGGATGAAAAGACGGCATACTACACCGAGTTATTACGCCCGGAACGCGGCCATGCAGGCACAGCGGCGCTTTTTGCGTACCGGCAAGACCGAGGCCGAACGGTTGGACGATCACAGGGAGGCAACGGCAAATGTGCTGGTGCTGTGCATTTTGGCGGCGATCTACGACAAATACGGCATTGGTGAAATGCGCTTGCAGCGCGTTGTGGACTGCGCCAACGAGATTTCGGCCAAGTTTTCGCTTGAAAAGCAGGTGCGCGGAGAGGAACGGGCAAAAGCGACGCTGGTTGCTGCTGTGCGGCAGATCATGCCGCCGTTTCTGCTGCCTGCGCTGTCTGCCCCAAAGACGGAGCGGGAGGCCGTGCAGTTGGCCGCCCGGCGCGAGGCGGCGGACACGGTTATGAAAATCTATGTGCAGGCCATGCACAAGGCGCTGGGCTTTGGCGCTGACCGCGTGGCCGTGGTGGTGGAAGAAACCGAGGGCAATTTCCGCCAGTTTGGCGAGTGTACCAAGGACGGCGAGTATTACGGGTACGCGGTGCTGGCGCGGAAGATCGGGCAGATCATTCACGACACGGTGGAGGTGGACACCAGCGGAGCAACGGAGCCGATTTTCAGCAAGACGCTGTTCTGATTTACAGGCAATGGAGGTGCTGGGTATGCGGAGCGAAACGGTAAAGCATATCGTCAAATATTACGGGGGAATCCCGGAGGCTGTCAAGCTGCTTAAACGGGAGCGTGACGCGCTGGAAGATGAATATAACGGCTTGGGCGGCCTTGCTATGGACGGTATGCCGCATAGTTCGGCACCCGGCAACCCAACCGAGGCGCTGGCTGTGCGCGTGATCGAAAACGGCGTGAAGAACCGCCTGCAGGAGATCGGCGTTCAGGTGGAAGTCTTGGAGGGCGACGCGGCCAACATCCGGGGCGCACTGGACGCGGTGAACGGTAAGTACAAGTCGGTCATAATCATGCGGCTGATTCGTGGGTACAGTTGGACAAAAATTTCCGGCAAGCTGGGTGTGCCGGACAGCACGGCGCGGAATTGGCACGGCAGAGCTGTGGAACGGCTGGGCGAGGTGCTGGAAGAAGTGCCGATGGTGGACGAGTTGGCCGAGCGGGCCACGCGCGCGCGTACATAATATGCGCCGGGAAAAATCCCGTAAAAAACGCCCATGCCCCGGCGGGATTTTTTGCGTGTAAAAACCTCTCTTTTGGAGCAGGAAACACGGCGGGAAAACTGGCCGAAAAGGTGTTTTGGTCAAAAGATTTCACCCGGCGGGCGGAACCTTTTCCGCTGATCGGGAAAAGCCGCTGGAAAAACAATTTGCGAATAGGAGGAATGAGGCGTGAAAGTGGAGCGGGATTTTAAGCTGGTTTGCACCGGCGGGCCGTATGGCGACTGTTGCTGTTCGTATGCTGTGGAGCTGCGCGGAGAATGGACGGTGCAGGAGTTTGTAAAAGCCGTTTTGGAAAGAAACCCGTGCGAATGGGGCTTTTTCTACATCCAAAGGGCCGGGCAAAAGTGGTACGAGGCGCAGGTGAAGATTGAGTATCAATACGGAAACCTGAAAAGCACTGTCCCGGAGAAAATCGCCCGTAAGAAAATAAAGCGTGTACACAGCAACGGCGGGTGGTCGTTGATGGACTACTGGATAGAAACATAAAGACCCGGCGGCGAACCGGGCAAAGGAGGCGCGTTTTTGTGAAAAGGCTTGTAAGCCGGGTGGTTGCCAGGCGTGTTGTGGCAGAAGTTGAACAGATATGCGGCTTGAAAATGCCGTTGGAGAGTACAAGGCAGCTTGTGGAGCAACAGAACTGGCGAAAAATCGCGTATATTACGGCAGACTGCTTTGTGGTGCGCCCGCTGCGGCGCTGGCTGAAACGGAGGCATGAAAAGTGAAACTGTGTGACAGGTGCAGGGTGCCCGGTTGCCTGCTGGACTATGGCGGCAAGGCTTGCCAAGAGGCACGAAAGAAGTATTGCCCGGATGTAGTTTTTACCCATGCGGACAAAATTAGAGAAATGGACGACGAGGCGCTGGCGTTTATCATCATGTGCCCGCGTGACGACGGCAATAAATGCAAAAACTGCGGCGATGTGATAACCTGCATAGCGTGCTGCTTGGATTGGCTGCGGGAATCGGCGGAGGGGTAAGCATGGCGCAGATCGTGACGGCGCAGTTTGTGGGGCAGACCTCTTGCGGGTTTGTTCGTGAGAAATACTATGAAATCGAGATCAGCGCCGGGCGGAGCGGGTGTTTGTGTGTGCGGGATGTGCAAGGGCAAGGCTTTTGCCCGTATTCCACGCTGGCCGCCCTGCGGAAAAACTGGAAGATCATCAACAACGAAAAAACGCCCGGCGGTGAACCGGGCAGAAATGAGGCAGGATATGAACGAGGATATTTTGACCCACGGTGAAACCATGAGCGAGGAGCGGCTTTTGGAGGGGTTGCGTAAAACCCCCGAACTGAAACGGCGCTTGGTCATGCGCGTGGCGGCGGATTTGCTGGAAAGCGAGGCGTTTTTGGAGGCGTACCCGCATTTGGAAACCGAGGAACAAATAAAAACGGCGCTTACCCGGCTTTTGCACAAGAACAAGGTAAGCACCATTGATGGGCGGCGTATGGCCGCAGAACTGGCGGAAAGTTACGAGGGAATGTATTCCCATTCGGACAGATCGGAGGGGCCAGCGTCGGGGCATGAATCCCATTCGTCACAGCCTGTTACATGACAAAAAACATTGTCGGCTTCTGCCTGCGGCGTGTCGCAAGCCTCCCAAACTGTTTCGTTATGGCACAGGCCGAAAGTACCGTCAGGCTGGCGCACGATCTTCAAAATGCCAACTGGTGAGCGATAAATCCACATAATAGCTAAACCTCCAAAATTGTTTTGTGCAATGCCTATAATACAGCGATTTTAGGCAAAAAACAACAGGAAAACACCCCCGGCGGGCCGTGTGGCCTTGGCTGGGGGCGTTGCTGTTTGCGCAGGTTTTGTGATCGTGGCGGGCGGTTTTGTGCCCGGGGCGGGGTTATTTGTGATCGTCGGGGCCTGTTTCGTGATCGGCGGGCGGGTTGCCGGTCAAGGACGGCGGCAGGCCGTTTTTATCCAGCGGGCCGGTGTATTCTGTGAGGTCAATCAAGGCCACTTCCGGCGGCGGGGGTATGAGCTTATAATATTTGCCGTTTTCGTAGTGCAGATCGGTCACGCCGTCATACCACGCAATATCCCCGTGTTGGGCTTGGGCGGCCTCCATGCTTTGCTGTGCCTGCGCTTCGGTCAGGCCGTCGAACAGCAGGCGGGCACCGTCGGCAAACTGGGCAACAAGACGGTAAGGCGGATAAACGGCCATGTTTTCGTTATTCATGCGTTGCACCCTTTCGTTTTGTGTTTTGTGATGGGTCTATTATACCACGCAATGCCCCGGCGGTGAACCGGGGCGGCGCGGTGTTTTTGTTTTGGGGTTGTTATCCGGGGCACAATTTACAGGCCAAGCACCCGGCGGGCGGCGTATTCGGCATTTTGTGTTAGCTGGCGCTGCCATGCTTTGTTGCGGGGCGACCAGCGAAAACCGTTGGATTTGAGAGCGTCGCGGGTGTCTGCGTCGGGGATTTCGTCGAACAGGATTTGCAGGCGGTTTTCTTCGGCGTTGCGCACGATCTCGCCGCCGTCAAATTTCGTGGTGTTGTCGGGCTGCTGGGCGGCGGCTTGCAGTTTGTCCAGATCGGCAAGGCGGGCTTGTATGCGCTTGATCTTGCCGCGCAGGCTGGACAGTTCAAAATCTCCGTAGGGTTTGCCGTACAGTTTGACGGAAAAGGCTTCGGGGTCGGTGATGGCGTCGGCCTGCTGATCGGTGAGGCTGGCATAGCCGCGCAGGGTTTTGTGTTTTCGGTAGTAGGCGTTGGCGGCCTTGCAATAATCAAGGGCGTTTTGTTCCTGCTGCAAGCGGTCTTGGAGCAGTTCGCGGGCGTGGGGGTCGGTCAGGTCTACCGCGCCGGTGCCCACGCTGCGGATTTTGTCAAGGATAGCGTCAATCTCCTTGTACTCCTGCCAAAGAGATTCGCGGCGGGCGTTCTGCTTTTGCTTTTTGCGCACCGGGAAGTTGCTGCCGCCGCAAACGAGGATGGAGGGGCAGGCCGATTCGTTGCGGTAATAGGCGTTGTAGTAGTCGGCAAGGCGGCGGGCATAGCGGTCAAGCAGGGCGTCCAGCTTGTCGTGATAGTAGGGGCTGATCTTGGCTTTTCGTGCCTGTACCAGTGCGGCGGCCTTGTCCACGGCGGCGCGGTATTCTTCCGTAGCGCTGCCGGGGCGGTAGTCGCTCATAGAATTAACATCGTTCGCACGGCGGGCGGTTTGTTCGTTGATTTCGTAGTATTGCATTTTGTGTGCCTCCTGTTTTGTGTTTTGGGTAATGGGAACGGGCCGATTTACAACTGGCCCGGCGTGGCGTTGTGCCGCTGGGGGCTGCCGTGTGGTCTTATGCCCGGCGGCGGTGCCCATTGCGCAGGGCTGGCGGGGCTTGTTTTTGTGGTGATAAGCTGCCCGTAAACCGTGCCGGGGCCGCCCGGCGGCGGGTACAATCTGTTTTGTGGGGAGGTGTACCGGCTCCCGTTGGACTTATGCCAGCACCCCGGCGGGCTGGCGGCCATTGTTGGCGATGGGTGCGCGTTGTGAGTTCGTGCCGGGCTTGTGATCGTGTTTGTTACCCATGAGCGCCCACCCCTTGCAGGGTGGCCGGGCTTGCACCGGCGGCGCGTTATGCGTCGGCCTTGCGGGTCAATCAAGGCAAGTTTCGCGCTTGATTTTGTACTGCGCCTTGATTTTGTCATAGGCGCGGAGCGTGACCATGTAGGTGTCCTGTTCTGCGTCGTAGGTAATGCCGCGCCCGTGGAGCGGGGGGCAGGCCGTCACGCAGGGGGCGCAGAAAGTAGTGCTTGCCATAGTAGGCAAGATCGGCGGCGTAGTCGCAGCCCGTGGGGGCCTGCTGCATTTCGTAGCAGTAGGAATACTCGCCGGGGGCGGTGGCCTGCACGGCGGGGGCCTTGGCGGCCTCCAATGCGTCATAATCGGGGGCGTAGCCGTAAACCTCGCCGGTGCTGGGGTCGTAGCGGGAAACGGAAAAATCCGGGATGAAAAGCGCCGTGTTTGCGCCGATCTGCTGGGAGTAGCCACCGGGAACCGGGGCAAAGGTGCCGGGGATTTTGCGTTCTGTTGCTGCCATTGTGAAAGCCTCCTGTTTTGTGTTGTGTTTTGTGTGGGCGGTTTTGTGTACCCATGAGCGCCCGCCCCGTTTGGGGCGGCTGGGCTTGCACCAGCGGCGGCGGGTGCCGTCGGCCTTGCGGGTTGCGTGGGTTAGAACATGGAAATTTGCTCACATTCTGCGGCGGGCTGTGCAGGGGTGGGAGCTGCGGCGGCCTGCTGCGCTGCCTTGCGGGCCTTGCGTTCGTCGGCCAGCTTTTTGTTATAGGCGGCGATCTCCTCCGGGGTCTTGGCCTTGGGGGCGTCGTCCTGCCCGGCGGGCTTGACCTGATCGAGAGTGAACAAGTGCGACTTGGCCATGTAGTAATGCGGGTCGGGGGCGTCGGCGTCGGGGCCGTTCTGCCCGGCCTTGGCGGCCTCTGCGCGGGCGGCCTTGGCGGCCTTGCCGGGGCGCTCGGTGTACTTCCACAGATCGCAGGTAATGGCGGCGTGTTCGCCGCGCTTGACGGAGTAGCCCGCCTTTTTCCACTCTGCAAAGGTGTGAATGGGCAAGCAGCCCTTGGCGGCCACGATGGCCTGCGCCTCTGCCTTGGTGTAAATGCCGTGTGCGATTGCCTGATTGATGATGATCTCGTTGTTAGTCATGGTGAAAACCTCCAAAATATTTTTTATTAGATCGGCCCGGCGGGCTTGCAGCGGGCCGGATGTTTTGATAAAATGGGGGTAGCCGCTGACAGGAGCGGCCACCCTTGCGAGGGGTGAAAAGGGTTCAGCGCTTTTGCCGGGGCTGAACCCGTTTTTTATTTCCCTGCGCTTGCCGTGGGCGGTGTCGTGCCTGCAATGTATTTCAGGCAGTCAAGCACCTGCGCCGGTGTCATGCCTTGCGCCCGGAGCCAATCGGCCAGCCGGTCAAGCTCTTTTGCTGTCGTGTCGTTCATGGTGTCCTTTCTCCTCCTGTCCGGGTATTCAGCTTGCGGCGTTCGGCTGTGTGCCGTGTCGCTTGCTGTGTCTGCATGGTAGCACGGTTGAATGCCGCTTGTCAAGCATTCAATCGTGCTTTCTGCGTTTTGCACAATTCGGCACGGTTGAATGTTGTGCAAATTGCACAGTTGAATGCCGGACGGCAATGTGCTATATTATTTATAATTAAAACAACAAGGGGGTATTATATGCCAATATCAGAGGCAAAGAAACGAAATAACGCGAATTATACGGCGAAATGCGATTATATAAACATTCGCCCACTAAAGCCGGAGGGGGCAAAGATCAGAGCCGCCGCCGAAAATGCCGGGCAAAGTCTGCAAGGATATATTTTGCAGGCAATCCGGGAACGCATGGAGCGCGACGGCCTGCCCATCGACCAGCCCGCCGCCGATGAAGAAAAATAAAACAGATCAGCACAAAAGCCCCTGCAAGCTCACCGCCTGCAAGGGCTTTTCTTTTTCCCACTATCCACACCAGCAGCCCACCAGCCAGCAGGCCGCCCACCACCAGCAGCACCGGGCAGCAGATCGCCAGCCAGCACCACACACCAGCACCAGCCCACAACACCACCAGCCAGCACACCGCCCACACCCAAACACCCACACCCCCCCGGCGGAACGCCAGCGACCAGCACCGCCGCGCCGACGATCACCAGCGGAACGCCCGCCCGCGCCGCCTGCGCAGTTACTAAACGCCCGCGCACTATACCGCCCGCGCGGTAATTACTAAACGCGCCTGTACGCACCCGCGCCCGCCCGTGCGCGGTAGGTACTGTGCGCGCGTACATTTAGCTTTGCGGGTTCGAGAGCGCAAAAGTTGGGTAGGTATGAGGGCGTTTTTTCACTTCCCCTTGGGCCGGGCGGAAAAAGTAAAGGGGGGTCAAAAAAATAAAATTGGGCAGAAATGAGGGCCGGGGCGCGGGCTTGGTGGCAGGCACGGGAGAGCCGGAGGCGGCGCAGGAGAGGGAGAGCCGGAGGCGGCGCAGGAGAGGGAAAGCCGGAGCGGTGCAGAAACGGGAAAGCCGGGGTGGTGCTGCCCGGCGCGGCGCGGTGGAGGGCAAAAAAATAAAGGCAAGCACATTTTTGTGCAAGCCTTTTTCAATCCTGCATATCGCCGGTGAGCCATTCAATGGTCACGCCGAGAACGCGGGCAAATATGACAAGTTCATAATCAGTTACAAAGCGCAGGCCGGTTTCTATGCGGCTGATCGCCTCGCGCCCTATGCCAAGACCGGCCACTTGGAGCTTGGCGGCAAGTGCGTCTTGCGAGAGGCGCTGCGCGGTGCGGGCTTGGTGGATTCTATCGCCGGAGATATTGGCCTTGCCCTCGTATGTATAAATCTTCGAACCTTTTCACCTCGCTTTACTTGACAATAGCATTTTTTACGCTTAATCTTGTAATAAAGATTTACAAAACATAAAAAAGCATAGAAAAAAGTAAAAATGATTTACAAATGAAGCGGAGGCCGGGCAATATGAAAAAGCAGCAGGAACGGAGAAGCGGGCGGAAATGGCGAGTTGCATTGGTGGCGGCGGCGCTGGGCTTGGCACTGGCCGGGTGCAGCGCGAGTGCAGCCAGCAGCCACGAACACGAATGGGAGGCGGCGACCTGCGAAACGCCGCGCGTGTGCAAGACCTGCGGGGAAACCGATGGTGAACCGCTGGGCCATACTTGGCAGGAGGCCACCTGCCTTGCCCCAAAGACCTGTACCGTGTGCGGAAAAACGGAGGGGCGGAAATCGGAAGATCATGTGTGGGGTGAGGCCACCTGCACGGAGCGGGAAAAGTGTGTGCTTTGCGGCCGGGAAAATTTGCACAGTGAACCGCTGGGGCATGACTGGATTGCACCGACATTGGAGGCACCCTATACCTGCGCCCGGTGCGGTGAACAGCAAGGAGAGCCGCTGCAACTAAGCTCGTTTAACCGGGGCCGCTATAACAAGTGGAAAGAAAACCCGACAAAAGAGCAGTATGTTGGCATGAGCGGCTATGTTGCGGTTACACACTGTTCCTATGTGTACTCGACGAAAGACAACCCCTATGAAAACAACTGGCTTGCAGCGCCGTGGTATGCAACGACCTACGAAAAAGACAAGCAGTTTTTCAACCCGGTTGGAACGGTAGAACATAAAACGCCGGTCACTGTAATTGAACAAGAATTGACAGGCGGCGAATACGGAAAAGATTTTAGCGGTTATCTGTTGGTGGAACGGGTAGACAATGGAGAGCAGTTTTATATTTCCGTGACGGACTTTGTAACGGAACCGTATTGGGAAACCACGAGTGCAACAGAGGTGGGCTATACAAACCCGTGCCTTGCTGTGTACCACCAGTGCAGCGACTACTACCCGGTAGACCGCAACGGGAAAAAATACAATGCGGCGGACGGTGAAGTGGTAATGATATTCGGTGCTACAAACTGGGGTGGCATAGACAGAGAAACAAACCAAGTAGATGTTCTTGGGGCAAATGGTCGGGGGTTCTTCAACGCGGAGGATTTGACGGTGATCTACTAAGCACCGGGCACAGAAAAAATATTTTTTGAAAGTTAGCAACTTTGACAGGTTTTGTGTGGTATATTAGTAGCATGAAAATATAAAGGCTCGTGGCGGGAACGCTGCGGGCCTTTTGTTTTGGGCCTGCCCGGCGGGGTGGGCTTTACTTTTTGGAGGTGTAGAATGCCGAAGCGGAGCGAGAAGCGCGACACCGCCAAGGCTGAATACATCGCCAAGAAGAAAAAGGGCGAGGAAGTAAGCCTGCGGGCGCTGGCCGGGGAGCTGGGTGTGAGTTACCAAACCCTGCGCAACTGGAAAGCGGCGGACAAGTGGGAAGAAGCGTTACCCAAGAAAAAGCGCGGCGGGCAGCCGGGCAACCAAAACAGCAAGGGCAAGCGCAATGCAGCAGGCAGCCACGACGGTGCGCCGCCCGGCAATAAGAACGCAGAGAAAGACGGAGCGTATAGCACCGTCTTTTTTGATATGCTTTCTGCCGAAGAATTGAAGATCACCGAGAGTGTGCCGCTGGGCGGGCGCGAGGCGCTGGAACATGAAATGAAGATTTTGAAGTTCCGCGAACACAAGATACTGGCAAAGATTGCCGAGTATGAGAGCCAGCCGGAGGACGCGCTGTTTGTGAGCAGCCTTTTGGATATGCGCACCCCCGGCGGGCGGGGCAAGGACAAAAAAGACGGTGCCAACCAAACCATGGGTATGTACAGCAAGGACAGCGCCTTTAGCCGGGTGCTGAAATTGCAGGAAGCGCTATACAAGGTGCAGGGCCGCATTGCCAAGATTGCGGACAGCCTGCGGGCCTTGGAGGAGAGCGACAGGCGCATGGCGCTGGAAAAGCAGCGGCTTGAAATTTTGCGCATGAGAGCCACCGGCGCGGTGGATGTGCCCGACCCCGACGGGACGGCGGCAGATGATCTTGACGCGCCTTTGGAGGAGGACACGGAGGAATGACACTGTACACCAGCAAGGTTATTGCCCAGTGGTTATGCCTGACCGAACGCCGGGTGCGGCAGTTACGCGACGAGGGCGTGATTGTGGAGGCAAGACCGGGGCTGTATGAGCTGCAACCCACCGTGGCCCGGTACATCAAGTATTTGGGCGGAGCGGGAAAAGAAAGTCTGAACACCGAGCGCATGAAGCTGACCGCCGAAAAGCGGAAAGCAGCGGAAATGGACAACGACCTGCGCCGGGGCGATTTGCACAGTACGCAGGATATTGAGAAAGGCATACAGACCATGTGCCTGAATATCCGCAGCCGGTTTTTGGCTATGCCTGCCAAGCTATCGCCTACGCTGGCGGCTATGGACGGAAACCAAGCCGCTATTTTTGACGAAATGAAAAAGGCTATCGACGAAACGCTGGAAGAATTGAGCGACTACCGCGTGGCCTTTGCTGTGGAGGACACTGCCGATGAAAGGACAGAAGAAAAATAAAGACCCCTGCGCGGGGTGCGTGTGGAGAATTTGGACAGGCGACGAAAGAGGTCTGTGCTTTTTCCCGGATTGCAGACGAAAGGAGTACGACAGACTGTGGGGTAGCAAAAAAGCAAAAGCTGCTGGAAATACCGCAGGCGACAATGGAAATGCTGGCGCGGTGTGTGGCAACGCTGAAACCGCCCCCGGAGCTGACACTATCCCAATGGGCTGACCGCTACCGTATGTTGAGCGCGGAGAGCAGCGCCGAGCCGGGGCGGTGGCACACCGACAAGGCACCGTACCAGCGGGAGATCATGGACGCCATAGGTGATGCGCACATACGGCGGGTAGTTATCATGTGCGCGGCGCAGTTGGGCAAGACCGAACTGCTGCTGAACATCCTTGGCTATTTTATGGCCTATGCCCCCGCGCCCATCTTGGTTATGCAGCCGACCTTGGACATGGGGCAGACATTCAGCAAAGACCGCTTGGCCCCGATGATACGCGACACGCCGGTACTGCGCGGGCTGGTGGATGTGAAAAGCCGATACGCCGGGAACACGATCTTGAAAAAGAATTTCCCCGGCGGGCACATCACCATAGTGGGCGCGAACAGCGCCACCGGCCTTGCCAGCCGCCCTATTAAAGTGCTGCTGGCCGACGAGGTAGACCGCTACCCCGGCAGCGCCGGAACCGAGGGCGACCCGTTGAGCCTTGCCCAAAAGCGCCAAACAACATTTTGGGATAAGAAAACGGTTATGGTATCGACCCCGGTTATCAAGGGGCACAGCCGCATTGAAACCGAGTACAACCAATCCACCCGCGAGGAATGGAATGTGCCGTGCCCGGAGTGCGGGCATTACCAGCCCTTTGTGTGGGCAAACCTGATCTTTGACCCGGACGACCTGCAAAAAGAGATCGTTTACAAATGCGAACGCTGCGGGTGCGTGGCGAACGAATACCGCTGGAAACAGCAGAGCCAGCAGGGCCGCTTTGTGGCGGAAAACCCCGGCGCAGAAACGCGGGGGTTCCACCTGAACACGCTTGCCTCCACCTTTTGCGGATGGAAAGAGATCGTGCAGAAATTCATAGTGGCGAAAGAACAGCTTGACCAAGGAAACCCGGAGGGCATGAAGGTTTGGGTAAATACCGAACTGGGTGAAACTTGGGAGGAGCGGGGCGAACAGGTGGAGGACACCGAACTGTTCAACCGCCGCGAGATTTACGACGCGGTGGTGCCCGAAGAAGTGCTTGTGCTTACCGCCGGTGTGGATGTGCAGGATGACCGCTTTGAGGTTGAGATCGTGGGTTGGGGCGTTGGCAAGGAAAGCTGGGGAATCCGATACCAAAAGATTTACGGCGATATGCTGAAAGAACAGGTGTGGGAGGACTTGGACGCTTTTTTGCAGACCGTGTGGTGCAAAAAGGACGGAACCGCGCTGCGCATTATAAGCTGCTGCATTGACAGCGGCGGCCACCACACTGACCAAGTGTACCGCTTTACCAAGGAACGGTACGAGCGCGGCGTGTGGGCGATAAAGGGCAAGGGCGGTGCCGAGGTGCCCTACATCCGCAACCCCACCACCAACAACCGTGTGAAAACGCCGCTGTTCATCATTGGCGTGGACGCGGGTAAGGCGCTGTTATACCAGCGGTTGCGCCACAACACCAAGGGGCCAAACTACTGCCACTTTCCCGCGAACGAAGAAGCCGGGTACGATGAAACCTACTTTAAGGGCCTGACCAGTGAGAAGATGGTGGTGCGGTTCCGCAAGGGGCGCAGCGTTACCGTGTGGGAGCTGAAAGACAGCAAGTACAAGCGCAACGAACCGCTTGACCTGCGCAACTATGCCACCGCCGCTTTAGAGATTGCCAACCCTGTGCTGGCAAAGCCGGAGCCGGGCATGGCGCAAAGACCCCGGCGGGCAGGCCGCCGCCGCATTACAGGAGGTATTTAATGGCTATTTTTTCAAAAGAAATGTGCCGGCAGAAATTGAATACATGGCTTGCGGCGGAGGAAAGTGTAGCCACCGGGCAAAGCTATCAAATCGGCACAAGAATGTTGACGCGGGCAGACCTGAAACAAATCCGCGAGGAAATGGAATATTGGGCACAAAAATTATCCGAGGCGGAGGCCGAGGAAAAGAACGGCGGACGCAACCGCCTGTACCACTTTGTTGCCCGTGATGTGTGAGGGAGGGCGACACCGTGAATGTATTTGACAGAGCCGTGGCCGCCGTGGCCCCGGTACACGCCGCCAAGCGGGCAGCCGCCCGCGCCGCGCTGAAAATCATTGACAGCGGGTACGGTAACTACGGGGCAAACCTGACCAAGAAATCTTTGCGAGGGTGGGAGTTTTACGGTGGCAGCGCCAAGGAAGATATTGAGGACAATATCGACATACTGCGCCAGCGCAGCCGCGACGCCTACATGGGAATCCCAACGGCCAGCGCCGCACTGAAAACCATGCGCACGAATGTGATTGCAGGCGGACTTATGCCTGCGCCGCAGATCGACGCGGAGTTTCTGAGGCTGACCCCGGAGGACGCCGAAAAACTGCAAGCGCAGATCGTGCGAGAGTTTGCCCTTTGGGCGGACACGCCGGTGTGCGACGCTGACCGGGTGGACAACTTTTACAAACTGCAACAGCTAACTTTTTTGAGTTATGCCATGAATGGTGACGCCATTGTGCTGCTGCCCACCAAGGAGCAGACCGGGCAGCCGTACAGCCTGCGGGTGAGGTTGGTGGAGGCTGACCGGGTTTGCAGCCCGGACGGCTTTGATCGGCTGGCACCCTGCACGGTGCAGGGCCATGATGTGCATTGCCTTGTGCAGGGCGTGGAAACGGACGCCGACGGCATGGTGGTAGCCTACTGGGTATGTGACCGCCACCCGCTGGCAAGCAACGCCTGCACCAGCGGCGGGCCGCACTGGACGCGGGTTGAAGCCTACACCAAGACCACCGGGCGACGGAATGTACTTCATGTGATGAACCGGGAGCGGGCCGGACAGCGGCGCGGTGTGCCCATGCTGGCCCCGGTGCTGGAAGCTCTGAAACAGTTGGGCCGCTACACGGACGCCGAAATCACGGCGGCGGTGCTTAGTGCCATGTTTACCGTGTTTGTGAAGCAGGGCGTGGCAAGCGACGCCCGCCCGTTTGGCGAAATGCTGCCGACGGATATGCTGATCGACGCGCAAGACCAAAGTAGCATTGAACTTGGCCCCGGCGCTATTTTGAGCCTGAACCCCGGCGAGGATGTGCAGTTTGCAGACCCCAAGCACCCGAACACCGGGTATGACGCCTTTACCAATGCGCTGATACGGCAGATCGGCGCGGCGCTGGAAATCCCGCCGGAGGTACTGTTCAAACAGTTTACGACGAGCTACAGCGCGGCGCGTGGTGCGCTGAACGAGTTTTGGCGCACTTGCAGTATGCAGCGCGATTGGTTCACCGATGATTTTTGCCAGCCGATCTACGAGGAATGGTTTGCCGAAGCAGTGGCGCGGGGCCGCATTGCGGCACCGGGCTTTTTTGCTGACCCGGCAATCCGCAAGGCATACACCGCCTGCGCGTGGAACGGCCCGGCCCGTACCAACCTGAACCCCGTGCAGGAGGTGGACGCCGCTGTGAAGCGTGTGGACGCCGGATTCAGCACGGCGCAGGAGGAAACCGCCACCATGACCGGCGGCGACTACAACCGCAATATCCGCCAGCGCGTGATCGAAGCCAAGCGCAAGCGGGAGGTTGACGAGATCACAAACCCGCAGGCCAAGCCGCCCGGCGGGCAACAGGAGGAATGACCATGCCTAAGAAGTTTTGGCAGTTTAGAAACCAAGCGGCAGGCAGCGCGGAACTGCTGCTGTACGGCGATATTTCGGACAGCAGTTGGTGGGGCGACGAAGTGACCCCCAAGACCTTTGCCGACGAGCTGAACGCACTGGGGGCGCTGACGAGCCTGACGGTGCGTATCAATTCCGGCGGCGGTGATGTGTTTGCTGCACAGACCATTGGCAATTTGCTGGAACAGCACACCGCGCAGGTAACGGCCCGCATTGACGGGCTGTGTGCCAGCGCCGCCACGATCATTGCCTGCCACTGCGACAAGGTGGTGGCAGCCAATGACAGCACATACATGATACACCCGGTACGGATGGGCATTTTTGATTTTGCCGACGCCGTGACCCTGCAGCAGTACATTGGTGCGCTGAATACCATACGCGAAAACATCCTGAACCTGTACACCAAAAAGACGGGCCGGGAAAAGGACGAAGTGGCCGCGTGGATGGACGCTACAAGCTGGTGGACGGGCGAGGAGGCTAAGACCAACGGCTTTGTGGACGAACTGGTGGACGACGGAGAGAAAACCGTTGTGGAGAACCGGGGCGGCCTGCTGTTTGTGAACAGCGTAAACATGAACCTGCCTTTTGATAAGGCACCCAAATTTGTACAGAACAGCGTGGCAGCAGCCCCCGCCGCCAGCGGTTTTGTAAATATACCGACCCCGGCGGAGCAGCCGGGAAACAACAGCCATAAGGAGGACACGAACATGGCAAACGAGATCAAGACCGTGGACGAGCTGCGTGGTGCTTACCCCGCGCTGGTTGACAAGATCGAACAGGCGGCGGCGCTGCGGGCTACCAATGCGGAGCGGCAGCGTATCCGCGACATTGAGGAAATGGCTCTGCCCGGCAGTGAGCAGATCACCAACGAGGCTAAGTACGAAAAGCCCATGAGCGCCAGCGACTACGCCAAGGCCGCCATGAAGAACGCAAAGGAGCAGGGCGCGGCTTGGCTGAACACCATGCAGCAGGGCGCAAACGCCAGCGGCGTGAACAGCGTAGGCAGCGCCCCCGCCCCCACCGGCGGTGAGAAGCCCGACGAGTTTATGGACGCAATCAAGGGCCTTGGCAAGAAGCAGTAAGGGAGGATAAGACTATGAGCATGGATTTGGCGAAAAAGACCTATTCCACCACGCCCGACTATTTTATTGCGGGCACCACGGTTGGTATTGTGACCGCCGCCAAGAAGGCCAGCGCTGCGATTGCCGCGCATAACCTTGTGCTGATGGACGGTGGCAAGGTAAAGCCCCTTGCCGCCGTGGATGGCAGCAACGCACTGAATGTGACCGGCCTGTACGGCATTGCCGCAGAGGACGCCGCCAGCGGCGAGGACGCAGTGGTTTACCTGACGGGTGAGTTTTTCGCGGAGGGGCTGGCTTTGCCTGACGGCGTTGCCGCCGCCGACATTGAAGTTGCCCTGCGAAACATCGGTATCTTTTTGAAGTAAGGAGGACACGAACATGGCAAACGAAGTAAATATTTATACCCCGCGCTATCTTGCGGAGGTCGTAAGACAGGCACCGCCTGTGCATACCTTTTTCCGCGACACTTTCTTTACCAATGTGAAGAAGTCTACCACCGAGCGCGTGGACATTGATCTTGTGAAAGGTGATCGCCGCATGGCGGCCTTTGTCCACCCGCGTGTTGGCGGCAAGGTGCTGAAAGCCAGCGGCTACAAGACCGAGAGCTACAAGCCCCCGCTGGTGAATCCCTGTGACATTTCCACCGCCGACCACTACATGACCCGTATGCCCGGAGAAGATCTGTACAGCGGTGAGACCCCTGCCCAGCGCAGTGCCAAGCAGTTGATGGAGGAGTACAGCCGCCTGAACGACGCCACCACCCGCCGCGAGGAGTGGATGGCGGTGCAGGCCATTGTGACCGGGCAGATTCCCATTGTCGGTGAGGGCGTGAACGAGATCATCGACTTTGGCTTTACCAACACCGAGACCCTGACCGGCACCGCCCAGTGGGGCAAGAGCACCGCCAAGATCAGCGACAATTTGGAGGACTGGGCCGACAAGGTGCTGACCAACGGCTTTGCCAATGTGGATATGGCGATCATGGGCAAAACCGCCCTGCGCAATTTCCTTGCGGATGAGAAGATCGGCAAAATGCTGGACAACCGCCGCGTGGAAATGGGCCTTATCCACCCGCGCGACCTGCCCAATGGCGTGAAGTATGTGGGTCACCTGAACAGCCCAAACATCGACATTTATACCTATGCCGAGGTGTACTTGGACGATTGGACTGACCCCGCCGCCCCCAAGACCCTGCCTCTTGTGCCGGAGAACAAGGTTGTGCTGATCGCCAGCCACCCCGACTACATGATGGCCTACGGTGCCTGCACCTACATTGAGGACAGCACCCAGCAGTGGGTCACGGCACAGACTGACCGCCTGCTGCGCAGCTTTGTGAAGCACCAGCCTGACCGCCGTATGCTGGAACTGCAGGCCCACCCGCTGCCCATCCCCGACAAGGTGGACAGCTGGTTTGTTGCCACCGTTTGCTGATATGCACCCCCTGCCCGGTGGCGGGCGGGGGCTTTTTACTGTGGAGGTGAGAGCGTGGCGCTGTTTGAACTAAAACAGGACACCGGGAGCGGAACGGCAGCACCGTGGGCACCGCCCACATTCAAGGACTGCGTGGCGGCGGATATTGACGCGGCGTTTTTTGAGGAGAACGAACACGCAGACCGCCACACCGTTGACGGTAAAGATGTGCTGATCGTTTTAGAGGACGACGACCTGCGCGAACATTCGGTGCATTGGGAGGCAGGGGCAAAGCAGAACTTTGACACCGGCCTGTACACGGCGCACACCATCCTGTATATCCGGGTGGAGGACTACGGGCAGAAGCCGAAAATCGGCAAGCAGTTGGTGCTTGACAAGGGCACCAAGAGCCAGCGCACCTACACGATCAACCTTTGCCAAGAGGAAAGCGGCGTGTACCGTATGACGATGGAGAGGACACGGCAGTGAGCAATGTTACTTACAGCGCCGGGAACCTGACCATTACCGTTGCGGGGCTGGACACGGTAGAGCAGGCGCTTGGCGACCTGAAACGCAAGACCCCGGCGGCGGCCAAAGTGGCGATCAACGCCACGGCGCGGCAGGCGCGAAAGCTGATGGTTGCCAAGGCAAAGACCCGTTACGCCGTGAACGCCGCAGGAAGGCGGCACCTGAAAGACCTTGTGCAGCGCAAGAAAGCCAGCAACAGCAGTTTGATGGCGGAGCTGCACATTGCCAAAATGCGCAACGACCTTGGCTATTTTAAGACCAGCCCGGCGGTGCCGACGCACTTTACCGGAATGGACTTTAAGGACGGGCCGAGCGTTTGGAAAGCCAAGGTATTAAAATCCAGCGGCATGAAAACGCTGCCCGGCGCGGGCGGCATGAGCAAGGGCTTTTTGGTGAAGTTCAGCAGCGGCCATGTGGGCATGGTGCAGCGGCGTATTGGTTCCAAGTCGAGCCATACGCGCACCGCCAAAGGGTACAAGCGCTGGACGAACGCCAAGGGCAATGTGGAGAAGCTGGTGACAATGGGCAGCCCCAGCGCCACCGCCATGCACCACACCATTTGGCCGGAGGTTGAGCCGAGCGTGGAAGAATACCTGCAAGAGCGGTTGCAGGCACAGGTTGAGCGAGTATTGGCGAGAGCCGGAAAGAAGTGAGCCACCATGAGAAATCACCCAACGACGGCAGCGAGGGCGGACATTGGCCGTACCCCGCAGCTTTGCCAAGACGCGCTGATTGAAATGCTGAAAGAACTGTTTGCGGGTAAGCTGTTTTGCGGCCAAGAGGGGCGCAAGGCACTGAAAATCTACAAGCAGGACTTGCCCATACCGCAGAGTGATGATGCCGATGTGGACACCGACAAGGCCGAGGCACCCTACATTGTGGTGCGGATGACCGGCGGACAGATCGAGGACGACGACAGCCCGCAGACCGTGGACTTTAGCCTGATCGTGTGCGCCTATGACACGGGTCTTGACCGTGAGGGCTGGCAGGATGTGGCGAACATCAAAGAGGACATTATCCAGCGAGTATGCAAGGCACCCTACTTTGGCGGCGCATTTACCGTTTTGAAGCCGATTACTTGGGCGCTGCAGGAGGACGACACGCACCCCTATTACTTTGGAGCGTGTACCCTGACCTGCACGGCACCTGCCATGACGCAGGATGAACAGTTAAAGGAGTACCTATGACCAAGAAACAGGAGCAGGCCGCCGAGGCGGCCACCACCCCGGAGATCACCGGGGAAACCGAAGCAAAGATCGAACACAAGACCCCGTGCGTTTACTGCGGGCCGAGCGTGCGCGGCGTGGCACGGCAGTACACCGTGTACGCCAGCGGCAACACCCCGGCGGCGCTGGACGAGTTTGTGAAGCAGCACCCGGCGGCCAAGAACCTGCTTGTGCCGGTGGAACGCTTTGCACAGACGCGCAAGGCACTGGAAACGGCAGGAACGGCGGAAAGCATTTTGTACAACAAGATCAAAAACGAACTGTAAGGAGGAACAACCGATATGGCTACATACAAACATGGCGTATATACCAGCGAACAGGCCACCAGTATGACCGCCCCCGTGACCGGCACCGCCGGCTTGCAGGTGGTTGTGGGCACCGCGCCCGTGAATATGCTGGAACACCCGGAGCAGGCCGTGAATACCCCGCTGCTGGCGTACAACTACAAGGAGGCTGTGGCCGCCGTGGGCTACCATGACGACTTTGCCGCCTATACCCTGTGCGAGAGTATCAGCGCGGCGTTCAGCGTTGTGGGCACCGGCCCGCTGGTGCTTATCAATGTGCTTGACCCCGCCAAGCACACGGCAGACATTGCCGAAACCACCGTGCAGGTGAACAGCGGCGTGGCCGTGCTGGATGTGGTGGGTGTGCTGCTGGACAAGCTGACCGTGAAAAGCGGCAGCACTGCCCTGACCCGCGACACCGACTACACGGCCAGCTTTAACAACGACGGCACCCTGAACATTGTGCCGCTGGCAGGCGGCAAGGCAGCCAGTGCCACTACCCTGACCGTGACAGGCAAGAAACTTGACCCCAGCAAGGTTAAGGCCGCCGACATTGTGGGCGGCGTAGACGCAGCCACGGGCAAGGAAACCGGCCTTGAAGTGGTGCGGCAGATTTACCCCAAGTTGTCCATGACGCCGGGCATTCTGCTGGCACCGCGCTTTAGCATGGACGCCACCGTGGCCGCCGCCCTGCAGGCCAAGACCAAGGAGATCAACGGCGTGTTCAAGGCTGTGTGCATTGTGGACATTGACAGCACTGCAAGCGGCGCTACCAAATACACCGATGTGAAGCAGCGCAAGGAGGCGCAGGCCGTGAGCGACGCGAACGCCTATGCTGTGTGGCCCTGCGCCAAGGTGGGCGAGGTGGTTTACAGCGGCAGCGCACTGGCCGCCGCCCTGACCGCCTACACTGACGCGGTGAACGCAGACACCCCGAATGTAAGCCCGTCCAACAAGACGCTGGCGATCAGCGCCGCCTGCCTTGCGGACGGCACCGAGGTTGTGCTTGACCAAGAGCAGGCCAACACCGTGAACGGCTTTGGCGTTGCCACTTTCCTGAACATGAGCGGTTTCCGCCTGTGGGGCAACAACACCGCCGCATACCCCGGCAATACCGACCCGAAAGACAGATGGTTCAGTGTGCGGCGCTTCCTTTCTTGGGCGGCGAACAGCTTTATCCTGACCTACTTTTCCAAGGTGGACAGCCCCGCCAACAAGCGGTTGATCGAGGCTATTGTGGACAGCGAGAATGTGCGCGGCAACGGCTTTGTGGCCCGTGGCGTGTGCGCCCGCTATGAGGTGATCTACGACGAGGCGGAGAACACCACTGCCGACCTGCTGGATGGCAAGATCACTTTCCACCAGTACATCACTCCCTACACACCGGCGGAGGACATCGAGGATGTTATCGAGTTTGACCCGGACGCACTGACCACGGCTTTGAGCTGATAAAGGAGGTACAGAGCTATGATTAGCAACAACTATATCCCGGAGAAGATCAATGAAGCGAACGCCTACCTTGACGGTACGCGGATGATCGGCGTTGCCGCCAGCGTTGACCTGCCGGAAGTGAACATGAAAACCGGCACCGTGGAGGGCTTTGGCGTTGGCGGCGAGATCGATTCCCCCACCATCGGACAGTGGGAGAGCTTTGAACAGGAGGTGCAGTTTAACACGCTGTATTCCAGCGCCGTTGATATGCTGAACCCCCTGACCGTGGTGAACCTGACTTTCCGCGCGGCGCAGCAGGTGTACGACAAGACCGGCGGCTATGACTTTAAGGGCCTGCGCGTGGTCGAGATGGGCCGCGTGAAGAAGTTCAAGCCCGGCAAGATCGAGAAAAGCGAGGGCATGGAGGCCACCGTTACGCTGGAGCTGACCTACATTATGATCGAGGTTGACGGTGAGCAGCTTATCGAAATCGACAAGCTGAACGGCGTTTACAAGGTCAAGGGTGTGGATATGCTGGCAAAGGTGCGCAGCCTGATCTAACCCAAACAACCCCAAGAGCATGAACCCGCCCCCCGGAATGAGCCGGAGGCGGGTATGCTTTTATTTTTGAGAAGCACTGACACACTGAAAGGGAGCTGTACATTATGGCAGAAGAAAAGAATATGACCGTGGCAACCGAGGAGAAAACCGAGGCGACGGCACCTAAGACCGAAAACCAGTACCTTTTGAAGCTAAACCGCCCTTATGTTTTTGAGGGCAAGGAGTATGCGGAGATCGACCTTGCCGGGCTGGACAAGCTGACCGTGCAGGACGCGATCAACGCGCAGCGGCAGCTTTTCAACGAGCGGGAGCCTGCCGCCATGCTGCTGTGCGAAACCACCACCGCCTTTGTGCGCATTTTGGCTGCCAAGGCCACCGGCCTGCCGATTGAGTTTTTCAAGTTGGCACCGCGCGGCGTTTCCCGCAGAATCTACGGCATGGTGATGGGGTACATGAATGTGGACAGCAACACCGAGAACCACATTATGCGGCTGGAAAAGCCCTACTACTTTGAGGGCAAGCAGTACACGGAGATTGACCTGAACGGCGTTGCCGACCTGAACAGCCTGAACGAGAGCGCGGCGGAAAACCGCCTGACCCGCGCGGGCTTTATGGTGACGGACACAAGCTACAACTACCTGTACGCCTGCATCCTTGCCGGAATGGCAACGGGCTTGCCGGAGGAGTTCTTTACCGGGCTGCCGCTGTACGAAGTGCTGAAAATTAAAAACGCCGTGAACGACGCGGGTTTTTTCGAGTAAAGGGCGGCGCGAAAGCATTACGCAAGGCCGCCATACGCCTTGCCGCTGTGACGCGGACAGGCGTTGATTTTTACCTGAATTTGCCGACCCGTGAGTTCGCCAAGCTGAACGACGAGGTGGCGGAGGAATGGCGACGAGCAAAACATTAGAGCTTAGTATCAAGATTGCGGGCCGGATGGACAAAAGCCTGACGGCGGCGATCAACGGTACACAAAGCAAAATTGGCAGTTTAACCAAGAGCATAAGCAACATTGGCACCGTCGGCCTTGCCACTATGGGCGCGGTTGCCACCGCCGCAGCGGTGGGCATTGCGGGCTGCACCAAGGAGGCGCAGGCGCTTGAAAGCGCCATGGCCCCCGTGGTGCGCTATGTGGACGGCTTGGCGGACGCCAGCGGTGCGGTGAGTGACGCGATTGCCGACAACGGCAAGACCTTTAAGCAGAACTACGGCGCACTGAAAACCTACATTCAAGACCTTAGTACCGAGATACCGCGAACCACAGACCAGCTAACGGCCATGAGCGCCGCGCTGGGACAATCGGGCATTGGGGTAGACCAGCAGCTAACAACGGGGTATCTGCGTGATACTGCTGTGACCGCAACGGCAATGGACTTGGACGACCAAACCGCCGGTAACTATGTGGCAAAGTGGGAGGCCAGCTTCAATTTTGACCACAAGCAGGTTATGGAGTTGATGGATCAGATCAACTACCTTGGCGCACACAACGCGACGACGGCGGCGGAAATTGCACAGAGCGTGAACAGCGCGGCGTCGATGGGCCAGATTGCAGGCGTTGACCCGGCGGCTACTGCCGCTATGGCAACGGCCATGCAGGCTACCGGCGTTGCCACTGACCGGGTAGGCACGAGCATTTCCCGCATTTACACCAATTTGAGCAAGGGCAGCAACGCTACCAAGGCCCAAAAGGAAATGTGGGAGGAGCTGGGCTTTACCGCCGAGGGCATAGCCAAGAGTATGCAGACCGACGGCGTGGGCACCTTGAAAGAAGTTTTTACCGCTTTGCAGGATATGCCGGACGAACGCAAGGTTGCTGCACTTAGCACCCTGTTTGGGCAGTGGGCCATTGAGGGCGGCGCAAAGATCACAAACAATTTAGGCGCTTACGAAAAGGCGCTTGCAATGGTGAGCGACCCAAGCCTGTACACCGGCAGTATGGAGCGGGAGTTTATTATTCAGGCCAGCACCAGCGAAAGCATTGACACGATGGTGAAAAACTCCGTGACAGCGCTAAAGCAGGACATTGGCACGGAGTTTTTGCCCGTGAAGAAAACCTTGTCGCTGGCTGTGATCGACCTGATGAACGGTGTGCGTAAGGATATGCCGCAGCTGCAAACGCTGGCCGGAACGCTGGCCGACCTGTTGAGCGCCGGTATTTCCAAGCTGGGCGACGCACTGCAAGCAGCCCTGCCCTATGTGCAAAAGGCGCTGGACTATGTAGCAGACAACGGGCCGCAGGTGGCCGGAATCCTTGGCGGGATGGCCGGAACCTTTGCGGCCATGAAGTTTGCGCCGCTGGCCGGGAATCTTTTGGAGGGAGCCGGGAGCCTGCTGTTTGGTGAGAGCGGCGGGCTTGGCGTGGCGGCGGGCGGCAGCGAGAGAAGCGGCGGCCTGCTGGGCGCGGTGGGCAGTTTGTTCACCGGCGGACAGAAGCTTGCGGGCAATGCCGTTGGCACGATCAGCAATGTGGCCGAGGCCGCAGGCGTTGGCGCGACAATGGCAAACTCCAACATGACACGGACGCAGTGGGGAGCCGTTACCAGTAACGGGAGCGGCAGCTTTATGCAGCGGTTGGAGAACAGCGCCATTGGTGCTTACTTTGGCATTAAAAACCGTGGAACGCTGACCAACCAAAAGGGCACCGACTACAAGTTTATGCAGGGCCTTATGGGCGTGGCCGGGCAGATCACCGACGCAAAGCAAGGCGGCGGACTGCTGGGGATGGCAAAGAACGCTGCAACGAGCAGCCCCATAGGGCAGTATTTTGGCGGAATCCGCGCGGCAGCCGGGAATGTGGCGAATACCACCATCGGCAGCAAGATCGTAGGTTTCGGCAAGGGCACCATTGGTGTGAGCAAAGAAATCCTTGCGGGCATTGCGGGGCCGGAGGGCTTGGGTCTGACCAACCTTGTGAGCGGTGCCAAGGGGCTTGCACAGAACGGTGCTGGCTGGGTGGCCGGAAAAGCCGGGAGTGTAATCTCCACCGTAGCGAACAGCGGCGTGGGGCAGGCAATCGGCGGCGCGGCGGGCAAGGTTGGCGGCGTGGCAAAGGGCGTGGTGAGCGTTGGCTCTAACGCCTTGGGTGCGCTGGGCAACTTTGCCGGAGCGGGGGCTGGACTGCTGGGCAGCGTTTGGGGGCCGGTGGCAGGAGGCTTTGGCAGCCTGTTTGCCGGGGCAGCCCCGGTAATTGCTGCGATCAGCGGCATTATTGCCGTGGTAAGCATTTTGGGCGACCACTTGGAGGACATACGCGGCATAGTCGTGAATGTGTTTGGTGAAACCGGCGGGCAGGTATTTGATGTGTTCACCGGCAAACTGCAAGGCGTGGCCGACTTTGTGACAGGGCTTTTCAGCGAGGGCGGCGTAGCCGCTGCGCTGGCCCCCTTGCAGAACACGATCACAAACCTGTTTGGTGAGAACGCAGGCGCAGCCTTTGGCGGCGTGGTGACTATCCTGCAATCCATCATGGGTGTGGTTGGGCAAATCGTGACCTTTGCGACGGGCACGGTCAAGCCGATCATACAGGATGTATTTACCTTTATCACGGGTACGGTGCTGCCCATTATTTTGCAGACCTTTACGGCGGCAGCGCCGACGATAGCCAGCATAATTTCCAATATTGGCAGTGCGGTTATGACGGGTATGCAGATCATTGGCAGCGCCATTCAGGCGGCAATGCCGATCATACAGGGCATTATTACCGTGATTATGGCCATTGGCAGCGTGGTTGTGCCCGCACTGCTGGCCGGGTTTGAAGCGTTCAGCGCAGGAATCAGCGCAGTTATGAGTGCAATTCAGGGAATCTTCCAAGGCTTGATTACTTTTATTACCGGGGTGTTCTCCGGCAGTTGGAGCCAAGCGTGGGAGGGAATCAAGCAGATTTTCGGTTCTGCTTTCGACGGACTGGTGGCGCTGTGCAAAGCGCCGCTGAACGCCGTTATTGCGATCATCAACAAGGCGATTTCCGGCATTAACGGTTTGGGCCTGACTATCCCGGAATGGGTGCCCATACTTGGCGGCAAGAGCTTTTCCGTCAATATACCCACCTTGCCCATGCTGGCAAGGGGCGGCTTTACGGACGGTGTTTCTATCGCCGGTGAAGCCGGAACCGAGGCGGTAATCAGTTTCCAGCGCGGAGTACGCAGCGACAACATCAACACTTGGACGCAGGCGGGCCGTATGCTGGGGGTAAGCGGAGAGCAGGCCGCCGTGGCGGCAGGTGTACCGTATGCCGACGGCGGCGGTGCGGTGGAGCTGGCGACGCTTGAGGCGACGCAGGGTAACAACGCTGTGGAGCTGCAAGAGATCGACACCGGCAAGCCGCAGCCGGAACAGGGCGGCGGCGGAACCCCGGACGGCGGCGGGCAGGTTGTATTTGCACCGCAGATCACCGTGCAGGGCAACGCTGACCGGGCTGTACTGGAAAGCGTTTTGGACGACGCGCAACAGCGGTTTGAACTTTGGTACGAACAAATGATGCGCCGAAAGGCGCGGACGGCCTACTGACAGGAGAAACGATATGGCATACACAACAAAGAGCGGTGACACTTGGGATGTGATTGCAAAGCAGGTGTACGGCAGTGAATACCATGCGGACATTCTGATGGCGGCCAACCCGCAGCAGATCGACACTTTCCTTTTTGAGGCCGGGGTGGTGCTTGCCACCCCGGTTTTGGAGGAGGAGCGCGACGGACTGCTGCCACCGTGGAAGTATGAGGCAAGCTATGAATAACGGCAGACGGGTTGAATTGGATGTAACCTACAACAATGCCCCCTTTGCCGGGCAGGTAGGCGCGGAGATCGAGAGCCTGACCTATGTTGACAATGCCGCCGACGACAGCGACAGCATAGACATTACGCTGGACGCACAGGACAGTAAATGGCTGCACGGCTGGCTGCCGGAGGAGGGCGCGACCCTGCGCCCGCGCATTATCGGGCGGGATTGGAACGGCCCCGGTGACACCCATGTGATGGAGTGCGGGCTATTTATCCTTGACGATGTGGCTTACCAAGACGCGCCGACCACTTTACAGGTGGGCGGTGTGAGCAAGCCGAGCGACACCGATTTTAGCGAGTTGGAGCGGGAAACCATTTGGAAGAACACCTCCATAAAGCGAATTGGGGAAAGCATTGCCGGGCGGTACGGGCTGGGGTTCACCTATGACGCAGACGATTACGACATAGAGTGCGACGAACAGGACGGCACCGACAGCAGCTACTACAACACCCTTTGCAAAAACTACGGTCTGATCTTAAAAGTGTACGCAAAGCGGCTGTGGGTATATGACCGGGAGCGCTACAAGGGAAAACGAGCCGTGCAGGACTTTGACCGCACGAACATTATACCCGGCAGCTTGAGTTACAACACGACCCTGTCCGGCACCTATACCGGCGGGTATTTTACCTACACCGACGCCGACAAGGATTTGGACATTGTGTGCAGCGTAGGCGGCGGCAACCACACCAAGAATGTGAACCGCCGCGCCACCAGCGTTTACGACGCAAGCGTACAGCTTTGCGCCGAGATCAACAATGCCAACCACGGCAGAGTGAAGCTGAAATTTTCCGTTATGGGCAACTGGGGCGTGAGCGCCGGAAACAACCTGCGCCTGACCGGGTACGGGGATGGCCTGAACGGAGGAATCAACGGCAAATACTTTGTGGACAAGGTGACGCACAAGTACACCAAGAGCGGCGGCTTTGTGACCAGCTTTGAGTGCAGCGGTATTTTTGACCCGTTCCATTACTGGGATGTGGGCGGACATATCGAATACCACCAAAGCGAGGACAGCAGCAGCGAAAGCTACAACAGCGCCTACGAAACCACCAGCCCGGCGGCCAATGCGGCCAGTGCGGCGGCGGGCGCAACGGCGGGCGCGGCGGTGACGCTGACCAAGGCACCGTTCTATTACACCAGCGTTGCCCCGAAGCCGAGCTGCTACAAGAGCGGCACATTCTATTTCTATGACGGTATTTTGGTGAATAACCGATACCGCATTACCAACACCGCCGCAAGGTGCGGCAAGCTGCCCGTGGGCAAGAATGTTACCGGCTGGGTGCCAGCCAGCTATTGCAACGGCGGCGGGATTACGACGAAGTGAGGAGGCGCAGCATTGGCAAGCACCAACAGAACCGGGCGCGTGAGTGCCATTGACTACGAGGCCGGAACTTACGAAGTGACCTACTTTGACCGGGGCAAGAGCGTGACCCGGCAGATAAACGCCATGAGCAACGGCGAATACAAAATGCCCTGCGTGGGGCAGGTCGTGAGTGTTGCCCACAACAGCAACGGCACGGCGGCGGGCACCACCACCGGCACGGTTTGGAACAAAACCAACAAACCGGCGGAGGGATACAAGGGCCTGTACCGCAAGGAATACGGCACCAGCCGCAAGGGGCAGGCGTACAGCCGGTACGACGAGAACACAGGCGTGTACACGCAGTATGTGGACAAGCGCACCGGGCGCACCTGCAACGGTGAAATTTTCGACGAGGCAAAAGGCCCGGTAAGCGTGATTGCGGGCGGGCAGTTGCAGCTAAAAAGCAGCGGTGCCAGCGCCAGCATACAGGCCAAAACGGGCATGGGCATTGTGGCCGGAACCACCGTAGCCATTGAAGCGGGCACCTTTATGAGCTTGGAGGCCACCGGCGCTATGAGCATATCGGCGGGCGGCGACTTCAAGTTTAATATTGGCGGCGACAGCGAGGAAAAGCGCAAGGGCACCACCAAGCAAGAATACCTTGACAATGTGGAACAGGAAGTGACCGGGGATGTAAAGCAGACCTTGACGGGGAACTTGGAGCAAGAAGTGACCGGGGATGTATTGCAGACCATAACGGGCACCGTGACCCGCAATGTGACCGGGGATGTGACCCTTAACATAAACGGGGCCAGCATTACGATCAGCGCGGGCGGCGACATAAGCATTACCAGCCCGACCAAGGTTGAAGTTAGTGCGCCGATCTTGAACGCCGAGGGTGCCAGCGGTGATGTGAAAGTGCAGAGTATCAGCCTTGTACAGCACAAGCACACCAGCGCCGCACCGGGCAGCGAGAGCAGCCAGCCGTTACCGTAAGGAGGTGCCAGATGGCAATAGGCAGTTTTATGGGCCGCGTGTTCACCGTGAGCCACACAAAGATTTTTACCCCAAGCAACCTGAAAGGCAGCACGGGGAGCGACTGGGCAACACACGAAGTCGTGGGCGGCAAGGCCCGCAGTGAGTGGGTAGGCCCGAAACTGAAAAGCTATACATTCGACCTTTTACTGCGGGCGCAGGACGGTGTGCCCCCGCGCAGTACGCTTGATTATTTCCAGCGTATGGCGGAGAGCAGCGCCGTGGACTGGTTTGTGGTGGGCGGGGTTCCACTTTCGCCCTACCCGTTCAAGATCACGGACATAAGCGAAACATGGGACGCCGTGCTGCAAGGCGGTGTGCTGGTGGAATGTAAAGTGAGCCTGACCATTGAAGAATACCTGTAAGGAGGGCTGGGTGTGATTTTGGCAGACAGCCCGGTTATTGAGATTGCCGCCGGTACGGTGGACGACAGCGAAGCGCAGGAGGTTTACCGCAACCTGCAAGTGCTGTATGGCACCCACACCGGGGAGCAGGCTTTAGACCGGGATTTTGGCATTGACATAAGCACAACCGACTACCCGCAGGAGAGCGCCCAAGCGCTGCTTGCGGCGGAGTATGTGCGCAAAACCAAGATGTATGAGCCGAGGGCGCGGGTGGTGCGCGTTGAATGGACGGACAGCAAAGCCCACGACGGCAACATGACCCCAAAGGTGGTGATTGATCTTGTCTAATATCAGTGAACTGGCGAATGTGCCACAGATCAGTTTTATTGAAAACATGACCCTGCAGGAAACCGAGGAGCAGTTAAAGGCCGAGTACGCCCGGATTTACCGGGAGCAGACCGGCAAGGAACTGGTGCTTGGGGAGGCCGACGCCAAGACCCTGCTGCTGAAAGCGTTTGCCCTGATCGAATACCAAACCATGCAGTACGCAGACATTAAGGGACAGGCAGAGCTTTTGAAAACAAGCACCGGCGAGGCACTGGACGCGCTGGTTGCGCTGCTGGGGCTGACACGGCAGGAAAGCAAAAAGGCCACGGCCAAGGAACGCTTTTTGCTGGCAGAGGCACGAGCCGACACCGTGGCGGTGCCCGCCGGTACGCGGGTGAAAACGCAGGGCGGGCGGTATTTTAATACGCTGGACTATGCGGAGATACCGCCCGGCGCAACCTATGTGGACACCATCGTGCAGGCGGAGGAGGCCGGAGCGGAGAGCAGCGGCATACTGGCCGGGGAAATCAACATCCTTGTTGACCCCATCCCGTACATAGCCAGTGTGAGCAATGTGGACGAAAGCACCGGCGGCCTTGATGTGGAGGACGACGATAGCCTGACCGAGCGGGCCTATTTGGCACCGAGCCGGTTTAGCTGCGCCGGGCCGCGCGACGCCTACGAATACCATGTGCGGGAATGGCGCAGTGATGTGACGGATGTGCAGATCACCAGCCCGGAGCCGTGCGTGATTGCCATTTACTTTGTGATGGAGGGCGGGCGGCTGCCGAACGCCACGGAGCGGGAGGAGCTGACCGAGTATATCAGCGGCGAGAACCTGCGCCCGCTGTGCGACAAGGTGGTGTGTGTGGAGCCGGAGGAGGTGCCCTACAACATAGCGTTTACCTACTGGATTGGCGACGGCGACCAGCGAAGCGCCGGAACCATACAGGAAAAGGTGACGGCGGCGGTGCAGAGCTACCAAAGCTGGCAGCGGCACCTTGGGCGAGATATTAACCCCACAGAGCTGATCGCCAAAATCCGCGAGGCAGGGGCCAAGCGTGTGAAGCTGACCGCCCCGGCGGATATTGTGGTAGGCAAAACGCAACTGCCGAAATGCACCGGGCAGACCGTGACATACGGAGGGCTGGAAGATGATTAAAGACCTGCGGGACGCCCGCCTTGTGGACGCTGTGCCCCGCGTGGTTGCCGGGCAGGACTGGGTGCGGGCGCTTAGCGAGGCAGTGGGTGTGCTGCACGAAAGAACGCTGCGCTATATCGACGACAGCCAAATTTACACAAGCCTTGACACCGCCACCGAACCCGTGCTTGACGCGCTGGCGATCAACTGGAAAGTGGACTGGTACGACACCGGGTACAGCGTAGAGCAAAAGCGCCGCATTATCAAGACGGCCCTGACGGTACGCCGCCTAATGGGCGCCGTGGGCGCGGTAAAGCTGCAAGCCGACGCCATTTACCGCGGCACTATGCTGGAAGAATGGTTCGAGTACGGCGGGCAGCCGGGCACTTTCCGCCTGTATATCAATGTGACAGACACAACGGAGGAACACCCGGCCATTATTTACAGCCCGGCGGAAATGGAGCGCCGCCTTATTACCGCGAAACGGTGGAGCGCCCACCTTGAAAGCCTTAGCTACATGGTGCGCCACACGCTGACTACCGGGTGCAGGGTGGACAAGTGGGCATACACCGTGCCGGAGTGCGGCACGATCTACTGCGGCGTGTGGTGGATGCCTGCCACTTTGGGTTATACGGCACACCATGCGCTGTTGACAGGCGGCCAGCCGGGAGCGTTTGCTGTAAGCCCGGAGTTTACCGGCACACTGCCCGTTCCGGCGACGGTGGGCTATTCAGTTTGCGGGGCGCTGCGGAGCGGTGGAGTTGCAACCGGCTACACCGCAAACCCTGAATTTGCAGGCACATTGCCGGAGGAGGCACAGCATGGAAACTGAAAAGGCTAACGGCCAGTACGGAAAGCAAACCCGCTGTTTATGTACCAAGGAACGGCGGGCTATTCTATCCGTGCAGAGCTGCACGGGAGCAAGGGCGGCGTGGAGGCCGCCGAAGCATTTACAGCCGTACCGTCCGCCAGCGGGCAAGACCGCTGCGGTACGATGCCATAAACAACCGGGAAAGGAGGAAAACCGAACATGGCGTTTTTTACCGACAAATTTCTGAATGACCGACGGGAAGAACTGCTGCGCAGCGTTGACAGGTTCCAATACCAGTTGAACGGCGGGGCATGGCAGACAGGCACCGTGAACAGCAAGGAAATCATCGGCACGAATGTGGTCGTGTTTGTGAATGTACCAAATTTTGGGCAGGCCGACACGATCACGGGCGTAAGGGTGTACGACATCAACGGCGCACTGGCCGGACAGCAGAGTATCAGCCTGAAACGCACCAGCCTGAATGTGGCGCTGCTGCGCTTTACATTCCCGCTGATCGAAACCGAGGAGTAAAAGAGAGGAGGACAAACCCATGGCTTATGACCGCAGTTATTGGAAAGACCATGTAACTGACCAGAGCGGCGAGGTTATCCAGCAGGGCACCTTGCTTGACCAGCAGCATTTTAACAATATGGAGCTGGGCATTTCCGACATGACCCTTGCCGGGGCAATTATGCAGTTTAAGGCGGTGCAGGACGGTTACAACTACGCCGACGAGCTGCACACGGCCACGCTGGCGCAGACTGGCAGCAAGTGGCCGTTTAACAACACGCCCACCACCATTGCCCTTGCGCAGCTGCGCGAAAGCACCAATTACGGCGTGGAGGTAACAGTGCTGGCGTACAGCGGTGGCAGGCTGGGCAATATCCGGGTGACTGACCGTGCCCGCAACGGCTTTAAGCTGGTGCATGACGGAAGCGCCACCACCGTGAAAGTGCAGATCAGAGTGACGGGCGGCATGACCGACCCGGCACCCACCGAGTAACAGGAGGATAAGAGCATGAAGATCATTGATAAAAACGAGGGCAAGAAGATCAACTACAACCTGACCGGCACAAAGCTGGACTTTGCGGACGGTGCGCTGACCCTTGACCTTGCCCGCTACCAGCAGGACGACCCCGTGACCCGCGACATTATGGTGGACAGCGAGGGCTATTTGACCACCGGGCGCGGCCTGTACTACGCGGCGCAGGTGGAAATCCCTGCGCGGAAGTACACCGAAACCGTGACCCCGGCGGAGGACACCGACGCACAGGCCGAGGGAGGCGAGAACACCGAGGGCATGAGCCGCGAAACCGTGACCCGCACCCCGGAGCCGCTGGACACCGACGATGTGACCCTGTACCTGTTTGCCATTGATGGCATTATGATTCACTGATAAAGGAGGACGAACCTATGGCTAATTTTGATATGGCCGAGCTGGCCCTGAAAAGCGTTTGCCCCAACAACGCCATGAAGTACGACGACAGGGAAATGCCGAGCATTATGGTGTTTATCCCGAAATTCCGCCTGTGTGATGTGCTTTCTACCGCCGACACCAGCGTACACCCCGCGTTCAGGGTGAACGGCGTGGAGATCGACGGCTTTTGGGTGGGCAAGTATCAGACCAGCCACTACAACGGCAGAGCGTACAGCCTGCCCGGCGAGAACCCGGCCAACACGGCGGGCCTTGATACTTTTGTGAGCTACAACCGCGCCAAGGGCGGCAAGTTCCATGAGATCACCTGCGCGGAGTGGGCAGCCATTGCCCTGTGGTGCCACAAGGCGGGCAAGGAACCCTACGGCAACAACAACTACGGCAAGGACACCCGCGAAAGCCTGTACCGCGCAATCCCCACCAGCAAGGACAACGACAAGACCGGGCGCGTTGCCACTGGCACCGGCCCTGTTACTTGGAGCCATGACGGCACCTTGGAGGGTATTTGGGATTTGAACGGCAATGTGTGGGAGTGGTGCGCCGGACTGCGCCTTGTGAAAGGTGAGGTACAGGTGATTGCCGACAACAACGCCGCCGCGCCCACCTGTGACATGAGCGCCAGCAGCGCTGCGTGGAAAGCTATTTCCGCCGCCACCGGCGAGCTGGTGGCCACGGACGGCAACGGCACCACGCAGGGCACCGTGAAGTTGGACTTTATCAGCGGCAAATGGACTTACAGCACCACCATTGCCCACACCACCGGCGCGAACGGTTGCAGTTTTAAGGATGTTACCTGCGACAGCAGCATTGGCGCTGCGGCAAAGCTGCTGCTTCAGGCGCTTGCCATGCTGCCCGACGCTGCGCTGACGGGTGACGGCATTGACGCCACCTACGGCGGCGACTATTTCTACATCAACAACGCCGAGGCCGAGCGGTGCCTGGTTCGCGGTGGCATCTGGTACGGTGGCGGCCTCGCTGGGGTGTTCCGTTCCAGCCTGGGCAGCCCGCGCTCCTATGCCGGCGACAGCGTCGGGGGCCGTTCCGCTTTTTACGAATAACTGTACACTGCGCCCTGAAACACTGAACGCCGAACGATAGTGAGGCGGTAAGCAGGACAAGCCCACACACAGCAACGGGAATAACGCCCCGCGCTGTGCGCGGGCAAATTTTTTGGGGCTATGGCAGGCGCAATGCGCCGGGTGGGTTTGGGGGAAATTTTGGAGGAGGTGAACAAGCTATGCAGAGCGAAATGCCCGCGCCGGGCAGCTATGAACCGTTCCGCCTGAAAGAGAAAATTGGGGAAATGATGAAGTACGGCAGACCACTTACCAAGAATTTTAGCCGGAAAGATCGTGACCTTGCGGATGATATGCGGGTTTCCATGCTGAAAATGTACCATTTGGCCGTTGAGCTGGAAAAGAAATACTACCGCAAGACTACCGCGCAGGAGCTTGATGTGGAACTGGAATGGCTGCGCAATCTGGTGAGGATGGCGGCAGACAAAGATCTTTGCGGTGCGAAGTTTGCCCCGCCGCTGTCCATGCACCAGTACGAAACATGGGCAAGGTACAATACAGAAATCGGCTGCTTGCTGGGCAAGTATATTGCCAGCGTGAAAAAGTAGCTGTTTTTCTTTGGGAACGGGCCATTTACGGTGCCTGATTCGCGGTGGCAACTGGAACAATGGCGGCAACGCTGGGGTGTTCAATTCCAACCTGAACAACCCGCGCTCCAATGCCAACGGCAACATCGGGGGCCGTTCCGCTTTTCGTCTGTTAAATGCCAATTTAGGGCGGTGGTTCTGCGCCGCAAGGGGGCTGTGGCCTACGGGGTACAGCAGGAAGTGCAGACTAAAAGGGGCCTGTTTCCGTTCCCGCTTAGACAGGGCGGGAAAAAATTTGTATTGCCGTGGAGGCGGAAACGCCACACACGGCTTGGAGAGATCATTGGATGAAACACTGTCAGCAGGAAATGACGGTGATTCAAAACGCTTGGCCGGTGGTGTGCAATTTTGGTTGGCTGATTGAGGCCGACAGGAACGCCCGCAAGGGCAAGCGATACCGCGCCGAGGTTTTGAATTTTACCGCGCGGCTTGAAGATAATTTGTTCGTCATACAGCAAGGTATGATGAACGGCAGCTATGTGCTGGGGCCGTACCGCAAGCTGTGGGTGTATGTGCCCAAGAAGCGGCTGGTGATGGCGCTGGACTACCCGGACAGAATTGTGCAATGGAGCCTGTACCTGTATTTGAATCCGATCTATGACAGGCTTTTTATTGAGGATTCCTACGCTTGCCGAAAGGGCAAGGGCAGCCATAAGGCCGCAAAGCGCCTGCAATACTGGATGTGCCAAGTGCAGCGCAAGCCGGGGCCGGGCTGGTACTGCCTGAAACTGGACATAAGCAAATACTTTTACCGGGTGAACCACGAAAAGCTGCTGGCGATCTTGGAGCGGCGGGTGAAAGACCCTGCCATGATGGCGTTTATACGGGGCGTGGTGAACAGCAGAGCAGAGCCGTTCGGCCTGCCGCGCTGGCGGACACCGCAGGACACGCCGCCGGAAGAATGGCTGTACGAAGTGGGTATGCCGATAGGCAACCTGACGAGCCAACTATTTGCGAACATCTACTTAAACGAGCTTGACCAGTATTGCAAGCACAAGCTGAAAATCCATTACTATATCCGCTACATGGATGATGTAATCATCTTGGGGCAGGACAAGGAAACCTTGCACCGCTGGAAAGCGGCGGTGGAAACTTTCTTGCGGGAGGAGCTGGCGCTTGATTTGAACAGCAAGACCAGCATACGCCCGGTGCGCCAAGGGGTTGAATCTGTTGGTGTGCGGATATGGCCCACCCACATGAAGCTGCGGAAAAGCACCGTGCGCCGCATAAAGCGGGAGGTGCGCAAGATCAGTGCTTTGTATGCTGCTGGCGATATGACACGGCAGGACTTTTACCGGCGCATTGCCAGCATTAGGGGGTTGCTAAAGCACACAGAGAGCGCAAGCCTGCGGTGGCGGCTGAACGAGATTTACCGGGCGGAACTGGAAAAGGCCAAACAAAAACAACTGCGAGAGGAGGCACAGCATGAGCCATTTGCAGATCATAGCGGAGCTGGAAACGGTGACGGAAATGCAGGCACGGGTTATCAAGATCATGGCAACCCGGCTTGCAGAGCTGGGTGACACTGTGACCGGGCGTGACGAGATTGCGCAGGCCGACAAGGCATACCGCGACGCCATAGGCGGCGACGAGTGGCCGGACTGGGCAGAACAAGGAGGAGAGGACGATGGAGAACACTATCACACGGGCGGAGCATGAGGAGTTCCGCCGCCGCTTGGAGGAGGAGAACAAGCGGCAGGACACACGCATTGGCATTTTGGAGGACCGTGTGCGTCAGATCGGCGCGTTGGCAACCAGCGTGGAAAAGCTGGCCGTGAGTATGCAAAGTATGCTGAAAGAGCAGGAAAAGCAGGGCAAACGGCTGGAAGCGTTGGAGGGCCACGACGGCGAGAAGTGGCGCAAGGTCATGGGCTACATTGCCACGGCGATTGTGGGCATTGTGCTTGGCTACCTGTTTAAGCGGATCGGTATGTGAGGGGACGCGGGAATGTGAAGAATAGCGTTGAAAGTGTTGAAAACGCCGCAGAGAAAAAGGAATGCCGGAACATCAAGGTTATGGACTTGATCTTGGTGATCGTCGGCGTTTCTCTGCTGGTGTTCACCATTGTTATGATTCAACTTTTCAAGGTATACGGCACGGTGCCGGACACCTTGATTACCTGCGTTTTTGCTACCCTTGGCGGCGAGTGCGGCATTATGGGCTGGATTAAGACCACCAAAGACCGCAACCGAGAACGGAAGTGGGAGCAGGAGGACAAGCAGGAGGCAAAGGCCGAGGCGGCGGAGGTGCCGCCCGGCGATATGCCCGGCGCATAATGCGTAAACAGAAAACCACGGAGGGCTGCGGGTGCGGCCCTCTCTCTTTTTCGGAGGAAACCGTATGGAACAAAGAAAATTTCTCGCAATGGTGGGGCCGCTGGCACAGGCCGATATGCAGAAAAGCGGAATCCTTGCCAGCCTGACCATTGCGCAGGCAATCTTGGAAAGCGGCTGGGGAACATCGGAGCTTGCCACCAAGGCTAACGCCCTGTTCGGCATTAAGGCCGACGCGCGGTGGAGCGGGAGAGCGTACAGCAAGGACACCAAGGAATGTTACGACGGCGTGACCTACGCCACCATTACCGCGCTGTTCCGTGCCTATGACAGTTGGGCAGAAAGCGTTGCCGACCATAGCGCGTTTTTGTTGGCGAACAAGCGGTATGCGGCAGTGGTTGGCGAGCGCGACTACAAGGTGGCTTGCAAAGCGATCAAGGCGGCGGGCTATGCCACCGACCCCGGCTACCCGCAAAAGCTGATTGGGTTGATTGAGAAATACGGCTTGACCGTGTACGACGGCAAGGCGGAACAGGAGGACAAAGCGAGTATGAATATCAGCATTACCAAGAAAACCAGTACCCACAACACCACGGCGGCAGCAGGCCGCGCAATCCGGTACATCGTTGTGCATTACACCGCCGGTGTGACCTCTAAGCCGGGCAGCGCGGCGGGCACGGCCTCTTACTTTGGCAGCACCTCTAAGCAGGTTTCGGCGGACTTTATCGTGGACGACGGCGGCGCGGTGCAGTACAACGGCGACATTCGCAACCGCTACACTTGGCACTGCGGCGGCGGAAAGTACAATACCAAGGGCGGTGCTTACTACGGCAAGGCCACGAACCGCAACACCATTGGCATTGAGGTATGCTCTACCAATGACACCGGCAAAATGACTGTTGCCAACGACAGCCATTGGCGCTTTACCGACAAGGTTGTGAGCAATCTTGTGGAACTGGTGAAGTACCTGATGGCGGAATACGGTATTGACGCCGCCCATGTTATCCGCCACTATGATGTGAACGGCAAGCCGTGCCCCGGTATCATCGGCTGGAACGAGGACACCGGCAGCGCCGCCAAGTGGGCCGCGTTCAAAGCCCGTCTTGGTGCAGCTACCCCCGGCGGGCATACCGGCGGCAGCACGAACACCGGCACCGCCACGGGCAACACTGCGCTGACATACAAGGTGGGCGACATTGTGCAGTTCGCGGGTGGCAAGCACTACGCCAACGCGCAGGCCGCCAGCGGCACCACCGTGAAGCCCGGCCCGGCCAAGGTGACGGCGGTTGCCACGGCTGGAAAGCACCCCTACCACCTTGTACATACCGATAGCACCAGCACCGTGTATGGCTGGGTGGACGCGGCGGCCGTTACCGGCAAAGCAAGCGCTACCCCGGCGGCCAAGACCTACACCGTGAAAGCGGGCGACAGCCTGTGGCGCATTGCTGCGCAGCAGCTTGGCAATGGTGCCCGCTACAAGGAGATCAAGACCCTGAACGGGTTGAAAAATAACACCATCCACGCCGGGCAGGTTTTGAAGCTGCCCAACTGACCGACTATATATAGGAGGAAAAGATCATGAATGAAGTTGTGACCATCGTTGTGAACAATCTGCTGGAAATCGTGTTTGCGGTGCTGGGTGCATCCTTTACCGCGCTGGTTATCCCGTGGCTGAAAGACACCGGCCTGCCTTGGCTGAAAGAAAAGCGCCTGTACTCCATCGTGAAGAAGTTCGTGGAGGCCGCCGAGAAGCAGGCCGAGGCGGGCACCATTGACAAGGCGACCAAGAAACGCTTTGTCGTGGAGTTGTTGGAGGCAAACGGCATTACTGTTACCCCGGAGATCAACGCCTTTATTGAGGCGGCGGTGAAAGAACTTGATCTTGCCGAGAAAAACGCCATTGGGGAGATCGGGAAAATTTTTTCTGACGCCGAGCAGACCCTGCAGAACTAAATACTAAGATATGGCCCCGACTGCTGTTCGTTTTGAACGGTGGCCGGGGCCTTTTCTGTTATGCGGAGAGGTTGACAAAAGCGCCGCAGACCGCTATTTTTGAATGGTATTGTGTGCTAAAGCTGCACAGAACGGCAGAAGCCGACACTGGCAGCGCAGATATTGGAGAGGAGGAAACACAGTGCGAACCTATAAGCACCTGACCATGACAGACCGCTTGCGCATAGAAAAGTGGCTGAAAATGGGGATGAAGCCGCGAGAGGTGGCGGACAAGCTGCGCGTTCATGTTTCGACTATTTACCGGGAGTTGAAGCGCGGCGCGTATGACAGGTTGGACGGCGGAACATGGGAGGTCAAAACCGCGTACAGCCCGGACATTGCCGAGGAGAAATACCAAGCCCACCTGCGGGAAAAGGGGCCGGACTTGAAAATAGGCAATGACCATGAGCTGGCGAACTATATTGAAACCACGATTTTAGACAAAGATTGTAGCCCAGCGGCGGTGCTGGGGTTTGCCATGATTGAGGGGAAAAAGTTCAAAACCAGTCTGTCGGTGCCGACGATCTACAAGTACATTGCCAAGGGCCTGTTTTTGAACCTGACGCAAGAGGAGCTGCCACGGCACGGAAAGAAGAAACACAAATATAAGAAAGTGAAGAAGAACAAAAGCGCCAGCCGCGCCCCGGCGGGCGAAAGCATTGAACAACGCCCGGAGGAGATCGACGGGCGGGAGGAGTTCGGCCATTGGGAGGGCGACACTGTGTACAGCGGCAAGGGAAAGCGCAAGACCACCCGCGCCCTACTGACCCTGACCGAGCGCAAGACCCGGAAAGAAATCATTATAGCGATACCAAACCGCAAGGCTGAAACGGTGGTCAAGGCGCTGGACGCACTGGAACGGAAACTTGGTGCCCGGCGGTTTAGGGCAATCTTCAAAAGCATTACCTTTGACAACGGCACCGAGTTTGCGGCGGCGGAGGAGCTGGAACGCTCTTGCGTCAACAAGCACCTGCCCCGGACGAAAGTGTATTTCTGCCACCCGTATTCCTCTTGGGAGCGAGGCACCAACGAGAATACCAACGGCATGATTCGGCGGCGGTTTCCCAAGGGAACGAACTTTGCGGCGGTGACGAACGCGCAGATTGTGCAGGCCGAAAACTGGATAAATAATTATCCACGGAAGATATTGGGGTACAAGTCAAGCGAGATCGTATTTAGGGAGTGCCTGCGGGAACTGGGCATTGCGGCATGATGGGTAGATAAAGAGAGCAAAATATAGATAAATCGTTGAAAAAGACGTGATGTGGTATAGTCGGTGCAATAGAATAGGGGTCATAATAGGCTGCCAACAAAAGAGTGAATGTTGACGGCCTTGTTGTGGTGCGATAAAATGTACAAAAATATAAGCAAAAAGTTGTTGCATTTGACTATTGAATTTTTCGTTTGTCAAAAAATCTGAAAAAAGGTGTTGACATTTCCTTATGGGCGTGGTATAGTAACTAAGCTGTCTCGCGAGAGACGGCGCAGGACCTTGAAAATTGAACAAAACTGAAACTTGTGGAACCTTGAACGTGGGTTTGGAAACCCACGATAATCAATTCCAAATTTACAAGTAATTCATACAGGACGCAAGCGATTGTGTCTGAGTGATTACAGCGATTTAACACTTTGTAAGTGATTAAATACCATTTATAAAGAGTTTGATCCTGGCTCAGGACGAACGCTGGCGGCGCGCCTAACA
>ENA-ORNT01000105-ORNT01000105.1-human-gut-metagenome-genome-assembly--contig:-NODE-105-length-61546-cov-4.217300_pt1 | contig 61546 bp, 66 predicted proteins | sample MGYA00242120_ERZ509032 | MGnify/ENA primary metagenome ERZ509032 (study PRJEB26280, sample SAMEA2338729) | human gut metagenome | biome: human gut; feature: human-associated habitat; material: faeces...
AATTATTGGCTAAATAAGCATAAAAATCATCCATATTCTCACCGGTTGAGGCCGATACCATAAAGGTTTCGGCAAAATGACCATATTCATTAAGCTGCGCAGCCAGCGGCAAAAGCGAGGCTTTGGCGACCATATCAATTTTGTTCAAAACCAAAACCGCGGAAAGTCCTTGTTTGTTCAATTCATCAATAATCGCCCGTGTTTCATTGTCAAAACCGCGCTTTGCATCAACCACCAATACTAAAATATCGCCATCTTTCGCACCAGTCCAAGCCGAAGCAACCATAGAACGGTCTAAGCGCCGTTTAGGATTAAAAATTCCGGGGGTATCCTGAAAAATAATCTGTGTATTCCCATAAATCCCTATACCTTTAACGGTTGTGCGTGTTGTTTGCGCTTTTGGCGTTACAATAGAAACTTTAGATCCGGCAAAGTCGTTGGTAATTGTGGATTTTCCGGCATTCGGCGCACCGATTAACGTAACAAACCCGCAGCGGGTCGGACAATTATTTTCGACGTCCATGCTTTACTCCCAATTGTTTTAACAAATTTTCAGCTGCACTCTGTTCTGCTGCTTTTTTATTATGTCCCTGTCCGGAGGCTTCACCATGATCTTTTATATTTACTTTCATCAGAAAAAGCGGATCATGTTCGCTTCCTTCACGCCCGATTTCGCTATAACGCGGAGTTTCCCAACCATGACCGTGGGCAAATTCCTGTAAAGTTGTTTTTGCGTCTTTCGGAGGTGTAGTATGCGTATTAATCAACGGTCCCCAATGTCTTTGAACAAAATCTATTGCCACAACGCTTCCGGCATCAAGAAAAATAGCACCTATAACAGCTTCGCCCACATCACACAACACATTTTCATTGTTGCGGATATCGATTCCCTCAGCGTGAATAAAATGATCCAAACGCAATTCCAAAGCTATTTCGGCAACTGTCTCTTTGCACACCAAAGCAACAAAACGCTGTGACAAACTTCCTTCCGGTTCGGCCGGAAACAAACGGTAAAGCATTTCCGCAACCGATACCCCCAAAACCCTATCGCCCAAAAATTCCAGACGCTCATAATTTTCAGCCAGATGCGGCGTAATGCTGGTGTGGGTCAATGCCTGCTGCAGCAAATGTTTATTATTAAATTTATAGCCTAAAATATCTTCAATATTTTCCATTTTCTTTCTCTTATGCTATTTTACTGAACAAACGGCGCCAACGGATTTTTTTGCCCCATGTCCATGGTTTGTACCATGCGCCTTCTTGCGGATCATAAGAAAAGAACAAAACGCGCGCTTTTCCGACTAAGTTTTCAAACGGAACAAAACCGACATGAATACGGCTGTCATCTGAGCGGTCGCGATTATCGCCCATAACGAAATAATTGCCTTCCGGAACAGTCACTTCCGCAAAATTATCATCATTTTCATTGTCCGAAATTTCTAAAATAGTATGTTTCAAACCGTTTGGCAAAGTTTCTTCATATTGATGGTAACGTTCCGCATAACCAAAGTTATTGCGTACCACAAAATTTTCTTTTTCGGTACGAGGCTGTTCAACGCCGTTAATAAACAAACGTCCTTTCTCAAGCTTTATTTTATCTCCGGGAAGTCCTATAATTCTTTTGATAAAATCTGTGCTGTTATCCTGCGGATATTTAAATACCACAACATCGCCTACTTTAGGCTCATCTGCCCAAATACGTCCCGAAAACAAAGGAATGCTGAAAGGAAATGAATGCTTTGAATAACCATAAGTATATTTTGAAACAAACAAAAAATCACCGACATACAAATTCGGATACATGGAACCGGAAGGAATTTTAAACGGCTCAAACAAAAAACTGCGAATAAACACAGCAATAACAATCGCATAAACAATTGTCTTAACCGTATCTGACAAATTTTCTTTTTCTTCCATTTCGGTATCTCCATTCAAACTTCTAAAATTACGACAGCCTGTGCAAAAGGATAATCATCTGACAGACTGACCAATATATTTTTAATTTTTCGTTCTTCGGCCATTTCGGCGGCCTTTCCCGACAAACATATATAAGGTTTGCCGTTTTCATTATGTAAAATCTCAATTTCCACCCAAGACAAGCCGTAATTGAACCCTGTTCCCAAAGCTTTGCTGAAAGCCTCTTTGGCGGCAAATCTTTTGGCTAATGAAGCATAATATTTTTTTTCGCTGTTCTCCGGCGGCAATTCCCGTCTTTCATTATTGCCGTAACACCGTTTTAAAAAGCGTTCGCCAAAACGCCGATAACTATCGGCAATTCTTTCAATATTACATATATCGCTTCCCAAACCTGCTATCATTTAATCTAAATCCGCAAAACAAATTTTACCTTAATTTGACCTTGCAACATAGCTGACGACTTTAGAAGCTTTTAACGCTGCAATAACTTCATTTAATTGATCAACATTTTTGACTTCGACATCGAGAATAATTTCAAAATAGCTGATTGTACGATACACAATATTTAAATTTGCAATATTGGTATTAAATCTGGCTAAAATATTCGAAATCTCACCCAAACTTCCGGGTTCATTTGACAACATCAATTTCAAACGTCCGGTATGCATTTCGGTGCTTTCAGTTTTTCCCCACGAAATATCCAGCCATCTTTCCGGTTCATTAGCAAATTTTTCAAGAGTTTTACAGTCCATCGTATGCACGGCAACTCCTTTTCCGGTAGTAACAATACCGACGATTCTATCCCCCGGAAGCGGGTGGCAGCAACCGGCAAAATGCATAGCCATCCCAGGAATAAGACCTTCAATCTGCAATGGAGATTGCTCTTTTTTCTTCAGTTTCTTGAAAGCAGGAACCTTAATGGCCTGAACAACTTTTTCCAACTTGGATTGTTTATAAGCCGGATAAACCGCCTTCATAACATCCCAGCCTGTCACTAATCCTTCGCCGACTTTAGCATACAAATCATTAATTGATTCAGCTTCAAAATTCGGCAAAACATTAACTAAACCTTTTTCCGAAAATTCAAGTTTTTCACCTTTAAACAGCTTTTCGAGAATTTCCTGTCCCAGCACAATAAACTGATCGCGTTTATTGGCACGGACATAACGTCTGATTGCGGCTTTTGCCTTTCCCGTAACCACAAAACGCTCCCACTCTGTTGATGGGTGCTGCGCTTTGGAAGTCAAAACCTCAACCTGATCTCCGTTTTGCAAAATAGTTCTCAGAGGACGGATTTCGCCGTTGATTTTTGCACCTACACAAGTATCTCCCACAGACGAGTGAACAGCATACGCAAAATCAACCGGCGTTGAATTAACCGGCAAACCGATTAAATCACCTTTTGGAGTAAAGCAAAAAACCTGATCATTATACATCTCAAGTTTTGTGTTTTCTAAAAATTCTTCAGGATTTGAAGCCTGATCAAGAATTTCCAGCAATTCTCTAACCCAACGGAAATTTTTGCCTTCTGCCTTTTGCCCTTGTTTATACGCCCAGTGAGCCGCCACGCCTTTTTCGGCTATTTCGTGCATTTCAAAAGTGCGGATTTGTATTTCAATGCGAGTGTTTTCCGGTCCGATAACGCCTGTATGGATTGATTGATAGCCATTGGGTTTTGGGGTGGATATATAATCCTTAAAACGGCGGGGAACCATATGATATTTGCTGTGAACAATGCCCAAAGCCTGATAACATGACGCAATATCCGGCACGCAAATACGAAAAGCCATAATATCGGACAATTGCTCGAAAGAGGCATTTTTTTGCTGCATTTTGCGCCAAATGGAATACGGAGTTTTTTCACGTCCGGTAACCACACATTGAACGCCGTTTTCATCCATGTCTTTTTTTAAGGCTTCAATAATTTTCGGAACAATATTGCTTCCCTGTTCGCGTAAAAAATTCAAGCGAGCGACAATTGAATCATGAGCGTCTTTGTACAATTCGCGGAATGCCAGTTCCTGCAGCTCGCTTTTAACTTCTTCCATACCGATACGCTCGGCCAAAGGAGCATAAATATCGAGTGTCTCGCGGGCAATACGCGAGCGTTTCTCAGGTTTGAGAAAATGCAAAGTGCGCATATTGTGCAGACGGTCGGCCAATTTTATCAGCAAAACTCTGATATCTTCAGACATTGCCAAAAGCAATTTACGAAAATTTTCAGCCTGTTTGGTATAAACCGATTTTTGTTCAATCATTGCCAATTTGGTCAAACCGTCAACCAGCATCGCCACTTGATCGCCAAACAATGAACGAACTTCTTCAATGGTTGTGTCTGTATCTTCAACCGTATCATGCAGCAAACCGGCAATAACCGAATTGCAGTCGAGCTTAAATTTTGTTAAAATGCCGGCCACTTCAACCGGATGAGAATAATAGGGATCGCCTGAAGCACGCAATTGAGCGCCGTGTTTTTTCATTGCAAACACATAGGCGCGGTTCAATGCGTCTTCATCGGCATCAGGGTCATAAGATTTAACCAATTCCACTAATTCATATTGTCGCAGCATCCGTAGCCAGCTTTCAAAATATTATTCGTCAAAATCGCCCATATCGTCATCAGCGCCCATATCTGCGCCATCGCCGAAACCTAAATCATCGTCTTCACCCAAGTCATCATCGGCAACATCACTGTCATCGTCCATTGGTGCATCAAAATCAATATCATCATCACTGCCGTGAACCTGCATATTGTCAGCCATTTCATTATCAAGCAGCAATCCCGAAAATTGTTCGTCAAGTCCCGAAAGTTCTTTTTCGGCAGCCATAATTTCCATTTCTTCTTCTTCGGGCTCTTCAACCTCAACATATTTCTGCAAGCCCATTACCAAAGACTTTTGCAAATCTTCAATATTAACTTTTTCTTCCGCTATTTCGCGCAAAGCAATCACCGGATTTTTATCATTGTCGCGAGAAACCATAATCTGTGCGCCGGAAGAAATATCTTTAGCGCGTTGGGTTGAAATCATAACCAAGTCATAACGGTTTGGAATTTTATCAATGCAGTCTTCAACTGTAACTCTTGCCATTTTTGTACCTTTTCTTTGTAGTTAAAACCATTTTATCGGTAAATATATCCCTGTTTTTAAAATTCGGCAAGAAAAACCATACAAAAGAAGAGCTAACTATTTGTTTTTAATTCATATAAATTGTCTGTCCTGCGATTCGTCCGCTGCCTTCGCGCAATGCCTTTTCTATTTGTTTATAGTTTTTCTTAACTTCAAGCATATCCTGCAAAGGAGCCTTATATCTTTCAATCATAGCCTGCATTGTGGCGGCGACAAAAGGAGCGGTTTTATAATCAAAAGAATTTAACATATCACCATAAGTATTTTTGCGATAAAGCAATATCGTTTGCAACTCAATTTGGCTCATATTCAACAGTCGATAAGCCTTTACCGTTTTGTCGCATGTATACGCCCATTCATTTTCACTGAACCCTTGTTTAGCAACAATTCCGGCGAAATCACGATTCAATCCGGCCAATCGGGCTTTTTGCACAAACCTTGAGCAAGGCGACACCAAATCTTTCAGCATTGGAACTACTGCGCCTTTTCCCTGTGCTTCTTCCCAACGGTCAAGCAAGTTTCCTGCTTCTATAAGGCGCGTCTGCGCCTGCAAATCTTTATCAAAAAATTTAAGTTCGTCCAATGTGGCTATAAAAGCCGAAATATCCGCTGTAGTTAGAGGAGAATTTTCATTTGGAGATATCGTTCTCAAACGCGATGACAGCGGATTTTCCACAGATGCCCCCGGAGCATAATCTTCAGGTCGAACAGCTCTTGCTATGCTGTCCAGCATTTTCGGACGATATTTGTTTGCCGGCTCCGGCATTTTTTGTGGAATTTCAAGTTCATCCATTGAAAAATTTTCAGGCCACGCTTCAGGCATCAGCAAAAAATAAAAAGCGGGAGACAGCATTTCAATATTTTCAATATCGGCAACTTGCGGCGCTATACGACTGGGAAATTTATTCTTTGTTTCCTTTATCCCCGGCATATTCAAAATTTTTTCCGATATCCCCGGAACAGTGTGCAAATAAGGACCGATATATTCATAAGTTTGCGGCGGCAGACTTTTAATCATCTCAAGCAGATCATCTTCTCCGTCCCATTTCAGTCTTTTGCTGCGCATTCCGTATTTTTTTATTGTTGCCGCAAAAGGACGATCAAATTTATTGCCTATTTTCCAATAATAATCAAATTTTCGGTCATAAACAGGAGCCGGACGAAATTGTTTGCGCAGTTCTTCTATTTTCGGCAGTTTTTCATTTAAATCAATTTTAAAACGATCGGCAAAATCCGACGGCGCCACGGCTTTAACCTCGGTGCAACACAAAAAAACAAACGCTACATATGTCAAAAATCGGCATTTCATACTTTTTACCCTTTTATTTTCAATAATATAATCTAATATCTTTAATAAAAAGTAACAGCAAAAGAAAAAACTAGACTCGTAAAAAATATTGCTTTACTATACGCGCATTAGAACATTGCAAGGAGAATGGTTATGGCATGGACTGACAAAATGGTCGAAGACCTGAAAATTATGTGGAAACAAGGGTTGACAACCGGTGAAATCGGAAAACGTCTCGGCGTATCTAAAAATTCCATTGTCGGAAAAGTTCATCGTTTGCAGCTTGAAGCCAGACCCTCGCCTATAAAAAAGAAAGAAGAAGTTGAAAACAACGCTCAACCTAAATCAGCAACAGCTGAACCGACAAAAGCTCAAGAGCCTAAAAAAGATAAAAAGGTAACAAAAACAGAGCCTAAAGCAGAAACTAAAAACAAAATTGAAGTTCAGCCAAAACCGGAAGTAACAGTAATTAAACCAGCTGCCGCCGAGAAAAAAATTGTTGTTGAAGAGAAAAAAGAACCAGAAAAGCCCAAACCAGCTCCTGTTTCGGCTCCGGTAAAAACTTTTGTTTCCAAACCGGCTGCGCCTGCAAAAACATACAACGGCAACGCAAAACTGACAGATCTTGACAATCATACATGCCGGTGGCCGATTGGTGATCCGAAAGACGAAAATTTTCATTTTTGCGGACGCAAAGTTCGTATGGGACAAACTTATTGTGAAGAACATGCCGCTCTGGCTTATGTAAAGCCTACTAAAAAATAAAAACATTATATAAAAGATAAAGCGGATAATATTCTATCCGCTTTATTTTTTGAAAACTCCGCTTAATCTTCCTATTTTTTCTTATTATCGCCTTTCAGACTTTCATCAATAGCTTCTTCTATTTGAGGTTTTATTTGCCATGGATTGTCCACATAGAAAAATTCTACTTTTGCAGTGCCTGTTCCCGAAAAGCAAATATTTCCATATCCTAAAATTCTCCCCCAAAAAGATTGTTCTATTTGTATTGATTCTATTTTATCTATTTTTATTTCAGCGGTTTTAATTGAAATAATACCTGTCTTAAAAACAACACGGCGGCTTGTGCAAACCATTTCCGTTAATTTCAGTTTCAGATAGTGATAAAAAGGAACCGCTGCAAAAAGACATCCCACGGCAATTGTTGCAACAGCTAAATCAATTTCCTGATCGACATACATCTGTGCTGCCAACAAAAAAATGAGAATAGAGGCAGCCCCTAAGGTAAAAAATACAAAATAAAACTCAAGCCATGCAATCCAATGATATTTTGCGCGGACTTTTATCGTTTCATCTTTAGCCAAACTTCCTTCCACATATCCCATATCAGTTTCTCCAAAAATTGCGTGTAAATACGACCAAAACCGTTAAAATTTCCAAACGACCAAGCAACATTGCTATTGATAGCAAATCTTTTGCAAAAGAGGATAAAAAGCCGTAATTTCCATTCGGACCGATACTGTCAATCACTCCCGGACCCACATTGGTAATACATCCCACTACTGCCGCTAAGGCTGTAAAAATATCAACATTAGACAATGTCAGCAACAAAACCAAAAATACAATTGTAAAAAAATATAAAGTTGTAAAGACCAAAACTGATGATGTAACCCGTTCGCTTAAAATAAAATTTTTAATTTTAAATGGCATAACACGCTTTGGAGCAACCGCCAATGCCATTGAATGTTTCAAAAAAGCCCAAATAACCTGCCAACGAAAAATTTTGATAGATCCTGTTGTTGAACCGGGACAGCCGCCGATAAAGGACATAACGGCAAAGGCAGCAACCGAAAAACTTCCCCATGACAAAAAATCATCTGACGACAGACCTGTTGTTGTTACCACAGATACAACGTTAAAAGCGGCATAGCGCAAACAAGAAAAAATATCGTTTTTCACTCCGAAAACGCGCATCCATAACGCTAAACCGACTACAATCCAAAACAAAGTTTTTAAAAAAGCAACCACTTGCACTGTTCGAATAGAATGTCTGAACTTATTTTGCATTAGCATAACAAAAAAAGTCATCGGCAACGCCGACAAAATCATAAACAATATAAGCACTGCTTCAATAAGCGGACTGTTATAAAAAGCTATTGACTGATTTTTAGTCGAAGATCCGGCTGTTGCCACAGCCGATAAACCGTGAGCCACAGCATCAAACCACCCCATTCCGGCAAAATACAAACATACTATGCACGAAATGTCAAAAAGCACATAAACCAATATAATTCGTTTAGCAATATAATGAAATTTAGGCATAAATTTATCATTTATGTCAGAGTTTTCCAATTCAAAAATTTGCATACCGCCAATACCTAATAACGGCAAAAGCGCAACAGCAAAAATAATAACCCCAATACCTCCGAGGCAATTTAAAATAGAACGCCAAAGCAAAATCGGCTTAGGCAAAGCTTCCACATCCTTAAAAATTGTGGCGCCGGTGCCGCTGATTTCGGACACTGCTTCAAAAAAGGCATCATGAAAATTATCGACACAGCCATACAAAACAAACGGCAAAGCCGATAAAATACTGATACTCAGCCAGCTTGTCGTCGTCAATAAATACCCTTGTTTAATACTGATATTGTTAACGGTTGTTCTGTTGGATAAAAAAAGCGACATTCCGATAAAAAAAGTAAACAAGGCCGCATTTAAGAAATAAGACCACGACAAATGATTGGCATACATATCATAACCGGCCACCGTCAGCATTGCACAGCCCAAAACACTGATAAAGTAACCATTAATCATTAAAACCAGCTGCCACATCTCTTTCTTTCCGAAAATTTTCTAATTCAAAAATTTATCGAGCAGTCACTTTATCCGAAAAACCGTTTTTAACCATCAAATTATTGATATCCGTTTCTCCGACATAGCATTCTGCTGTTGCAACCTGTCCTTCTTTGGTATAAGCCAAAATTTGGCAAAGAACTTCTTCATCTTTTACCAGATTTTTCAAAAAGACGCCGGCTTTAACCCCTCTTCCGTTTAAGGGGTTAGAATAAATGCCATACAAAAAGATATAAGTATCATTCACTGTTAACTCATTGGCATTATGAATCTTTGCCGTTCCTCTGACTTCAACCGGCTCATTTAAATAATTCAAACTGTCAAACTCACCATAATGACGGCGATAATCAAAATCTTCCGTAACAACAGGATGCTGCACTGCAACAACATTTGACTGTTCTTCAACTGTTGTTTTTTCGGGTGTTATAGGTTGTTCATCATAGTTTTCGGCATTATCTTCAGCCCGACGAATATCGCCGATATTAACTACCTCTGAAGCTTCTTCCGCCAAAACATCGACTTTTTGCGGTGCCCGACCGCTGGCTTTAACAAACATCTGGCGGCGAATTTCACGCTGACCGGTTGCATAATTGCTTTCGACCAGTGTATCAGTGCCTTTTTCTTTTTGAGTATGAGGAACAATAATCTGTTCATTTACATCATGAACCAATTTTACATACCAATCATAAACTTTTTCAGGTTTAACACCATACATAACCGGAATAAAATAGACAATTGCTCCGAGCGCCGCTAAAAAAAACAAGCAACGCAACGGTTTGCGAAAAGGATAAGTTATAAACATAACAATTTTATGAAAAACACCGGTTGCGCCGGAAATTTGTTTAATATCTTCTTCTTTTTTCTTACTACTCAAAGCCATATCCTTTTCTCCGCTTATTACATTTTAAAGCTAACCGTTATTTGCAGCCAATTCAAGCAAAAAAGAAATCAGTGAATATTTTTTCGCAAAAAATCAGGCAATTCATCAAGAGCCGAAGCGCCGGCCGCGCCGCGATGTCCGCCGCCGCCGAATTTAGCAGCCAAACGCGACACATCAACCTCTTTTTTTGAAGAATAAAAAGACAAATTCCATTTACGCTTGCGATTCATATAAAAATTAATCATAACATCATAATATTCGCGGTTTTCCAATGAATCATAAAAAGATGAATATCCCTGCGGCATATTGGCGCAAATACATTTCAAACCATCTATTTCGGCTTCAAATGCCATGCTCCTGACCAGCCGGTAATTGCGGACATTTATCCAGCTCAAAATTCTTTCGCCTTCCTCAATCATAGCTTCGATATTCAAGCGGTTTTCAAAAAGATCTGTCCAAATTTTATCATCAGGACTGTTCACGCCGAAAGACTGCATGGCAAATTCAAATGGGCGCACACGCGGATCGCGCAAATCGAATAAATCATTCTTTGCCAAAAGCTCAACTCCGAGCGGAACCGGATTATCAGGATAGAAATATTGCCAGCACAGTTCTATTGCGGCCTGCCCCACACGGCGCACGCCTTTGATTTCTTTTTTCCCTTTTAAAATTTCGGCATTATATTGATCAATAACCGAAGCATGGTGATCAATCCATGTAAAATCTATTTTTTCACTTAATTCAAACATAAAATCAACAGGCAACGCAAAATCGCAGACAACAATTTTGTCATGTTGCGCAATAATATCATACGGAATTTCCATATCATGGTTAAGTCCCAACAATTCTGCTTCGGGGAAAACTCTTTTGACAATCGCGCCGGAACCTTTTCCGTCATGGTCTGCTATATGATAGATGCACAACATATTTTTTTCTCCTAGTCCAAGTTTATTTCCATATTGTCAAATGCCGGTTCAACATTTTGCGGCGTAATATTACGAATAACATCATAGTCGCATTCAGCCGCCATATGATTTATCACCGCCATTTTGGGATTAACTTTCTTTATATCGGATAAAATTTCATCCAAACTGGCATGAAATTCTGAACCTTCGGGGGTTGTCAAAGGTACAACCATTAATTTTACAGGCTTTTTAATCATATCAAAAGCTTTCTTTTCCAAATGACGGTAGTCAGCAATATAAACAATATCGCCATCATTAAAAATATATCCGGTGGAAGGTATGACATGCCCTATCAGTCTGATAGGAGTAATTTTTAAATCGTTGATAAAAAACGGTTTGTAATACTCAACTTCGTTGGCAATCAAACTTGGATGGGTCGAAACGTCATTGGTATGTTCGGGAGTTGCCAACAAATACGGAAAACGAGTTTTAATAACTTTTAAAGTGCTTTCCGTTCCGTAAAAATTAAGACTGCTTCCGTTCACACGGTTAATTTCGCGCAAATCGTCAATTCCGTGCAAATGGTCGGCATGCGGATGCGTATAAAGCACGGCATTCAGATGATCAATATGCTTTGACAACAATTGACTACGTAAATCAGGCGAAGTATCAATTAATATTTTGGTATTGTTATATTCTAAATATACTGTTGTACGGGTGCGGCAATTTTTCGGATTGTTCGGATCACATCTGCCCCAGCCAATAGCAATAGCCGGAACTCCGGGAGCTGCGCCGCTCCCCAGAATAGTCATTTTATACATCAGTATTTATACCTCCCTTTGTCACTGGCTTTACGGAATAATTTATAAAAATTTTCAGATGTTATTTCAGCAATTTCTTCATAAGAAATATTTTTGATTTGAGCCAATTTCTCAGCCACATACCGAACATTTGCCGGTTCATTGCGATGTCCACGCAGCGGCACGGGCGCCAAAAAAGGAGAATCTGTTTCCACCAACAGCCTGTCATTGGGAACTTCGGCAAAAATATCCCGCAAATCACCGCTTTTATTAAATGTGATAATTCCTGATGCCGATATGTAAAATCCGATTGAAAGAGCAAATTCCGCCAATTTCTCAGATCCTGAAAAACAATGTATTTCACCGTTGAAAGTTTTTTGTTTGTAGGCTTCTTTCAAAATTGCAATTGTGTCATCATCTGCATCTCGCGTATGTATAATGAGCGGAAGTCCTGTTTCCTGCGCTGCCGCAATATGCGCTTTAAAAACATTAAACTGATTTTCTTTGGTGCTGTAATCATAATAATAATCCAAACCGCATTCACCGATAGCCACAACTTTTTTATGCTTAGTCTTTTCAACCAAAGTTTCAGCCGTCAAATTGGTGTTTTCATCAGCATTATGAGGATGTACGCCGACAGCAGTATAAATAAAAGGATATTTTTCAGACAAATCCAATTGTCCGTCAAAACCATCCAAACCGTTTCCCGCATTCAAAACGGCTGTTACGCCGTTTTCTTTCATATGCTGAATAATTTCGTCAATATCACCTTCAAAATCATTAAAATCAATATGGCAATGACTGTCTACTAACATATTTCTCCCTCAGTTTATTTTGCACAAACGTCCGATAACATTAATCAAAACCTGCTTTTTATCCATATTCAAACTTTCGGCCTGCCGAAAGCAATGAACAGCATTTTCCCAAGCTGAAGCCATTTCTTCAACCTGTGCGCTGCCGGCTATATTATCCGAACAAAACTTCAAAATCAATTCACAGGCCAAATTATAACTGTTTTCATCGGCAACAGCGCTGTTAACCCAAGCCAGCAAATCATCAATTTTAAATTTTTGTTTTGCATATATAATATCTTGCAAGCCTTTATAAACCTTTAATGCTTGACCATCGGCATAATTAAGCGCTTTTCCTATGCTTCCCGACGCTATTGCCGCCAAACCTTTAATTTCTTCTTCACTCAGCTGCGGACGGTATCGGCGTAGCAAACTGATTATATTTTCTTCTTTTAACGGTTTCAAAACTAACTTTGAGCACCTTGATTTTATAGTTGGCAGCAAGCGTCCGACATTATGGCTAATCAACATCAAAATGCTTCTAGCAGGCGGTTCTTCGAGAATTTTAAGCAAAGCATTGGCTGCCGCTGTGTTCATATCGTCAATACTATCAATAATCACCACACGCCAACCGTTTTGCGAAGATTTTTTTGCCATAAATTCATTAATGGTTCTAACATCGTCTATTCTGATAAAAGCCGATTTTTTCAAATTTTGCATATCGGTTTCGTTCATAGCCTCGCCGTCGCGGATAGCTTTTATAAGTTTTTTACGGTCTGTTTCGATATAATCGCGTTCAATAACTTTCAAATCAGGATGCGAGCCGCTGCTGATTAAACGGTTAGATGCACTGTTCGGACTCGTGTTCAAACTGTTTTTTCCCCGTCCCTCATCAAGCAAAAAACGGGCGAATTTATAGGCAAAAGTTGCTTTTCCGATTCCTTTTTCACCTGAAATCAACCATGAATTGTGCAATGTCTGATTATTATAAGCATCCAAAATTGCCTTTTCGGCTTCCTCCTGCCCAAGCAGAAAAAAATTATTTTGAGGTGTTATCATATCCGGTTCAGACATTTATAAGCCTTTCATCAACAACCTTAACAATGTCGCTGTGCAAATCATGCACAGACTGTTCTGCATTCAAAACAACATACCGATTTGCTGTTTTGGCAATTTCTAAAAAACCGTTTCTTAAATTGTTGTGAAAATCCAATTTTCGACTTTCAAACCTTATTTCCTGCTCCTCATAATGACTGTTTTTTACCATTGAACGTGACAGTCCTATTTGAGGATCTATATCCAAAATCAAAGTCAAATCAGGATAAAAATCACCTACGGTTATATTATATAAGTCTTCCAAAATTTTTTTAGGCACTCTTTTATTATAACCGTAATATTGATAAGCCATAGTCGAATCTGCAAAACGATCACTGATTACCCAGCTGCCTTTTTCCAATGCAGGCCAAACCTTTTGCTGCAGATGAATACGGCGGTCAGCATAATATAAAAGCGCTTCAGCAATAGGATCAAATTTGTCTTTATCTCCCGTACAGAGCAATCTGCGCAGTTCTGTGCCTATTTCCGTTCCCCCAGGTTCTCGGGTAATGACCACATCTATTCCTTTAGAGGATAAATATTCTTCAAGCAGCTTAACTTGTGTGGATTTACCGGTTCCTTCTCCACCTTCAACCGTAATAAAACGACCAACCATCAATTATTCTCCAAACAGAAAATAACTTATATTGCTTCTGATTCTTCCGAAAAATCCCAATTTTTCAACATTGTGATCCGCATACAACGGAATTACGCGTGTTTTCTGCCCTTCAACTTTGAGTTTGACTTCGCCGAGTTTTTGCCCTTGCTTAATAGGAGCTTTAACCGGTTTTTTATACACAGCAGTCAGCTTAGCGTCGCGTGCTGCGCTGCGCGGCAAAGTAAATACTTCGTCTTTTCCGGCAACCAAATCAATATTTTTTTCGCTTCCCATATAAACCGGAACCGAAACCACTCTCTCATATTGCTTAAACACTTTATAATTGTTAAATTCGCGGAATCCCCAGCCCATCAGTTTTTCAGCCTCTTCCGAGCGCTCTTTGTTAGAGCTCATGCCGCTCATAACTTCAATCAAACGGCGGCCGCCTCTTTTAGCCGAAGCGGTCAGACAATATCCGGCCTCATCGGTATGTCCGGTTTTAAGACCGTCAGCATCCTGCATTGTATAAAGCAAAGGATTGCGGTTGCCTTGCACAATATTATTGTATGTGAAAGTTTTCTGAGAAAAAATAGGATAAAATTCAGGAAAATCATGTATTAATGCACGCGCCAAAATTGCCAAATCTTCCGAAGACATTTTATGATCAGGCGAAGGCAATCCCGTTGAATTTTCAAAATGAGAATGTTTCAATCCCAATTCAGCGGCTTTTTCATTCATTTTTACTGCAAAATCTTCTTCTGAACCGGCTAAATTTTCAGCAACCACAATACAAGCATCATTTCCCGATTGAATTAAAATTCCTTTAATCAAATTTTCAACCGTTACTTTAGCGCCAATAGGCAAAAACATTGTAGAACTGCCGCTTGCCGCACCGCCTTTTCTCCACGCATTTTCACTGACCGTAAAACTGTCTTCCAATGATAAAGAGCCGTCTTTAATTTTGCTGAACAAAATATAAATAGTCATCAATTTGCTCATAGACGCAGGAGGAACAGCCGTAAAAGCATTTTTTTCATAAAGATATTCGCCTGTATCATAATCCATTAACAACGCATTTTTAGCTTTTGTTTCAATAGCTTGCACTTGAACGGCAGCAGTTGTCGCTGCCAAAGTCAATACTGACAAGAATGTATAAAATTTCATTTTTACCTCTAATTTTCAACGATGTGAGCCGCAGGAATTCCAAAATTGCGAATTTTAGCCTGCATATTCAAAGCTGATGAATGTTCTTTATATGGTCCGATTCGAACACGATAGAACGATTTTCCGTTAACCTTTGCCGAGCTGACATGCGTTTGGCCAAATTTTTGCAAACGCGAACTCAAAGCTAAAGCGGAGTCGTGATTTGTAAAGGCTCCCGCCTGCACATAGAAACCTTTTGCAACAGCCGCATTTTCCGTAACTCTTGCAGATGCTTTTGAAGTTGCTTCGGAAGACGGAATTTTCAAAGTCTTCTCTTCTTCAGGAGCATAATCATAATTAGGCGTAACATTATTATACGCTGTATCGGTTGTTGCAGCCGTTGCGACGGCAGAACCTGCAATTGCCGGCATTTCCGCAGTATTAAGCTTTGCGACAGGCGCTGCGTTAACATCGGAATAAGCCGCGTTTCCTAAAAGCGCAGCCTTTAAATTTTTGCTTTCTTTTTCAAGAACTTCAACTCTTACTTTAGCTGTTCCCTGCTCTAAAAAACCCAACAATTGAGCAACTTTTTTAGAAACATCGACAATGCGGCTTCGAGCATATGGCCCTCTGTCGTTAACTCTAACCACCAAAGAGCGCCCGTTTTCAAGGTTGGTAATACGAACAATAGACGGCAGCGGCAATGTACGATGCGCTGCGGTTAAACTGTGCATATCATATTTTTCGCCGTTAGCGGTTCTTTTGGCATGAAAATCAGGTCCGTACCATGAAGCAATTCCGACTTCTTTATAAGAATAATCTTCTTTTGGATAGTACCAGCGCCCAAGAATCTTATATGGATTTCCAACTTTATAAACCCCGCCTTGATTTCGAATGGCGGCGGCTTGTTTTTGCGGCGGATCGGTAATATCCGGCGACGAACTTTCGCAGGCTGCAAGCCCAAAAATCATTATTCCCATGGCGCAAAAGCGCACAAATTCAGCTATTTTCATATTTTCCTCTAGTCAAATTTTGGCGTATTTTATACTATATTTTAAAGCTCGTAAAGCCATATTAAGAAACAAAATACAAAAAAATCACATATTGCCAAATAATTTTTGCATGCTATGATTTCGCAAACAAAACTTCTTATAGGGAACAAAAAAATGAGTAGAAAAAAACTGTATTTCACAATTCTGATTGCCGCACTTATACTTGTTGCAGCAGCTTTTCTTTTAAACATTAAACCGATTGCCGTCACCTTGGGCGTTATGCGCGGCATGATAAACGAATGGCCGGTTTGGATATCCGCGGTTATTTGCGCTTTTGTTTTTTCAAAATTCAAAAATTATTGGCTGGTTATGCTGGGATGCGCTTTTGCAACCTCTTGCGCTGTGCAGGCATTTTTGTTCTCACCTTTGATAAAAGCCGGTTTTTACACAATAAGTGTACGCGCTTTATTGTTTATGTGCATAGTCTTTATTATCGATTATTTAAGATTAATTTTTAAAAGATAAAAAAAACACTTGACGTTTGAAATTGTTTTGTATAAAAACATAACAGTTTCGAATGGAGAGTTGGCAGAGCGGTTTAATGCACCTGACTTGAAATCAGACGTAGGGCAACCTACCCGGGGTTCGAATCCCTGACTCTCCGCCAATTAAAAAGAGCGCTTTTTCAGCGCTCTTTTTTTATATCAAAATAACCACAGCAAAAACCGCCTGCCCTACAAAGAGCAAGCGGTTTTCATTTTTGAAAAAATCAGAGCTAAAAAGTATATCGAATACCGGCAACGGCTTCCCACATATCGTCAAGATATTTGGTTCCGACATAATTATAACGTCCCATAATTCTGGCAGATACATTATCTGTCATATTATACTGAGCACCGAGGCCAAAGCGATAACCAATTTTATTGGTATCGTTACTGTGTCCTTTATAGCTTGTTTTTACATTATAATCGCCCAAACCTATAGAAGCCAGACCATTAAACATACCTTCGCAGCCCAACGGCAAATATCCGGTCAAATCCATACCATAACTGAAGAAGCGGTTTTTCAATTTATGTTCTCCAACATGAATCGAGCGCTTCATTGACTGCTGATAATAAAATTCAGGTCCGAAAAATTCGCCGAGTTTTGCACCGACATTAACGCTGAACGAATTATAGTTGTGCGGCATTTTGTGCCGTGTGTTTTTATAGTTTATATTGGAATAATTATAATCGGCTCCGATATAAGGTTTTACTTCTTCAAACTTATTTTTCATATCATATGCATTGGCATTCGCAGACATCAAAACAGCTACACCTGCCAAAAGTAATACTTTCTTCATCTTCAAACTCCATTTAATTAAACAGAAAATTATTAAGTAGTCTTTCTTGATATATAAATCGTTCTTCCAAATTAAAGGGTGCAAATAAAAAAAAATATGCTAAATTAGAACAAAAATGGAGAATATTATGCACTGTCCTGAAAAAAACTGCTCTTTCTGCCCTCGTTTAGAAGCATTTCGCACTCAAAATAAAATTAAATTTCCGCACTATTTTAATGCTCCGGTTCCATCATTCGGAAACATAAACGCCCCGCTTTTGATTGTCGGTATGGCTCCGGGACTAAATGGCGCAAACCAAACAGGACGCCCTTTTACAAACGACTATGCCGGCGATATTCTTTATCCTTCATTAAAAAAATACGGCTTTGCAGCCGGAACTTATCTTAAAAAGGCCGATGACGGCTTTGAATTGACTTTTGCACGCGTAACCAATGCCGTGCGCTGCGTTCCGCCGCAAAATAAAGTTATTGCCGAAGAAACAAACAATTGCCGCCAATTTCTGCAACAAGAAATTACATCTATGAAAAATTTAAAAATTATTCTTACCTTAGGAACCGTGGCGCATAATGCCCTGCTTTCCGCTTTGGGATATAAAAAAAGCGCTTTCAAATTTGCACACGGAGCAATTCATCACTTGGAAAAAGAAAATTTGCTGTTGGTTAACTCATATCACACTTCCCGATATAATATCAATACAGGCGTTCTCACTGCCGATATGTTTGACAATATCATAAATACAATTCGGGAGAAATTAAATGTCTTATGACACATTGCTGCAACAAGGGCTGAAACTCCATCAACAGGGAAATTTGGATGCTGCCGAACAAATTTATCGGCAAGTTTTGCAAACAGTGCCCAATCAGCCGAAAATTTTAAATTTATTGGGCTTGATTGCGCAAAGCAAAAACCTGCATGAAGAAGCCGCCGCTTATTTTGAAAAAGCCATAGCCAATGACTTTAACAACTTTGAACTCTATTTTAATCTCGGCTGGTCTTTGGCCGCATTGGGAAAATATCATCAGGCAATCAACGCCTATCAAAAAGCGCTGAAATTGAAGCCTGATTTAAAAGAAGCCTATAACGCGCTGGGAGAAATTTACGGATTAAGCGGCAACAAGGAAAAAGCCGCGCAAATGTTTAAAAACGCTTTGGATTTTGCCCCCAATTATCTTGAAGCGCAAATTAATTCGGCCTATCTTCAGCAAGACATAAATAAATTATTGCAAATTCAAAATAATTTTCCGCAAAATGATACTGTTTTATATGATTTGGCTTTACTTTACCGCAAAAAACAAGATTTTGACAAAGCTTTGGAATATGCCGTTTCAGCTGATAAAAATGCCGTTTGTGAAAGCTACAAATTATTGATTGCCGAGCTTTATCTGCAAAAAAGAAATATTGAACAAGCTGCTAAATTTTATCAATCGGCATTGGAAATCAATCCTAATAGTGTTTGCGCTTTAATAAATTTAGCAAATTTCAGTTCCGATAGAAAAAAATCCGAACAATATTATAAACGCGCCATTGGTCTGGCGCCCGACGACTTTGACGCCAGACTGAATTATGCAGCCTTTCTGCAAAAACAAAACCGACTGTCTGAAGCTCTCGAAGAATATCGCCAAGCCGCTATTATCAATCCCAAAGCACCTGAAGTCAGCAACAACTTAGGCATATTGCAGCGCAGCCTTAATGACTTTGAACAGGCTCTTGATTTGTTTTTCAATGCTTTTGGTTTGTCGCCCGACAATAAAGAATACGCCTTGAACATTGCCGAAACATTAGTCATGTATCACCGATTGCAGCCGCAAAAAGCGGAAAAAATCGCCGAACAATGGCTGAAAAGCTGCCCTGAAAATGAGTTTGCCCGCCATATCAACGCGGCTTTTAAAGGTGAAAACATCGGAAATAACTTTGCATACAGCCAAAAATTATTTGATTTGTTTGCCGAAGGATATGAGCAGACAATGTCTGATATAAAATATCATTTACCAGATGAAATGGCTTCTTTTTTAGGACCGGTTACAGGAACAATAATCGATCTCGGCTGCGGAACCGGTTTGCTGGGAGAAAAAATAAAATCGGCTCAAAACCATCTGACGGGGGTTGATATTTCAGCCAAAATGCTTGAAAAAGCTGAACAAAAACACATTTATGACCAATTAGTGCAGGCAGACATTGCAGCTTATTGCCAAAATCTGCCCGCCGCCGATTTGATTACGCCAGCCGATGTAATAGGATATATCGGCGACATAACCGCTTTAACAAAAAACATTTTTCCCCATCGCTTTGCTTTTTCGGCGGCAATTGACAATAATATAAAAAACGGTTTTATGTTAACGGAAGGCGGACGTTATATTTATCGCTCCGACTACATCGAACAAACATTAAGCAACAGCGGTTATAAAAACATCCGCAGACAGTCGGCAATATTGCGTACTGAAAACGGACAAGATATAAAAGGAATTATTTTTGAGGCAAAGGAGAATTAAAATTATGAGCCGCCAACAAGAAAACACTGGTTTTATATGCGCGCATTGCGGGCGTGAAGTCTTACCTTTAACTGACGGAAGCTACCGCAACCACTGTCCGTTTTGCCTTTATTCCCTTCATGTGGACATTGTCCCCGGAGACAGAGCTTGCAGTTGCGGCGGATTAATGGAACCCATAAAAATTATCCACAATTCGAAAAAAGGCTATCAAATTGTACACCGCTGCCAAAAGTGCGGTTTTGAACGCAACAACAAAATAAGCGAAGACATTCGTCAGCCCGACAGCATTGAAGCCATAACAGCGATTATGCGCAAAGCAGCAAAATAATTTAAAAAACTTGACTCCTTGCAATCAATGCTTACATCAAACCGGTAAGGAGAAAAAATATGGATTTAAACAATGGTTTTGAACAACGCCGCTCTATATATGATATAGGCAATCGGCAAATTTTGCCGCAAAATGAAATCTCGTCTTTAATTAAACATACTCTAAAATTTGCACCCAGCGCTTTTAATTCTCAATCAGCCAGAGTTGTTATTTTGTTTGACAAAGCTTATCAAAAATTTTGGGATATAACATTAACGGCGCTCAGCAAAGTTACGCCGCCGGAAAAAATGGATAACACCATTGCAAAAATCAGTTCCTTTAAAAACGGTTTAGGAACGATTTTATTTTTTGAAGACAGCCAAACTGTTGCCGAACTGCAAAAAAACTATCCTTTATATTATGAAAATTTTCCTCAATGGTCATTGCAATCAAACGGCATGCTGCAATATATGGTTTGGCTGACATTATCAATGCACCAAATCGGAGCGTCGCTGCAGCACTATAATCCTTTGATTGACGAAGATATACACTCAGAATATTCAATCCCCGAAAATTGGCAGCTTTTGGCGCAAATGCCTTTTGGAAGCATTATATCTCCCGCACAAGACAAAACTTTTTTGCCGATTGAGGAACGGATAAAAATTTTCAATTGAAAAAAAACAATTAAAGCTGTAAAAAGGAGCTCGATTTACTAACTATCACAAAGGCTCTTATAATGGAAAAATATATTGCGCTTCTTTCACATTTGTCAAACAATGCCATGTGGATTGTTTTTGGCATTGCCGTAGTTGTTTTGCTGGCTTGGGATTTATTTTTTCTGAACCGCAAAAACGAAGTACCGGTCTTTTCACACACCTTACTGCTTTGTATCATATATATCGCTGCGGGACTGCTGTTTGGCATATTTATTATGTATGAACGCGGTTCTGAAAGCGGAATGCTGTTTTTTACAGGATTTTTGGTAGAAAAAAGCCTGTCTTTAGACAATATTTTCATTATGTCTGTTGTTTTCTCCTCATTGGGAATTCCACGCATTTACCAACACAGAGTTTTGTTTTGGGGAATTTTAGGTGCCATTGTCATGCGCGCCATTTTAATTTTGCTCGGTGAAACTTTGATTTCAAATTTCCATTGGATATTGTATGTCTTTTCGGCATTTTTGATTTATACCGGTATAAAAATGGTCCTTCACAAAGAAGAAGACGAAGCCAAATTTGAAGAATCTTCTCTGTACAAAGCATTAAGCCGTTTTTTCCATGTAACAACAATTCACAGCGGACATTTTTTTGTTAAAGAAAACGGCAAACATTACATAACACCTTTATTTTTCGCTTTAATGACAATCGAAATTATGGACGTTGTTTTCGCCTTGGACAGTATTCCTGCCATATTTTTGATTACACAAGATATTTTCATTGTTTATACAAGCAACATTTTTGCGATTTTAGGCTTGCGCGCACTATATTTTCTGCTGGAAGCAGCCGTACATAAGTTTTATTACCTCAAACCGGCACTGTCCGTTATTATGATATTTATCGGCATTAAAATCTTTTTGCCTTATGTTCCTTACATTGGATGGGAAGTTTCGGCGATGCAGTCTTTGTGCGTTACTTTCAGCGTAATTTTTATCGGCATAGCCGCCTCGCTTTTACGCAAAATTCCGGAACAGGAAAAATTGAATTCATAAAAACAAACAGATACAATAAAAACCCCACGTAAAAAACGTGGGGTTTTTTATTGTATTTTTATCCCAGCAGATTTCCGCCGATTGCGACATCGGCAGCCGCCATATCTGTCAAAACAATATTGATATTATGCGCTTCAACACCATAAAAAGATTGTTCAAAATAAATATTCAGTTTTTTTACTAAACTTTCTTTATGATTTCCGAAACCGATTGAATCCATATAGGCCAAAACACCATTATTTGAACATTTACCTCCGAAAGACATTTTTTTAGGATGTCCGAGAGCCACAACAACATATCCGACGGGTTTACCCAATTCTTCAGCTATCAGCTCAGCTGCTTGTTCAACAAATTTATTATCGTCAATCGTTAATTCAGCATTAGTATACACACGCAAAAAAGGCATTTTTATTCTCCTTGTTCCAAATTTTTCACATATTCAAAATCAGCAATCCACGCTTTTACATCTTTAGGCATATCATGTCCGGTTTCCATTGTAATATAAGCATCATCAGCCGTATAATCATTAACAAAATGCGCCAAAGGATAATTTCCTTCGCCGAAATGCAGATGCTTGTCATCTGTTTCATGGACATCACCATCGCAAAGATGATAAACCGTCGGCTTTAGATCATAAAAACCGGCAAGCTGGCTGTCTATATTCAATCCCAAAGAATTGGCAGCGCACAAAGCATGTGAAAAATCAAAACAAAAACCACAGCCGCTCTGCTCCATAATATAGGCAATTTCTTCCGGCGTATTTCCGTGCAGCGGAGCATTATCACTGGCAAATGCCGGTAAATTTTCAACAACAATACGCTTATCGGCAAACAATTTAAACTGTCTTGTCGTTTCTTGCAAATATTCACGCCCATGACCACAGCCGGCATGCACCACTATGGTTTTGGCTTCCAAAATATCCGCGGCCTTTTGTGAAACAGCTAAAATTTCCCGATTTTGTTTTTCTTTACCGCGATCGCCGGCATCGAACCCCATTATATTATGCGGCGCATGGATTCTGACTTCCAACCCCGCAAATTTTCGGCGAAAAGTCAGCAAATCTTCTTCTGACGTTTCGGGAACAACCATCAGTTCAATAAACATTTTGGAACTTTGGCTGCGAACAAATTCAGCACTTTCATTAACCACTCTCGGATTGTTTTGCAAATTTGTGCTGAATAACTTAAAACTATATTTACGCATGCTGTAAATACCACTCCACTGTTTTAACAATTCCGCTGGCAAAATTTTCGTCTGCTTTCCAGCCCAATTCATTAGTCAGTTTTGAGGCATCAATAGCATAACGGCGGTCATGCCCCGGTCTGTCTTTAACAAAAACAATCAAATTTTTATATGATTTTCCGTCTTTTTGCGGACGCTTTTTATCTAAAATCGAACAAATGGCATCTACAATTTCCAAATTGTTTTTTTCGTTATGCCCGCCGATATTATAAGTTTCGCCGTTTCTTCCCCGATGAAAAATCAAATCTATCGCTTTACAGTGATCCAAAACATACAGCCAATCCCGCACATTTTTTCCATCTCCGTAAATCGGTATATTTTTTCCGCTTAACGCATTTGAAATAATTTTGGGAATCAGTTTTTCGGGATGTTGTTTCGGGCCATAGTTATTGGAACAGTTAGAAACCGTAACATTCATACCGTAAGTTCTGTGATAAGCTCTAACAATCATATCAGAAGAAGCTTTTGACGAAGAATACGGCGAACTGGGATCATACGGAGTTTTTTCGGTAAAATATCCGCTCTCGCCCAAAGCCCCATACACTTCATCGGTAGAAATGTGATGAAACCGGCAGTCTTCATAACCTTTCTTCACCTGATGAGGTGCCTCCATCCAATAATTGCGGGCTGCGTCAAGCAATGTAAACGTTCCCAAGATATTGGTTTCAATAAAAGCCTGCGGACCGGTAATCGAATTATCAACATGGCTTTCGGCCGCAAAATGCACCACTCCGCGAATATCATATTCGGCAAACAGTTTTTCGACCAGCGGACGATTGCAAATATCACCATGCACAAAGACATAGTTTTCGGCTTTTTCACATTCTTTTAAATTATTCAAATTTCCGGCATATGTAAGCTTGTCCAAATTAACAATTTTATACTGAGGGTATTTTGCCACCATATACGGCACAAAATTAGAACCTATAAATCCGGCTCCGCCTGTAACTAAAATTGATTTCATATAGCCTGCTCCTTTATATTATCGACACATTCCTGCAAAGCCTCTTCCCAGTGACGTATCGAAATGTTAAAATCGTTTTTAATTTTACTTTTATTCAGCACCGAATAGAACGGCCGTTTGGCTTTAGTCGGATATTGACTGCTTTCAATCGGCAAAACTTTGCATTTCAAACCGAATTTTTCCATAACGGCAACCGCAAAATCATACCATGAACATACACCCTCATTCGAAAAATGGTAAATACCCTTCATTCCTTTTTTCAACTGCGGTAAAATTTCAACTATTGCCTGAGCCAAATCTTTGGCATATGTCGGAGTTCCGACTTGATCGAAAACCACGTTCAAACTGTTTTTTTCCTGTCCAAGACGGCGCATTGTTTTCACAAAATTATTACCGAACTCCGAATAAAGCCATGCCGTACGAATAACCAGCGCAGTATCGGCATTTTTCAACACTGCTTGTTCACCAGCCGATTTTGTACGCCCGTAAACCGAACATGGAGCTGTTGCATCTGTTTCGGCATAAGGACGGCAATTTTGCCCATTGAACACATAATCCGTTGATACATGTATCAACGGCACACCGCTCAAAGCCAAATTTTCAGGACCAAAACAATTTATTTTTTCAGCCGCTTCAAAATCATCTTCGGCTTTATCAACCGCCGTATAAGCGGCACAATTAATAACCGCACTGAATTTTTCAGGGCGCACAAAATCCAACACAGTTTTTTTATCGGTAATATCTAACTCCGTACGATCGACATAAACGGCTTTTTCTTTTAACAGCAAACGAAATTCATTGCCCAGCTGTCCGTTGGCACCGGTAACTAAAAACACTCAATTTCTCCCAACAGCGGATTATTTTTATCTTTTTCAGACAGAACAGCTTTGTTTAAATCTATTTTCCAATCAATTCCCAATGAAGGATCATCAAAACGCAATCCGCCTTCAGAAGCTTTATTGTAAACATTATCACATTTATAAGCAAAAACAGCTGTTTCAGACAACACGGAAAAACCATGTCCAAAACCGCGGGGAATCATCAATTGACGGCGATTCTCCGCACTTAGTTCCACAGAAACATATTTGCCGAAAGTTTTGGAATTTTTACGCAAATCAACAGCCACATCCAAAACTTTTCCTTCCAGCACACGCACCAATTTTGCCTGTGCGTATTCGCCTTTTTGAAAATGGATGCCGCGAATAGTGCCATAACAGGATTTTGATTGATTGTCCTGAATAAAATCATAATCAACTCCCTGTTTTTTCAAATCTTCTTTATTATAGCTTTCAAAAAAATAACCGCGCTCATCTTCAAACACAACCGGCTCAATAATAAGAACGCCTTCAATATCAGTTTTAATAACCTTCATGATAATCCTCATAAACCCTTTGCAAATATGCTTTATAATCCGTTCCGTCTTTTAAACTGTCAATAATTTTCAACAACTGTGCACTGTCTATAAATCCGCGTCGATACGCTATTTCTTCAATGCAAGCAATTTTCAAATCCTGACGTTTTTCAATAATTCCTATAAAATTTGAGGCCTCCAACAAAGATTGCGGCGTTCCCGCGTCAAGCCACGCATTTCCACGGCGCATAGGAAGCACATTCAAACGTCCTTCTTCCAAATACAAACGATTTAAATCCGTTATTTCCAGTTCTCCGCGTGCGGAAGGCTTTAAGTTATTAGCTTTTTCAACCACATCGGATTTATAAAAATACAAACCTACGACAGCGTAATTTGATTTTGGCTGTTTTGGTTTTTCTTCAATTGAAACCGCATGAAAATTCTTGTCAAATTCAACAACGCCGAAACGTTCAGGATCAGAAACATGATAACCGAAAACTGTTCCTCCCGGATTGTTGGCAATTTCATTTCTGAACAAATTGAGCTGTTCGCCCATATAAAAAATATTATCTCCCAAAATCAAACAAACATCGTCATTGCCTATAAAATCAGCGCCGATGGTAAAAGCCTGCGCAATTCCTTTAGGTTCTTCCTGAATTTTATATTCCAAATGCAATCCCAACCTTGAACCGTTCCCGAACAATTTTTCAATATTGGGAGTATCCTGAGGCGTTGAAATAATCAAAATATCTTTAATGCCGAACAACATCAATGTTGACAACGGATAATAAATCATCGGCTTGTCATAAACCGGTAAAAGCTGTTTGCTGATAATGGTTGTAAGCGGATAAAGCCTTGAGCCGCTGCCACCGGCGAGAATAATACCTTTCATGCAAAAAATCCTTATAATAAACTGTTTTTTATTTATGCTCTTATACTATAACGCCCAAAGCATAAATCAAGACATTAATGCCGCTTTCAACAGGCAAACCATATACGACTAAAGTTATACTTTAATTTTACAGTCCTGTTCTTATTTCAATACATATAGAATTATGGAGGACAAAAATGGGCATTACTCGCACTTTAACAGCGGAACAATATGAAATTTTGCACCACAAAGGAACTGAACCGGCTTTTTCCGGCAAATATTATTTGTTTAATGAACTTGGCATCTATGTATGCGCTGCTTGCGGCAATCCCCTATTTACTTCCGAGCAAAAATTTGACTGCGGCTGCGGTTGGCCGAGTTTTGATGCAGCTCTTCCGGGAAGTGTAAAACTTGCTCCCGATTACAGCTGCGGAACCAGACGCACGGAAGTATCATGCAGCAATTGTCATTCTCACCTCGGACATGTGTTTGATGACGGCCCGACTTTGACCGGAACCCGATTTTGCATCAACTCTTTAGCGCTCGATTTTCACCCGCGCAAACGTCACTGAAGTAAAAAAGCTTTAATTTCCCGTTCAATGGCTTTATGTAACATAGGGCTGCTGTGTCCGATGTCAGGAACTATAACCAATTTTGATTTTGGCAGCTGCTTGTGCAAAGCATAAGCACCGCACAACGGGCACACCATATCCAAACGGTTATGAACTATCAAAGTCGGAATATTTTTAATTACTTCTATGTTTTCCATAATTTGTCCATCTGCCAACATAAAATCTTCAGCTGCATAATGAATATAAATTCGGTTTGAAGCAATATCATCAGCTGTCACTTCCTCAATTTCGAGTCGAGGTTCAAGGCTGCCCAACACTCGTTCATATTTTCCATACAAACTTACAGCTTTAACCTGCTTTGTCAAATCTTCCGAAGCAATCATGGCATTATAGCTTTGAGCTGTTGTGCGTCCTTTTTGATTTTCTTCTTTTAGTTTTTCCAACATATCGGGATAAAACATTCCGCTGTCTTCATCTAACCAGCGTTTTGCTTTTTCATCTGCTAAAAAAATCTGGCTTAACAATAATTTTTCAACCTTGTCCGGATGGCGCAAAGCAAAAAGCAAGGCTAAAGTCGAGCCCCAAGAACCGCCGCGGACAATGACCTGCCCGCCTATTTTCAAATATTCGAGCAACCGGTCGGCATCGTCCAACAAATCTTTTGTGGTATTATGCAAAGTTTCTCCCGCCGGCAAGGAATGACCGCTGCCGCGCTGATCAAACAAAATAACTCGGTATTTTTTACGATCAAAAGCATAAGCGTGTCTGAGTTTTGCAGCTCCCCCCGGCCCTCCGTGAAAAACCAACACCGGTTTGCCCTTGGGATTGCCTGCTTCCATAAAATAAACTTTGTGTCCGTCTTTTTCCGGCAGCCAACCGGAATTGTATACTTTAGGCTTGAACAAATTAAACATTTTTTACCTTTTTTTTATTTTTATAACCTAAACTGACTGTATTATACGTGAAAGAAAAAAAATAAGGAAGATATTTCATGAGATTAATTATAAATTCTGATTATGATAAATGTTCTCGTTGGGCTGCCGACTATGTGGCTTATAAAATCAAAGTTTCTCGCCCGACACAAGAAAAACCGTTTGTTATGGCCATACCTGCCGGAAGTTCTCCTGTCGGTATGTTCAAACGTTTGATTGAGCTTTTTAAAAAAGGAAAAGTATCTTTCCAGCACGTTGTTTTTTTCAATTTAAACGAATATGTCGGATTGTCAGCCGAAAATCAGCACAGTTTCAGCCATTTTTTATGGGATAACTTTTTTCAACATATCGACATAAAAAAACAAAATATCCATCTTTTAAATGGTGAAACTAAAGATTTTGCCAAAGAATGCACCGCCTATGAAAAATTGATACGCAGTTACGGCGGAATTGATTTGCTGATTGCCGGTGTCGGAGAAGATGGACATATCGCCTTTAATGAACCGGGCTCTTCCTTGGCTTCGCGCACAAGATTAAAAGCCCTCAACCGCAACACATTGAGAGCAAACGCCCGCTTTTTTGACAATGATGTCAATTTGGTTCCCAAAACGGTTGTTACAGTCGGTATCGCAACAATTATGGATGCTCGCGAAGTTATGGTGATAGCAAGCGGAGATAAAAAAGCCGAAGCTTTGCAATGCGCCGTAGAAGGAAGCGTAAACCATATGTGCCCTGTCAGCATTTTGCAAATGCACCAACATGCAATTATTGTGTGTGATGAAGAAGCCACTTGCAAACTAAAAGCCGACACTGTTCGTTATTTTAATGATAATGAAGAAACAAAATTCGGAAAATAAATTTTTGCTAATCATTAAACGGCAGTTACTGCCGTTTTTTTATAACAGCATAACAACTCTGTTCTTCCGTTTTTAATTTTGCATAAGATATTCCATGTTGCAAAAAAATAAATATCCACAAGAAACAATCTGAAAACTTTTTTGTTTTTACTTTGCCTCAAGCACATAATAATCTGTCAATACTTAAAACTCTAAATTTCAATTAAAGGATATTGTCTAATGAGTAAAATTCATCCCTCTGCCGTTGTTGAAGACGGCGCACAAATTGCAGAAACCGCTGAAATCGGACCTTTTTGTGTTATCAGCTCAAAAGCCAAAATAGGCGAAGGCGTTAGATTGCTGGCTCATGTTACGATTATGGGCGACACAACCATAGGTGAAGGCACTGTTGTATTTCCGGGAGCCGTATTAGGCGGCGGCCCGCAAGACCACGGAAATGAATTTCAAGAGGGAGCCAGACTGGTTATCGGCAAGCGCAATGTTATCCGCGAAAATGTTACTATGCAATGCGGAACGCCAAAAGGACAAAATCCTATCCGCGGCGAAGAACCTGAGAAATTAATTACCCGCGTCGGTGATGATGGCATGTTTATGGTCAACTGCCATGTTGCTCATGACTGTGTCGTCGGCAACAATGTCATTATGACAAACAATGCGGTTATCGGCGGACACACCCGAGTTGGCGATGGAGCAATTCTCGGCGGAAACTGCGCTGTTCATCAATTCTGCCGTATTGGACGCAAGGCTATGGTCGGCGGCATGACCGGTATCAGTCGTGATGTCATTCCGTTCGGCATGGTTACCGGCGATCGCGGAAAACTGCGCGGACTTAACCTTGTCGGCATGCGCCGCAGCGGTATGGATGCAAGTGAAATCAAAACTATTACTCACGCTTATATGTATATATTCAAATCAAATGAAGATAACTTTGAAACCCGCGTTGCCAAGGCTCGTGAAAAATATAAAGACAACCGGACAATCATGGAAATCATAGAATTTATTGACGACGCCATGATTGGACGACGCAATGTTTTAATCGCGGAATAAGCAAAATATGGAAAATATCCAAAAAAAATTGGGAATAATAGCCGGCGGGGGCTCTCTCCCCCGTCGTTTAATTCATTATTGTCAGGAAACAAAACGCAATTTTTTTGTTGTGGCCATAGAAGGAAATGCCGCCCCCGATTTGGTTGATGACACAATTCCGCATTTATGGATTCGCATCGGACAAGCGGGAACGGGATTTAAACGTTTGGCAGAAGAAAAAATTGAAGAAGTTGTCATGATTGGCACAATCCACCGTCCTTCTTTCAAAGATTTAGTGCCGGATATGCGCACAGCCGCTTTTTTTGCCAAAATAGGAGCCAAAGCACTTGGCGATGACGGCATTTTACGCGCCCTGATTAAAGAAATTGAAGCCGACAAAATGCGTGTTATCGGCATTCAGGAAGTTATGGGCGATTTGCTGGCAAAATCAGGCGTATTAGGACGCAAAAAGCCGTCAAAAACAGATTGGGAAGACATAAAACGAGGAATCAGCGTGGCTTTTGAACTCGGACGGCTGGACGTCGGTCAATCCGTCATTGTGCAGGAAGGTTTGGTCTTGGGGGTTGAAGGCATTGAAGGCACTGATGAACTTATAAAACGCTGCGGCGGTTACAAACGCAAAGGCAGCGGCGGAGTTTTGGTAAAATTGCGCAAACCTCAGCAAGATATGCGTATAGACTTGCCGACAGTCGGCATACGCACGCTTGAAAACGCCAAACAGAGCGGATTGAATGGATTGGCCATACATGCCGGAAACACCTTGATTGTTGATGAAGAAGATTTTATCCGACAGGCTGACAAATTAGGACTGTTTGTAATAGGCATAACCCCCGGAGATTACCTTGAGCAGTGAAATTAAAATTTATTTAATTGCCGGAGAACCGTCCGGCGATGCGTTGGGCGCCCGTTTAATGCGCGCCATGAAAAAGAAAACCGACGGTAAAGTCAGCTTTTTCGGTGTTGGAGGCGAAACCATGGAAGCCGAAGGTCTGAAATCAATTTTTGATATTTCAGATTTGGCTGTTATGGGATTGGCTGAAGTGATTCCGAGTATTCCCAAAGTTCTGAAACGTATCAAACAAACGGTTGAAGACATCGTCCGTATTCATCCCGATATTGTCATTACCATAGATTCGTGGAGCTTTGGCAGCCGAGTTCAAAAAGCCGTAAGGCGTAAAAATCTTGGTATTCCGCAAATGCATTATGTTGCACCGCAAGTTTGGGCTTGGAAAAAGAAACGCGCCCGCACTATGCACAAATATGTTGATTATTTGCTCACTTTATTACCGCAGGAACCAAAATATTTTACCCCATACGGACTGAAAACCACTTTTGTAGGTCATCCGGTTATTGAAAGTCCTGTTGCCAACGGCAACAAAGAAACTTTTCGCAAAGAACATAATATTCCCGATAATAAGAGAATTGTATGTATTCTCCCCGGTTCGCGCCATAATGAAGTTGCGCGTCTGCTGCCGACATTTATTGAAGCCGGAAAACTTTTGTCTTCTTGCTATGATGACTTGTTTTTTGTTATACCTACAGTCAAGACCGTTGCCGATCGAGTGAATAAAATGACTGCCGGCTGCGGACTGCCTTTGTTGATTGTGGAAGGAGCCGAAGACAGACACAACGCCATGTGCGCAGCGTCAGCGGCAATTGCCGCTTCAGGCACGGTTGCATTAGAATTGGCCATAGCCGATGTACCGCATATTATCGGCTATAAAGTTTCAAAAACAACGGCTTTTTTTGCCAAACGCTTATTGCACATTCAATTTGTTAATCTTTCAAACATTTTGCTCGGCAGAGAAATTGTTCCTGAATTGCTGCAAGATGCCTGCACCGCCGAAAACATAGCCGAACATATCAAACATTTTCTCAATCAGGATGAATTATACCGTCATCAAATGGAAGGTTTCAAAAAAGTACGCAAGGTTTTGGGCGTTGGCGAACAAACTCCAAGTGAAAAAGCTTGCGACATAATTTTAGAAATCATAAAAAAATAAAAAACTTTTAAAAAGCGGAAAATAACTTTCCGCTTTTTATTTTTCTATAAAAAAATCGGCTGCGGATTTTGCTCTGCAACCGACTTGAGAAGAAAAAATTATTTTAGCCCTAATGGTTCTTCACCTAATTTGAACAATATTTCATTAACTCGATTAATGTCATAAAAATCGTGATAAATCATATAAAATATTGCCAAATCGCGTTTAATGCTTGAAGAAAAACAATATCCTGCCGTTTCTAAAAGTTCTTTGGCTTCATCCGGTTTGAGCTCAAGTGCAAGAATAAGGCAAAAAACCGTTTCTTTACTGGGGCGATATTTTACATTGCTCCTGATTTTTGAAAACAAACGACGATCTAAGTTGGCTTTTTTATAACAATCTACTTCTGATATGCCTTTTTCTTTTATCAGTTGAAAAAGCATAGTCCACACCCAACATCGGACGCACCTGTACAAAATTATCGGAATAACCGCCATTGCCGTTATAAGCATTGTATTGGCGCGGCTGCATATTATCTTGATTGTAATATGTATAATCAGCCAATACCGGCGTTGCGCAAAATGACAGCGAAACCGCCAACAAAACAGATTTTTTCATTTGTAACTCCTCTCATAAATAAAAACTTATAAAAGATATTAACAAACAAAAAATATATGTGGTCGCCTCTCAGGCGACATTTGCTATTCTTCCAAATATAAATTGCTTTTTTTATAGTTTGCAATCGCATGGCGCAAAATAACACCAATAATCGCCGCAACCGGAACCGCAATCATCAACCCCAAAAAGCCCAATAAAACGCCGCCGGCCAGCAAAGCAAACATAATCCATACCGGATGCAGCCCCACACTGTCGCCGACCAGTTTCGGAGTTAAAAAATTGCCTTCTAAAAACTGCCCCACCAAAAAAACGGCAACAACCGCAACAAAAGGCTCCCATGTGTTAAACTGAGCAATTGCCAATCCCACACTTATTATAAAGCCTGAAATTGTGCCTACATAAGGAATAAACGAAATCAATCCCGCCAAAAAACCAACCATTAATCCCAAATCAAGACCGGCCAAATGCAAACCTATGGCATAAAAACTGCCCAAAATAATGCAGACACTCACCTGACCGCGGATAAAACCGGCCAAAGTTCTGTCGATTTCACGCGCTTGCTGCACAATGGATTTTTTTGATTTTCTCGGCAGCAGGCTTTTTATTTTTGCAACAAAACTTCCCCAATCGCGCAGCATATAAAAAGCTACAACCGGTGTAATCAACAGCAGAGAAATCAAATTGACAATAGCCATTCCGCCGGAAACAACGCCTTTAACCACAGTTCCCAACAATTTTAGATTATTGGACATATTGGCGCGGAGATAAGTTTTTATTTTTTCAGCATCCAAATTTGGAAAATCATCTTGCAAACGCACCAACAACGGTTCAAACTTTTTCAGCAACGATGAAACATACCCAGGAACCGCGTTGATAAAAGCGCTTATCTGGCTGTCTACCATATTTACCAACAGCAACAAAGCCGGAACAGCTATCACTACCACCAAAAGCATCACCAAAATTGTTGCCAATGTACGGTTAAGACCTATTTTTTCAAATTTAACCGCCAACGGGTCTAATAAATACCCGATAATAATTCCGGCGACAAACGGCAACAGCACCGAACGCAAAACATAAACAAAAGCACAAAACAGCGCAAACAGCGCAAACCAAAAAATCCAATTCTGGCGAAAAATAGGAATAGAAATATTTTCTTCTGTTTTCACAGCTGAGCGACGAGGCATTTTTATTCTCCCTGAGAAGTTGCTGTATAGGTTTTACGGCTCAGAATAAACAAATTGCCGTTTTGGCTCAGATTAATTCCCATATTGCTTAAAGACTGGCGCAAATCGTCAAAACTTCCGGAATAATCAATTTTAAATTGAACCTTGCGGCGGGTCATCGCCACGGTTTCAGTTTTCTCCACATTGCGCAGCGTGTTTATTTTCTTTTCAACATCTAGCCAATCAGACAAATTTTGAAACACGTACAGCACGTCGACCGCGCCGCGCGGCAGTTCTTCAACCACGCCTTTCTCATATAAATATTGACGCAACACATTGTCCTGAATAGTTATTTTCAGGCTTGCCATATAGCGGACATCTGAAGATTTTTCCGATAAAACAGTTGCTTCTTTGATAAAATAAGCAACTTGCTCATCATTAAGAGCATTCAACACAGCCAAACCTTCTGACGAAACAAATTGAGAAGCAACATTGTTCAAAGCTTCACGGTTGGCTTGCGCCATTGCTTTTTCTTTTGCCACAGCGGCATTAACATCCGAAACATCAACACTCACAACCGTTCCGTAGTCTTCCGCCGCTTTTGCCGGCAATGTAAAAAATATTGACATCATCAAAAAAAACAAGCCCCGATACATCATCTGTTCCTCACACTAATTGTTAATTTCCATTCCACTGAAAAAATAAGACATTTCAAAAGCAGCATTTTCAACACTGTCTGAACCGTGTATGCCATTCATATCGACAGATTGTCCATAAATGCGGCGTAAAGTTCCTTCTTCGGCAGCTGCCGGATTGGTTGCCCCCATCAATTGGCGAAAATCAGCCACGGCATTGTCTTTTTCCAGCACCAATGCCACAACCGAACTGCTGCTTATATGAGCAACAATTGCTTCAAAAAAAGCCTTTTCACGATGAACCGCATAAAAATTTTCTGCTTGTCGGCGCGACAAGCTTATCATTTTCAGTGCTTTGATACTAAAACCTTCTTCTTCAATGCGGGCAATAATCTTACCTGTATTTCCACCAGACACCGCCTCTGGTTTTATCAAAGCAAACGTTTTTTCCATTTTTTCCTCATATTGTTAAACTTGAAGCGATATTAACTTAAACACTCTTAAAAATCAAAAGTTTTTATAGACTTTTTCATTAAATCGTTGTTTATTACAGGCAAACAAAATGATAAAGAGGAAAGTTCAATGAAACAAACTGTTTTTTTAGAAAATTTAATCGCTAAAGCAAAATCTGATATTAAAACTATTGTTTTGCCCGAAGGCGAAGATGAAAGAATTTTACAGGCGGCACACGCCATTGCCGAAATGAAAGCTGCAAAATTGGTTATTTTAGGCAACAAAGAAGAAATTGAAACTTATTTTGCCAAAAATGGTTGGAATATGGACGGCATTGAAATTATTGTTCCCGAAAATTCAGAAAAATTGGAACAATATGCCGAAACTTTTTATGAAATGCGCAAAGATAAAGGCATTTCAAAAGAAGATGCTCTCAAACAAATGCATAATTACAACTACTTCGGCACCATGATGATTAAAGCCGGTGATGCCGATGGCATGGTTTCGGGTGCAAACCACTCTACTGCCGACACAGTTCGTCCGGCGCTGCAAATTATTAAATCAGCCAAAAAAGGACGCGCTGTTTCTTCCGCTGTTGTTATTGTCGCTCAAAACAAACCTTATATTTTTTCAGATTGCGCGATTATCATTGATCCAACTTCTCAAGAATTGGCCGATATTGCTGTTGACGCCGCTCAAACTGCTATTTGTTTCGGCATTGAACCAAAAGTAGCCATGCTTTCTTTCTCAACTAAAGGTTCAGCAAAAAGTGAAAAAGTTGATAAGGTTACCGAAGGTGTTAAATTGGCTCAACAGCAATTGGAATTGCCCGAATATAAAAATCTTGGCATAAAAATCGATGGTGAATTACAGCTCGACGCCGCCGTTGATGCCGTAGTTGCCGCCAAAAAAGCCAAAGGCAGCGAAGTTGCCGGACAAGCCAGCGTTTTGGTTTTTCCTGACATCAATGCCGGAAACATCGGTTACAAACTTTGCCAGCGTCTTGGCGGAGCTGAAGCCTATGGTCCGATTTTGCAAGGATTGAATGCCCCTGTCAATGACTTATCCCGCGGTGCATTGGTTGAAGATATTATCGGCATGATTGCCATCACCTGCCTTCAGGCACAAAAGTAACCCAACATTTAGGAATTAGATTTATGGATAAAATTTTAGTTTTGAACTCCGGTTCATCCTCGCTCAAATACCAATTATTCAACGTTGACAACGGACATTATGAAGTTGCCGCCAAAGGCTTGGCAGAACGCATCGGAATTGAAGGCTCTTTTGTCAGTATTAAAATCGGCGACGGCGAAAAAGTTGTTAAAGAAGTTGCTCTTCCAACCCATCAAGAAGCCATTCGCGAAGTTTTTGCTTTGTTGCTTGACGGTGTTTTGAAAAGCATGGATGAACTTTCAGGTGTCGGACACCGTGTTGTTCATGGCGGTGAATATTTTGATCGTTCTGTTTTGGTTACCGATGAGGTGATTGACCGCATTGCCGAACTTTGCACATTGGCTCCGCTGCACAATCCGGCTGCTTTATTGGGGATTCAGGCAATTAAAGCTTTGTTGCCGAATGTACCGCAGGTCGTAGCTTTTGATACAGCTTTTCATCAAACAATGAAACCCGAAGCTTATATGTATGCTCTGCCTAAAGAACAATACAAAAATTACAAAATCCGTCGCTACGGCGCTCACGGAACATCTCACCTGTTTGTTTCAAGAGTTGCTGCTGACCTTATCGGCAAAAAAGGGAAAATCATCACCTGCCATATTGGCAACGGAGCTTCAATCACCGCTGTAAAAGACGGAGAATGTGTTGATACTTCAATGGGATTCACCCCTCTGGCCGGTGTTGTTATGGGTACCCGTTCCGGTGACGTTGATCCTTTTGTCCCTCTTTACATCATGAAAACCCAAAATAAAACCGTTGAAGAAGTTGACAACCTGTTAAACAAACAGTCCGGTATGTTCGGTCTGTGCGGTTACTCTGATAACCGTGATGTTGAAGCAAAATACTTTGCCGGCGATGCCGACGCTATTGTTGCTATGCAGGTATACACATATAGCATTGTCAAATACATCGGCGCATACACTGCGGCAATGGGCGGCGTTGACGCTATTGTTTTCACCGGCGGTGTCGGCGAAAACGGCAGTGAAGTCCGCAAACTCGTTTGTGAACGCTTGGCCTTTATGGGAATTGAACTTGATGAAGAGGCTAATAAATTGCGCGGCAAAACAGTTGAAATCTCAAAACCAAATTCAAAAGTCAGAGTTTTTGTAATTCCTACCAATGAGGAACTGGTTATCGCTCAGGATACAGAAAAACTTATTAAATAAGTTTGGTTAACTAAGCTTATGAACCGCCCTTAAACGGGCGGTTTTTTATATAAGAAAAAGCTTCTGTCTTGAAATAAAATCCATCAGCATTATATCCGTAAAAAAACAGGAGAAACCGAAATGTTACGTTATATCATCGCCATTCTTCTAATAGCCTTTTCCGTTAATGCTGAGGAAATATTGAGTTCATTTGCCGCTCCGGATAATGAAACCGTTATTTACGGCGAAGCGAACACCTCTGATAAACAAGCAACAGAAATATTGATTGAACAGCCTGATAATGCAGACAATCCTCTAGGAACACCAATTATTGACGAAAAAAATTCTTCTAATTCTGCATTTCAAAAACAAAATCCGAAAGTTTTACCTCAGCTTTCTAATACTTTCTCTCCTCAAAATGATAATGTTGTAGAACAATCTACCAAACAAAATCCTTCTGACAGTCAAATGTCTACGCAACAAATGAACAATGAAATTCAAAATAAACTGTATGAGGAAGGCAATCGCATTTACGACCTGCAATCTTATCCGATTGATGATTTTGATTATATAAACAAAAACGGACAGGATAACGCTGTTACCGATTATCCTGCCTATTAAAGCTTATTCTCCAATATAGCCATAACTGTAAAGCAGCAAAGCGATACCCAAAAATACGCGATAAATAACAAAAGGCAAAAAGGTGCGTGTTTTAAGCCATTTCATCATCACCCAAATTGCTGCCAAAGAAGCAGCAAAAGAATAAACGATCCCTTGTGCGGCAAATCCTATTTCTGAGCTTCCACTTTTAAACATTTCATAAGCCACCAACAGCCCTGCTCCGGCAATTGTCGGAATGGATAACAGCATACAAAATTTTGCGGCTTCCCGACGTTCTATTCCCAGTAATCGGCTCATTGTAATTGTAATTCCCGAACGTGATGTTCCGGGGATTAAGGCCAAACACTGAGCTAAACCGATAACAACAGCGTCCATCCAATCCATATTTTCAATGCGCCGAACAGAAAGCGTATAATTGTCGGCAAACCACAAAATCAAACCAAACACCAAAATATTCCAACCGATAATTTTGGTGCTGCGCAACTCTTCCATACCGTAATAATGCAATGTCAAACCGGCAATAACAGCAGGAATTGTAGCGACAATAATAAGCCAAAACAAACGGCTGCCCGTATATTTCAGAGAAGGAAGCAATCTGGCTTTCAACACACCGCAAATCATTGCCCAAATATCTTTTGCAAAATAAATCATTACGGCAATAATAGACCCCACATGCACGGCAACATCAATATCCAGCCCTTGATCCGGAAAATCGGTAAATTTTGATAACAAAATTAAATGTCCTGATGAACTAACCGGCAAAAATTCCGTAATTCCTTGCAAAACAGACAAAATCATAATTTGCAAATGTGTCATTTTATTCTCCTGTATATTCTTCAGCCGAAAACGAACGGCAAGTTTTGTTTTTTATATTCAGCAATGAGTGCGGACGAAAACGAACATTATTCAATGAGGCTCCCCAATGCAGATGCGGTCCGGTTGCACGTCCGGTTTTTCCTACCAAACCGATAATATCGCCTTGCTTAACATTATCGCCTTCTTTAACTTTTGCTTCTTTCAAATGCGCATAAATCGTCTGCAATCCCTGACCGTGATCAATAATAACCATGTTTCCGGTATAAAAATAATTTTTACCGCTCAAGATAACTTTGCCATCGCCCGAAGCCTTAACCGGCGTACCTTCGGGAGCGGCGATATCCGTACCGCTGTGCGGACTTTTGGGAGTGCCGTTAAAAACACGTTGGTTGCCAAAATGTCCGCTTATTCTGCCTTTTACCGGTTCAATAAAACCTTTGCGCCAAAAATCGCCTTGCTCCATAACGGTCAAAGAACGCCTGACGTCTTTTTGTTCACGCAAAATTTCAGCGTCATTGCTTTTATCGGGAGTAACCTTTTGCTGAGGAACACCGTTAATTTTCTGAATGTCCCATACGGCCTGTTTTACGATAAAATCCAGTTTTCCATATGCTTTATCACCGGCAGTCAAATATAAATCGGCTTTTGATTTTTCATCGCGCCCTAAAGCAATAATAGCGTATCCATCTTTTGTAATCGGATATTCACGTTCATCAAACAAAATGCTTTGCGCCTTTTCCGGCATTTTTTTCAGCATTATAAATTCACCCTGACGCAAATCGCCGCAAACTTCAAAGTCTGCCGCCGCTTGAACTTCCGTTGCCATTAAAAAACTACATATCAAACAAATCGCCTTGTAATTCATTTTTCCTCACCACAGGTCTGGTTTTGATTCTGCCATCCGCAAATGTTATTTCCAATTCATGGCTTCTAAGCGCTTCACCTGAATTGTAAACAGTTTTTCCCCGTTGATTTTTCACCCATGCAAAACCGCGGCGCAAAACCGATTCTACCGAAACAGATTCAAGACGCAGCGACAAATTTTGCAGGCTTTCACTTTTTTTTTCGACAATATTAGTAATATAAATTGGTTTAATTTCATTTAAATTGAGAGCATTTTCTTTTTGAGTTACATAATTTTTAAAAGCCAAATTTAATCTTTCAACTTTGTCATCCAATTTTTGCACATTGTCACTCAAAATTTGCTCCAAATTAGGAATTCCCCGCGCCAAACCGTCTAACAAATTTTTATTTTCCTGATACAAACGATGAATAGAATTCACCATTCGGCTTCCCTGCAGCATTAGCTTTGCTGCTAATTCCGAACGCACAGGAACAACAAATTCCGCCGCTCCGGTCGGGGTCGGCGCGCGGACATCCGCGGCATAATCAATCAACATAGTATCGGTTTCGTGTCCGACAGCCGACACAATAGGAATATCTGAGTTATAAACGGCACGAACAACGGCTTCTTCATTAAAGCACCATAAATCTTCCAAACTACCGCCGCCGCGCGCAACAATTAACACATCGGGACGAGGAAGCAATCCTCCCGATGCAATTTTATTAAATCCGTTAATTGCCGCGGCTATTTGATCCGCCGCTCCTTCCCCTTGCACTTGCGCCGGCCAAACAATAACTCTGCGGGGAAAACGATCTGTAACACGGTGAATAATATCCCGAATAACAGCTCCCGTCGGGCTGGTAACCACACCTATTACTTCAGGCAGGTAAGGCAATGCTTTTTTGTGAGCAACATCAAATAATCCTTCCGCCGCAAATTTTTTTCGGCGTTCTTCCAAAAGTTTAAGCAAAGCTCCCGTACCGGCAACTTCTAAATTCTCAATAACCAGCTGATAAGAACTTTTGCCCGAAAAAGTAGTGATACGCCCCGTGGCAACCACTTCAATCCCGTCTTCCGGTTTGACAGGAAGCCCCATAGCCACGCCTTTCCAACAAACGGCTGACAACAAAGCATTTTCATCCTTTAACGACAAATAATAATGTCCGGAATCCGCTCTTTTACAACCGAAAATTTCGCCTTTTACCCGCACTTTGGCAAAGGTGTTTTCTACTGTTTTTTTTATGGCAAACGAAATTTCACTAACACTGAATTGCGGAATTTGTTCAATCATATCTTATCCTTTTGTTGAGTTTGATTGTATAAGAGCTATCAAATGACAGCAACAAAAAAAAGCGTTTTCCCCCGAAGGAGAAAACGCTTTTTTTAGAGACACCTTACTTACTTTTCATTTGCGCTTTTGCATGAAAGCAAAGCTGTAGTAAGTTTCGGATTTGCGGCCACAAAAGCCTTTGACTTGTCGCTGAGCGGCGCCTGCTCGCTATTGAAAATAAGCGTGCACATAGGCAAATCGCCCTTAGACATAAAGAACTCGACAGTCTTTTCATCAAGAGTGTGTCCGCTCTGAACATACTCCTTATACTGCCAAAGATTCATCAATTTTTGAGCCTCAAAGCAAATGTTGCTTTCATTCTTGCAAAATGTCTGCCACATCTGCAGGGAGTGTTCGTTGTTCTGTGTGCTAATCACAACCTGACGCTGTGAATACACATTAAGAGCCTCCTGCATTTTGGATACTTCTTTTTCATCAAACTCAGAAAATACTCTTTCGATTATTGAAGATGAAAGACCATATACCTCCGCAACTTCAAAAACCATATCCAGAGCCATATCTGTTCTGATATTAAGCAAAGCATTTATCATAGCAATGCTTGGTGTCCACTTGCAGAAATACTGACGAACAAGGTAATAAAGATTATTTGTAAGCAAAACCTCAAATTGTTCGTTTGACAATTGAATTTTCGCATTCACAATATCTTTCTTACTCTCGCTGTCCTCAGCCTTCCACAAAAGGTCGACAGCGTCCTTCGACATTTTTTTAACTGTCTCGGAACTGCGGTTTACCTGCCAGTAATAACGGCACTGCAGCTCAGCAGAATAGTTGTTTATACCGCGAACCGCCATAAAATATTTTTTAAGGCGGAAAGGATACAAAGCAACCATCCAACCGTTCAAAAAGCGAACGATGTCCTCAAACACCGGCAAGTCGATGTCATACAACATCTCTGCTGCGCGCTTAGGAGAAGCAAGGCTCCAAACCAAGAACGCAATCGGATTATAGACTACGACAAGCATTGCAAGCAATGCAACTGCCCCAACCACAAACTGACCGACGTTCTTCAAAAAACGACCGCAACGGCAAAGACCTGCCCATACGTTGTTGAATACTCTTGTTACCACACTCTTGTTGATTGAATTTGTTGCCATAATATAAATTTTTTTAATGGCGCCCAAGTTTCCGATTGGGATAAATTTGTTAAGCTGTTCGGGAAACCATGAAAAAATCATGCGAACAACTGCTTATTTTTGAATTACTTCATTTTCGGCCAAACTTATACAATCATCAATTTGAGCAGAACTCAAAACAACAACCAAAAAATTAACCTAATAATAAACATACTCTTAAATAAACAAGTATATTGTATTATTTTGTTTATTTTTTGTCAAGTTCAATTCATGCAAATACATAATAAAAAGCTACTTTATCCCCAAAAGACTATCAGCAAAATCAGAAGCGTTAAACTCATCCAAATCATCTATCCCTTCGCCGACGCCCACATAATATATCGGAGTTGGCTGAATATCGGCAATAGCAACCAATATTCCGCCTTTTGCCGTGCCATCTAATTTGGTTATAACCAAACCGTTAACATCAACGGCTTCTTTGAACGTTTCGACCTGTGCCAGCGCATTTTGTCCGTTTGTTGCATCAAGCGTCAAAACAGTTGCATGGGGAGCAGACGGAATAATTTTTTTTATGACCTTATTTATTTTTTTCAACTCATCCATCAATCCGCTTTTATTTTGCAAACGTCCGGCGGTATCAATAAAAACAACATCATCTTGAGTTTTTATGGCCTGAACCAATCCGTCATAGCACAAACCGGCGCTGTCACATCCTTTTTCACCACTAAAAACTCTGATATTGCTTCGTTTTCCCCAAATTTCCAATTGTTCTACCGCCGCAGCTCTAAATGTATCTGCTGCAATCAAAGAAACCTTCAATCCCTGTCTTTTCAGCTTTTGCGCCAACTTTCCTATTGTTGTGGTTTTTCCTGCACCGTTAACGCCCACCATCATAATCACAAACGGCTTATTGTGATTGTCAATAACCAATGATTGCTGGCATGGTTTTAAAATTTTGACCAGTTCGAGAGCCAACAATTTTTTTATTTCATTATCATCAATATCTTTACTTTGTCTTTGTGCACCGAAAGAAGCGATAATTTTGGCCGATGTTCTAACGCCCATATCGGATTCAATAAGCAATTCTTCCAATTCCTCTAACGTTCCGGCATCCAGCTTTCGTTTTGTAAATATTCCGCTGATACCGCCAGTTAAACGATCCGATGATTTTTTAAGTCCCCATCCTAATTTATTTAACCAATCAGCCATTGATTTTTTCTCCTTTTTCACGCAGCAAACGGGCTCTTTCACGGCGTTCTTCCACATCGATTTGAGGCATTCTCGCCGCTGGTGTCCCCGGTCTTTCGGAATAAGGGAACACATGCAGGCGGCTTATTTGAGCTTCGTCAACCAATTTTAGCGTATTAGCAAAATTTTCTGATGTTTCGGTTGGAAAACCACAGATAAAATCCGCTCCAAAAACCGCATCCGGACGCACTGCTCTTATTTTTTTGCATAGATTGATAACATCTTCTCTGCTATGGCGGCGCCCCATTCTTTTCAATATCAAATTATCACCAGACTGCACGGAAAGATGAAACACCGGCAGCATATTTTTATATTTTCCAACCAGCGCAACAAAATCATCATCCACGGCCGCAGGATCCAAAGAACCAAACTGTAATGACGGAAGCTTAGGAAAAGCCTCTAAAATATGCTGTACCAGTTTGCTGAAAGACGGTTGATAAGAACAAACATCAACTCCGGTCAGACATATTTCTTTAAATCCTTGCTCCAATAGTGTTTTTATTTGTTTTAAAATCTGCTCTTCAGGAACCGAGCGGTTATTTCCTCTCGCAAAAGGCACGATGCAATAAGTGCAACGATGATTGCAGCCCTGCTGAACTTGCACAAAAGCTCTATGACGACCTTCAAATCCCGTAATTAGATATCCGTCATAACCATCATAGCTAAAGATATCGCCGACGACTGTCTTTTCGAGCAAGTCACCGCGTATATATTTTTCAAGCGCCGCTTTTTCTTTATTGCCCAAAACCAAATCAACTTCAGGCATTTTTTCAAACATTTGAGGATTGACCTGAGCCGCACAGCCTGTCACCACAATTTTAGCTTCAGGATGCTCTTTACGAAGCTTGCGCACTGTTTGCCGGCATTGGCGCTCAGCCTCGCTGGTTACCGCACAGGTGTTGACAATAACCAAATTATCAACATCCGCAAATTTTTCTTTTAATATTTCGGATTCATAACTGTTGATGCGACAGCCTAAAGTTACAACTTCTACCATATTCTTAATCTCCGCCCATAATATAAGGGGAACACTGCTGATTAGCAAGAAAAAAAGGAGCCGTGTATAACGACTCCTTTCTTAAAAATAACCGGACTTTTTGGCAAAGTCATAAACTTTTCGCCAATTTGCCGCAAACCATAGAATCCACCACAATAAAACCAATATTGCAATAGAAACCATCAAATAGGTTTGAAAACCTTTACGCATTAAAAATACCGGCAATTCCGGACAGCCTATTGACACAAATCCGGCTACCTGCGTAAGAGCTCCCAAAAACCAACTGTAAATAGAACACAAAACCAAAACCGCTTTCCAGATTTTTGAATATTTATTCCACATACAGTAAAAAATTACCGCTATAGTCATCAAACCTATGCCTGACATGACCAGCGTAGATGCGTTTAAGTACAAATAAGACATACAAATAATTTTTAATCTGAATAAACATAATATTAAAATCGGTTATTGGCAAGCATTTTTCTATTTTTTGTCAAAATCCCCATCGTTAAAATATTTTTTCCATCTTCATAAACATAATTTGCATAATCAGCCGTTTTTTTGGCGATAAATATTCCCAATCCTCCCAATGAGCGCTCTTTGAGCGGCAAAAGGATATCTGGTTCTTTTTTATTGAGCGGATTGTATTTTCTTCCACTGTCAGTAAAACGGAGCAAATTCAGATTTTCTTCCGTCATAATTTCTATTTTGACTTCACCTGCTTTTTTATATGCATATTGAGCAATATTTGAAAATATTTCTTCGGCAATAACTATCATTTTCGACTGTATATCAAGATTCACTCCGCGCCGAACTGTGTATTCTTTTACAAAATTCATAACATTATTCAGTTCTGAAAGTTCAGCTTTCACCACAATTTCATTTTTTTCACTGCCGCAATATAAAAATTCAAGCATAGTAATATCATCTGACTGATTTGTTCCCTTTGTAAACTTTTTAATATCAGAGATTATTGATTTTATAACATTATTCGGAGCTACATTCATTTTTTGCAAAACTTTCTGCAAACGGCTGTCTCCGTAAAAGCGCCCCTGCAAATTTTCAGCTTCGGTCACTCCGTCTGTATAAAGAAAAATACTGTTTCCGGCAAAAAGCTTTATTTGTTCCGATTGATAAGAAACGCTTTTTTTAGCTCCCAAAACAAGATTGGGCCGTGTTTTAAGTTGTTTCCAGTTCCAAGCATTGCCGATAAAAGGCAGTGTATGTCCGGCATTGACATATTCCATATTGCCGTTGCGAATATCAATACCCGCCGCAAATGCGGAAACAAACATGCAGGTTTCATTTCCTTCACACAATTCATTATTGGCATGCTCAAATGTGCTTGAAAGCGAATTTTCTGCTTTCAGCATATTTCTAATCAAGGCCTGCGTTTTCATCATATACAAAGCCGCTGGGATTCCTTTCCCCGAAACATCGGCAATTACAACCGCAAAATGATATTCATCAATAAAAAAGAAGTCGTAAAAATCCCCGCCCACCGACTTAGCTGGTTTCATCAACGCCGCAATTTGAAAAGATTTATTGTTTGGGAAATCGACCGGTAAAGCCGACATTTGAATATTGCGGGCAATTTCAAGCTCGCTCAAATTTTTCTGCTGTTCGGAAATTTCCTGTTTTTCACGTTCTATATAATGAAGCAGATTTTTTTTCATATTGCGAAACGCTATGGTCAATTGCCCGATTTCGTCAGAAGAATTAATTTCGGGCAAACTGTCCGAAAATTTTCCTTTTCCATATTCGGCTGCTATTTTGCTTAACTGCAGCAAAGGCTTGGCCGAATAATGGCAAATCCGATTTATCAAAAATAAAAGCAATAACATACTGACAATTAAGGAAACTACAACCATAATTTGAAATTCTGTCACTTGCTTAAAAAGTTCTTTTTCTGAATATACCAAAAATGCGCCCCATTTCAGATGAGGAACAGGCGCATAAAAGAAAATGGAGGCCTTGTCGAAAACCGAAGAATAAGGAATTGATGCATTTCCTTTTTTGCCGGCATATAAATTCTTTGCCGCTGCCTCCAATTCAGGACGGGAAATTTTCTGAGCCAACTCAAAAATTGTTGTTTTAAATCTGACAGCCGGATTCGGATGCACAATATAAGTTCCGTTTTGCGACACCAGCAAAAGCTTTGCATTGCCATAAAAGTGAAAATCATCGACTTTTTTTTGCATATTGGATATATCAAGAGAAACTGCCACTAATCCATTATAATCTTTTTGCCCAAAAAATTTAAACGGAATCAAACAGGTTACCACTATCGGATGTTTGGGATTATTCAAATCAATATACGGCTCAGACCAAAATACTTTTTCTTCTTTCGGAACTTCCTTAAACCATGGATGCAATTCATAAAAATCATTTATTTTTTCTTTTCGGAGATTGAAAGCGCCGTTATAATCAGAACCGATATACAGTTTTCCGCTGGCTACCTTGTCAGGCGGAAAAACATAAACCCAAATATCAGAAATATCTCTGCGCGAATTACAAATTGTTTCAAGAGCCGAGTGCAACACAATCTGCAAAGAATTTTCATCTTTATTTGACAGCTGATAAAGCGTGTTTTTCATATTCAAAACTGCTTGCTCCGTTTCAACAGCCAAATGCGCGATATTCGCCACAGTTGCCTGAACAGACTTGTCCGCCAGCTCGACAATTTGTGAACGAATAACCGGTTCGAAACGTTCCGTCATAAAAAACAACACTCCCAATATGGCCAAAAAAACACATATCAGCACGCTGACACCCAATTTAAAAATAAGGGATTGTTTTTTAAGCCATGTATGGAACTGTCTGAGCATCACGCAATTTCTATAATATTTTCAAAACCTACAATTTCAAAAATGTTTCTGATTGAATCTGAAACATTAATCAAACGCATTTTTCCATTATTGGCTTCCATAACTTTCTGAAAAAATAAAAAAGCCCGCAAACCTGCCGAAAAAACATATTCAACATCTTTCAAATCGAATATAACTTCGCTCACTCCGTCCAAATCAACTTTTTGCGTCAATTCAGAAGTCGTATTCGGATCAAGCCAACCGGATATTTTGCATATCAAAACGCCATTGTTTTTAGTTTGCTCGATTTTGATTGTTTTATTTTCAAATGCCATAATCCTATCCTTTGTTTTGTCACTGATTTTATAAAAGAAATACTTATTCCGTCAATAAAATTATCGTAAAAAACTAGTCAGAATTTATAAAACGCCCTGCCTGCCGCATTTCTTCTTCAAGCATACGGTGAGCAAGGTTCGGATATGTATGGCACTCATATTTCAAACCATGTTCTTCAAGCCAAAGCAATGTATGCGGCAAAGTTTTAAACTGAACTGTTGTGTCTTCCTGTCCGTGCAAAAGCAAAATTTTTGGCTTTGAGCGCATATCTTGTTCCAATAGAGGACGGCCGGCTATAATTCCAGCAATCATAACCGCACCGCCGATTTTATTTTTACGGCTTAAAGCGGTATACAAAGTTAGCATCGCTCCTTGTGAAAAACCCATTATATATGTGTTTTTGTCATCAATACCGAATTGTTGCTGCATTTCGTCGACAAAAACATTCATTTCTCCGGCAACTTTAGCAAACGAAGGAGCCAAAGCGTCAAAAATATCAAAAATTTCAGCTGTAGAAACTTCAGGATTCCGAAATCTGGCTTGCGGATCAACCTGATAAAAACTTAGCCATTGCAAATTTTCAGCATCTTTTTCACAAACATGCGGAGCACGCGGAACAACAATCACGGCATTTTTTACATTTTTAAGCAACCACTGCAAAGCATAATCTATGGCTTCGGGGGTGCCATTATATCCATGGATAAAAACAACAAGTTTTTCTGTTTTTTCACCGGTCTTGTAATATTTATTATTAAAATGTGACAAGACAAATCTCCTTAAATGTTTTATTAATTTACTTATAAAATATAAAAACAGAGAAAAACAATGTTAGGCAACCCTCTTGCGGTAGATATCCACCGCGTTTTCGAAAAAAATATCGTAAACACCAGCAATATTTTCAACAGCTATATTGCCGGTGCCACTACCGAAGATAAAATAATGCGGCATAAACGCATTGAACGTTTTGTCGGTGCCATAAATCGTTTCTTTATCGATTGCGGACTTTCACCGCTGCAAGTCGAAAGTATGAACGTAGATGAAAAAAAACTAATTAACTTTTCTCTCCAGCTCAGCGGTTATATTCGCGATGCTCAAAAATCTTTAGACAAACTGTCAGATGTTTATGCGCGTGACGATGATTTATCCGATTTGTATAAAGCTGCTGCTCACTATACTGTTGCCTGCAACGGCAAAGTTGCCGGCAGTAAATATCATTTCGAACACAATAAAAACTATTGTTTTTGGCATGTTGACAATCCGCAAAACCTTTCAGAAAGCACATTTTCCCCCATAGAAGGAGAATTGTCCGCCAGCCGCCATACTTTGATTTTATCTATGCCTTTTCATATCAAACCGATTGAAAGCGAACTCCGCAAATGGACTTATGAATATATGCATGATACTTTTGCCAGCCGGACTTTCGGCAAAGACGTAGATGTTTATTTGGCGCATTTTCCAATTGAACAGCCCCGCGGCGAAAAATTTTCTCTAACTCTTGAAACGCTGAAATCTGATAGTGATTATTTTGAACCGATGGACTTAAAATTAGTCAAAGATCACCTGCTTCCGTTTATTGCAAAAGGACTGAATATTGATAAACAGGCAAATGTAATCAGCGGAGAGCCTTACTCTTCAGAACAGCTTGCCGCCAATTTCCGCAATTTAACCTTCTTTGGCTATTGTTCAGGAACCGCTCACGCTCACCGCTGGATTAATGCTGTTCGGCATATCGGCAAACAGCTTTATGCCAGACAAGACATTGACAAAGCTATGGAACAAATTTTTATGTCAAGTTATGCCTTTTTACCATTCAAAGAAAACAACAGCTATTCCGGCGTACATTTTATGGGAAATTACGGCGATGACAAAAACCGTAAAGAGCCTTTTGTAAAAATGTTCAGTCCCGAGATGTATGAAAAAGTTAAATATCAAAATGAAGCCGGAAAAGTCAGAATTACGACCATGCCGGATAAACGCAACTTTGTTGTAGCCGCCTCATTGCCTGACGATTTGCTTATTGTGGATAAACAACAGTTGTTAAAGCGTATTCCAAATCAAGAAAACGGACACCATATAGCATTTTTAACAACGCCGAATTTGGCAAATGACGATAATTTTGTATGCAATATGTTTGCCAATGTAATTGAAAATGCCGCTTTAGGCTACCGCGGTAAAGAAGTTTTTGCCCCCAGACATTTGCATAATGCTTCTCATATTTTAAGAAATGCTGCAATTTTCGGTCAACGTCATAATTTGAAAAATAATGGGTTAAGTATGTAACTAACTCCATATTCCTTGCTTAAAGACAAAAAATACGCTACTATATGCATATATTTTTAGTTTAGGAGATTTTTTATGAAACCGGAAGAAAAAGATAACGACAATAAAGAAAATAAAGACAATAAACATGATGAAGAAGAAGTTCATGTTTACGGACGGATTATCAAACGTAAAATTTATTTTGACAATGAATCTTTTTTTAAAGATTTGGAAAAGAATATAAAAGAATCTCACGCCCTCAAACCAACTGTTACTCCAGAAAAACAAAAATTTGAAGAAAAAATCGCACAGCTGAAAGCACTGCTGGACAAACAAAAAAATAACGCCGAAAAACAAAAAGACGACAAAAAAAGAATGGCGGATATAATTCGCGAAAAGTCAGGCCGCTCTAATGGCAGCAATAAAACCAATAGTTCAGAAAAAAATGCCGGAAAACAACAGCAAAATACAGCTGGAAATCAGCCTCAGCAACCGCAACCGAATACTGAAGAATTAATAAAATATTGCGAAGGCGCTATTGCATTTTTAGACCTTGTTAAAACCGAAATCGGAAACGATATTCAAAATATGAACAACATCTTATCATCGGGAACCCCAAGATCCTATACTCATATCGTGGGATTTTCCGTACGCCCGCTTCCAAACGAGCGAGATAATAATAACGAAAACAAGCCCGAAAACGATAAAGACAATGATAAAGATAACGATGAAGGCAAAGACAATAATAATGACAAAGATAAAAACGAAAAAGATAAAAATGGTAAGAACAATGAAAATGCCGAAAATATAAACAATAAAACCGATGAGCAATCTCCAAATAACGAAGATGAAATGCAACCATCTTCTACGCAAGAGAAAAACTATGCAGAACCCGACAATTCTGCTTTAGCAAGCAATTCTGCCGAAACATCAAAACAAGATATGCGGAATGCTCTTAAAAATCTTCGTTTTTCACCGACAATCAAACCCAAACCCGTAAATAAAAATCAGGGACAAAAACAAATGTTTCAGTCCAAAGGTCGAAGTTTATAATTAATATAACATATGCAAAAATGCCGTTATTTAATAATAACGGCATTTTTATTTCTCTGCAAACAAATCAATCAAAAATTATTTTTTCAATTTACATTCTCGATGCAAGGCTATATCCAAAACCTGTCCGACTTCAGAAACCGGAATAATTTTGAGTCCTTCTTTAACATTTGAAGGAATATCAGCCAAATCTTTTTCATTTTCCTGAGGAATAATAACGGTTTTTATACCTCCGCGCAAAGCTGAAAGCAGTTTTTCTTTCAATCCGCCAATAGGCAAAACTCTGCCTTGCAGTGTAATTTCACCGGTCATAGCCACATCTTTGCGCACAGGAGTTTTTGTAAACACCGAAACCAATGTCGTATACATGGCAATACCTGCCGAAGGTCCGTCTTTCGGCGTAGCGCCTTCGGGAACATGGACATGCACGTCTGTTTTTTCAAACACTTCAGGGTTTATACCAAGTTTTTCAGCATGAGAACGCACAACTGAATAAGCTGTTTCAATAGATTCTTTCATCACTTCACCCAGCTTACCGGTTTGCATAACTTTTCCTTTCCCCGGCATATCAACAGCTTCAATAAACAAGATATCGCCGCCGACTTCAGTCCAAGCCAAACCAGTAGTGACACCGATATGATCTTCTTGTTCGGCTTCGCCAAAACTGAATTTGCGCACGCCGAGATAATCGCTCAAATTTTTAGCTGTTACTTCAATAGGCAATTTTTTCTTTTTGCCAAGCAACAATGCCTTAATTGCTTTACGGGCTATATTTGACAATTCCCGCTCCAAATTGCGCACTCCTGCTTCACGGGTGTAATAACGCACAATATCCCGCACTGCATCGTCATTAATAAACAATTCTTCGGGTTTTACCGCGTTTTCCTTAAATATTTTCGGCAACAGATGGTGTTTGGCTATTTCTATTTTTTCGTCTTCCGTATAGCCCGACAAGCGTATAATTTCCATACGATCCAACAATGGGCGCGGCATATCCAAACTATTTGCCGTAGTTACAAACATCACATCAGACAAGTCATAATCGACTTCCAAATAGTGATCCTGAAAAGCGCTGTTTTGTTCAGGGTCAAGCACTTCCAACAAAGCCGAACTCGGATCTCCGCGCCAATCACTGCCCAATTTGTCAATTTCATCAAGCAAAAACAATGGATTTGATGTACCGGCTTTTTTCATACCTTTGATAATTTTCCCCGGCATTGATCCGATATAAGTTCTCCGGTGTCCGCGAATTTCGGCTTCATCTTTCATACCGCCCAGAGAAGCACGCACAAAACTGCGGCCCGTTGCACGCGCGATAGACTGTCCTAGAGAAGTTTTTCCCACTCCCGGAGGACCGAATAAACACAAAATAGGTCCTTTAACCTTATCAGCACGCGACTGAACAGCTAAATATTCCAAAATTCTGTCTTTTACTTTTTCAAGCCCGTAATGATCTTCTTCCAAAATTGCCATGGCTTTATTCAGGTCTTTGTTAACTTTGGAATATTTTTTCCATGGAATATCCAGCAACCAATCCAAATAATTGCGGACAACGGTGGCTTCTGCCGACATCATACTCATACTTTTGAGTTTTTTGACTTCGGATAAGGCTTTTTCACGCGCTTCTTTAGACAGGCGTGTTTTTCTTATTTTTTTCATATAGGATTCGGCTTCGTTTTCTTCTTCACCATCGCCCAATTCTTTTTGAATAGCCCGCATCTGTTCGTTCAGATAATATTCTTTCTGGCTTTTTTCCATTTGCTTTTTAACGCGGGACTTTATTTTGTTTTCAACCTCAAGCAAGGTTATTTCCGAGTCCATCAATTCCAAAAGCTTATGAAAACGCTCTTTTAGAGTCACACATTCCAAAAGCGCCTGTTTATCTTCTATTTTCAAAGACAGATGTGATGATATTGTATCGGCAAGTTTGTTCAAATCATCTATCTGGCTCACCGAAACCAAAACCTCTGGCGGTGTTTTTTTAGACAATTTGACATATTCTTCAAACTGCGACAGAACTGCCCGTGAAAGTGCTTCTTCTTCCACATCGTTTTCTTCGGTTTCGGGCAAAGAAATAACTTCAACTTTCATAAATCCGTCATTTGGAATAAAAGTGTCTATTTTTACACGTTCCATACCTTCGACCAAAACTTTTACCGTGCCGTCCGGCAATTTCACCAATTGCACCACGGTTCCCAAAGTTCCGATTTTGAAAATGTCATTTTCTTCCGGCTCTTCAACAGCCGCATCTTTTTGGGTTGCCAGCACAATGCTTTGATCATGATCAATAGCCGACTGCAAAGCTCTGATAGACTTTTCACGTCCGACAAAAAGCGGAACAATCATCTTCGGATAGACCACAATATCACGCAAAGGCAGCAAGGGAAAAGTTTCTTTATTATCCATTATCACAATATCCTCTTTATTAATGCACTTTAGTATATAGGCAACATAATTTAAACTGCAACCGCCGCAAGCAATTTATCAGCCGATTTTTTAATCTGACCGACATTTAAAATTTCTGTTTGCCGTTAATTAAATACAAATTTCATTTCTAACGGTTAATATAAATTTTTTTTCCAAAAACAGTTACAATTTTTTGTTTTTTATCTTTTAATTTTTTAACGGAGAAAATCCCCTGTATCATATTTTCAATTTTTTTGCGATATCCCCAAAAATCGATTTCTTTGCACAAACTTCTATACGACGCATTCTTCTTCAATTTGCTTTTTGCATAATGTTTATTCAAATATATTTTGCATTTTTTCAAATATTGCCGATTGCTTGGCTGAAGTTCTGCCGGAAGCAGCCGATATCTATATAAAAGTCCGCCGAGATTTTTCAAATCAACCAAGCATTTTTCTTCAGTATTGAGTTTTTGAAAAAAATCACTTTTATGATAAAATTCAAATTGCTTTTCAACCTCATCTAAACTGATAGCTCGCGACATAGTCGAACCCTGACGAAACAAACGGTAACAATAGTAACTTTGTCCGATAGCCTGAATTGCCAGTTGCTTAAATACGCATTGAAGGTTGAAAAAACCGTCTTCGGCTATAATTAGATGTTCATGAAAACGCAAATGATTTTTCTGCAGAAAATCACGGCGGTAGATTTTATCCCAAATTGTATTGCAAAAATTTAAAACCAACTTTTCAAAAGGGATTTTTTCTTCTTCAAAGCGTTTCAGCACTTTTTTTGCGCCGGTTTCGGTTAATTTTCCATTTAAATATTCATAATATCCGAAAACGGCCATATCAACATTTCTTTTGTCAACAGCGCTGATTATTTCTTCATAAGCGTTTTGCTTCAGCCAATCATCGCCGTCAACAAAAGAAATATACTCTCCCTGAGCGGCATCTAATCCGCAGTTGCGGGCTGAAGAAACCCCGCCGTTAGGTTTATCAATTACTTTTATACGGCTGTCTTTCGCTGCATAATGATTTAAAACATTCAAAGAACCGTCTGTCGATCCATCATTAACGCAAATTATTTCAATATCATTAAATGTTTGTTCAATAAGACTGTCCAAACATTGCGGCAAATAAGGTTCAACATTATAAACCGGAACTATAACGGAAATTTTAACCATAATAACCTCTATTTAAAAAAATTGTAATCAGTATAAAGGGCTTCCGAAAAAATGCAATAATATTTTGCCGCATGAAAAAACGCTCCGAAATGACTGTTTTCGAAGCGCTTTTAGAGGTTTAATACTGTTTTTTGAAACTAAGCTGCCTTGCTCATTTTGCGAGCGGCAAACTCATTCATTTTTGCAATAACATAATCCAAATCTTCATTATCAAGATATGGTGTCATCGGAATTGACAATACAGTCTTTGACAATTTTTCACAAACAGGCAAAGAACGATTATTCCATTTTGCATAAGCAGTTTGAGTGTTAACCGGACGCGGATAGTAAGCACCGCACGGAATACCGTTTTCTTTTAACCATCCCATCAATTCATCTCTGTCTTCGCAATGAATTGTGTACAAAGCATAAGCAGAATGGCAATTATCCAAAATTTTTTGTTTGCCGAAATATTCTGACAATTCATTATCATAACGCTGTGCAACGCGGTAACGGTCTTTCAGTTCCTGATCGAAAACTTTTAATTTTTGCAGCAAAACGGCACCCTGAAAAGAATTCATACGACCTGTCATACCCAAACGAACGTTGTCATAATGATCTTCGGGGCTCATACCATGAACACGGCAAGATTTTACCAATTCATTTTCTTCATTGCTGTTAGTAAACACAGCACCGCCGTCGCCATAGCAGCCGAGAGGTTTTGTAGGATAGAAAGAAGTTGCGGTCATATCGGCAATTGAACCGGCTTTTTTACCTTTATAAACAGAACCGTAAGATTGGCAAGAATCAGACAAAACTTTCATACCATTTTCGTGAGCAATTTTAATGATTTCATCATAATCGCACGGAGAACCGAAAATATCGACCGGAATTACGGCTTTAAGTTTTAATTTTCCTTCTTTTTTAACTTCATCAATCGCACGCTGCAAATCTTTAGGATCCATATTAAAAGTATTTGGATCTGAATCTACAAAAATCGGAGTTGCACCCAACAAAACCGGAGCTTCAGCCGAAGCGACAAAAGTAAAAGATGAAACAAATACGGCATCACCGGCTTTAACATCCCAAGCCATCAAGGCTAAGGTCAACGCATCGGTTCCGGAACCACAGGTAGAGCAGAATTTCGTTCCGGAATAAGCGGCCAATTTTTCATCCAATTCTCTGGTTTCAGGTCCCTGACAATATGCGCCATGGTTCAAAATAGCTTCAAAAGCTTCCAAAAATTTTTCCTGTCCGATAACATTTTGTGAAGTTTTACAATCAAACAACATAATCGGTTTATTAGGTTTAGTACTCATTTTTGTATCCTTATAAAATTTTCAACTGGAACGGATACTAAGACAAAAGCTTATTTTTGGCAAAACACAAAAAATTTCGGTATTGTAACAAAAATATTTGCCTTTACTTAAATCTGCTGATATATTGGCGGCAATTTCACTAATAAAAAAAAGGATTAGATTTTGTTAAAACAATCTGTTGCCATAACTGTTTTGCTTTCTTTAGCAACTTTCGGAGCAGCACATGCCGCGGAACAGGAAAGCTGGCTGGAGAGATATAACCGCTCTATGTTTGATTTTAATATGCAGGCCGACAAATATATTCTTAAGCCAATGGCTAAAGCTTATCGCGCCGCTACAACCAAAGATATCCGCAACCGTGTCAGTTCGGCACTTGATAACGTTGACGAACCCGTAACGGCAGCCAACCATACTTTGCAAGGCAATATTGCCGAAACTTTCAAATCTGTTGCCCGTTTTGCCATCAACAGCACTCTCGGTTTGGGCGGTATGTTTGATGTTGCCGAAGGATGGGGACTGTCCAAAAACAAAACCGGTTTTGATGAAACTATGGCTCACTATTGCGTTCCGGACGGACCTTTTATTGTAGCCCCGCTCTTTGGACCATTTACGCTCAGATCCGGCACCGGCCGCCTTGTTGATGGTTTTTCAACACCGCTGTACTGGGCTGCGCTTAATGATAAAAACTATTCTGCAAAAATTTCATACGGCTACATGGCAATCAGCGCCATAAGCGCAAGAGAACGTTCAATTGAGTTTCTTGACGATTTGCAAAACAATTCTGTTGATTTTTACACTACCATGCGTTCAGCTTATTTGCAAAATCGTCAAAAATTGAATTCGGCTTGTCAGGCAGCCGACAGCACTCCAAGCTACGATTTTGATTTTGATGTTGAAGAAGAATAATAAACTTTCAGGAGAAACAATCTATGCATAAAAAAATTTTTACGGCTGTTATCGGCAGCATTATGTTATTGGCAAATGTGGCAAAAGCCGATGTTAATGCCGCTAAAGCTGAAGAATTTGTTAAAAACACCACTCAGGAAGGTTTGGTAGAAATTATCAATTCAAAAGCCTCACAGGCGGAACGTAACGCCAGATTTGAAAAATTGTTTAATTCGGCTCTTGACTTAAAATTTATCGGACGTTTTGTCCTCGGTCGTTACTGGAAAACTGCTTCGAATGAGCAACGCGACCGTTTTATTGATGTGTATCGCAAATTAAACGTACAAACATGGTCAAAGCGTTTTGATGAGTTCAAAGGTAAAGAATTTATTTTCAAAGGAACAACGCCTTCATCTTCTTCTAATCAAATTTTTGTAAACTCCATTGTCCCCATGGATCAAGGTCAGCCGGCCAATGTAGTTTGGAGAGTTAAACAACAAGGAGATAAATTTAAAATCGTTGATATTATCATTGAAAATGTGAGCTTAGCCATCACAGCCCGTAACGAATACAGTGCTTTTATAAAAAAATCTCAAAAAGGTATTGACGGTTTGATTGCAGATTTAGAGAACAAAATCTCAAAATAATAAAAAAAAAGCCTCCGGATGGAGGCTTTTTTTTTATTCACCACCTTGTAAAGAACTTTAATCAAATTATATCCTTTGTAAAGGAGTATGGTCATGGGAACATTATTGAAATATATTTTCTATATTATAATAATTTTGTTGATTTATCTTGTGGCAAAAGATATTTACGACGGAAAAATAAATCAGGATACTACCGTTCGGGAAATGGGAACAACCCTGGAACAACAATCACAAAAAATTGTAAAAGACGGAGTTGCGACAATAGAAAAAGAATCCCAAAAAGAAATAAAAAAGTAACCAATAACAACACCATAATTTATTTTTTGCTCAAAAGCATATAAAAAATATGGTTGAGAAAATCCAACCGATATAATATCGCTCTAATTTAAATATAAAAAAGCCGCCTGTTTAAAGGTGGCTTTTTTATTAATTTTACTGATAAAATTTCATTGTATCTGTGTCATACTTCAAATGCCAAACGGCGCAATTTTCAAGAGTTAAACCTTTAAGGCTCAAACCGCACTCCAAAGCATTCATAACTCCGGCATGACAAACAATACCTAAATTTTTTCCTTCATTTTCGTTCACAATTCTGTTCAAACAAGCATATACACGATCAAAAACCTCATGTTTGCTTTCTCCTTTTGGAAAATGGTTATCCCAATTTGTTAAATCGGGATTGAGGTAATTGGTTGCCAATTCACCGAATGTTTCTTGTATTTTAGCAAAAGTTTGCCCTTCTGCTACGCCAAAATCAGCTTCATGCAGGTCATTATAAACTGTTACCGGCATATTTCCATTTGCTTCAGAAATTTTTTGAGCTGTTTGTCTGGCGCGTATCAGCGGAGAAGAAAACAATTTGTCCAAATTTAAAGTTTTAACTTTCTCGGCTAATTGTTCAGCTTGTTCCAATCCTGTTTTATTAAGAGGAACATCAATAGAATATCCCTGCCACAAACCAGCTAAATTTTTGTCTGTTTGACCGTGACGGAAAATAAAAACGTTTTTTACCATAATGTACGAATAATATATTTTGTATTGTTTTATAACAAAAAAACGTTGTATTTGCAATAAAAAAAACAAACATTTTTATACGGCGTTTTTATTTTTCCGTAGACCCCAAACCTCCATTACGTATTTCTTGAGCATCATCATCATAAGTAATTCCATAGGGTAAAAAAATTCCCTGACAGAATGCCTTTCCTTTATCTATATGCAGCTGTTTATCGCCGTCATTTGTCAATTTTACCCAAATATGTCCTTCGTTATTAGAGTTGTTATAGTAGTCCTGATCGATAATTCCAACCGAATTTCCCAAACGGGCGTGATATTTAAACCCCAATCCTGATTTTGGAAAAATTCCCAAAAACCATCCATCGTCAATTTTACATTTCAATCCGGTAGGAATTTTAAGTGCTTCTTTCGGAGCCAAATCAATTGTAAACAATGCCATAATATCATAACCTGCCGAACCTTTAGTCGCGCGCTGTGGAAGTGTTAACTCAGTAATTTCAGCCCCTTTTATATCTTTATCCCATTGCTGAGCGCTGATACATTCAAATTTTGCTATTTTCGGGCTCATTTCCCCTCCTGTAAAAAACAAGGCAGGTCTTGCAAAAGCGTTTGCTATGATTAAATTAATGATGGAAATATCATTTTCCGCATTAATCATCAATGGAGAAAATTATGAAAAATAAGCAGAAAAAACAGATTCTTTCTGACTTTGAAAACAAATGCGACTGCCGCGAAGACGACAATTGCGGTTGTTCTTTTCCCAATAACACTCAACCAAGCTATGAGGCGACCTGCCCTAAAAATCTCAATCAAACAGATTGTTGTAAAAATTTATCTGCTTCCAAAAAAGCCTGACAGCCGGAGCCGGCAGCTGTGACCGCTTGGCGATAAACAGAATCTTTAACATCTCCGGCGGCAAAAACCCCTTCAACGCTGGTTTTACATGTTCCCGGAGCTGTTACGATATAGTCGTCCTTATCAAGTTCCAGTACCGATTTAAAAATTTCGGTATTCGGTTTATGCCCGATTGCTATAAACAAGCCGTCTAATTTAAGTTCTTTTTGTTCATCTGTTTTCAGGTTTTTCAGAACAACACCGGTCAAAGATTTCGGCATATCGGTTCCCAAAACATCAGTAACAACACTGTCCCATTCAATATGAATTTTTGGATTTTTAAAAATTCTGTCTTGTAAAATTTTGTCTGCACGCAACTCGTCACGACGGTGAATCAAAGTTACAGATGCGGCAATGTTTGCCAAATACAAAGCTTCTTCAGCCGCGGTATTACCGCCGCCGACAACGGCTACTGCCCGATTGCGATAGAAAAAACCATCACAGGTTGCGCACCCTGACACACCGAAACCACGGAATTTTTCTTCATTTTTCAATCCCAGCCAACGAGCAGAAGCTCCGGTAGCAATGATAACGCTGTCGGCTTGATAAGTATTTGATTCTGAAATTAAGGTAAAAGGACGATGAGAAAAATCAACTTCGGTAATATGGTCATCAATCATTTTAACTCCCAATTTTTCAGCTTGACGCTGCATTCTGTCCATCAATTCCGGACCTGACACTGCATCGGGAAATCCGGGGTAGTTTTCAACATCTGTTGTAATTGTCAATTGTCCGCCTTTTTGAAAGCCTGAAACCAACAACGGTTCCGCACCGGCACGTGCGGCATATATGCCCGCTGTATATCCGGCCGGTCCTGAACCGACAATGATAATTTTCGATTTATATTGAGCCATATTTATTCTCCTTTTTAATATTGCAAATAAAGATACTATTTTTAACGCCCGATTCAAGTTTTAAATTATAGCGCTGAGAATAAAGATAATTGAATAAAAAAGGTTGACATAGTTCTAAAAATGTGCCATTTAATGGCTCGTACACATTCAGTGCGCTCCTAGCTCAGCTGGATAGAGCAACAGCCTTCTAAGCTGTGGGTCGGGCGTTCGAATCGCCCGGAGCGCGCCACTTCAAACCCTAGGTTTTCCTAGGGTTTTTCTTTTAATATAGAATCATGCTCCGGCACTGAATTTTCCGGATATAAAAAAGCCCTTCATAAAGAAGGGCTCTGCAGAATTAGCAAATAACTAAACAATCATCGCTGTAAATTCAGCTTCAGAAACAACTTTATCATCGACCATAGATTTGCCTTTAAAAACAAAAACATTACGACGAGCTTGCACTTTTTCAACATACATTTTAAGCTGATCTCCAGGTTTCACTGGTTTGCGGAATTTTACGCCGTCAATTGACATAAACAACACATTAGGAGCTTTTTCCATATTTTCAGAAGCTGCAACAACTATTGCACCGGCAGTCTGTGCCATGGCCTCAATTTGCAAAACCCCAGGCATAACCGGATTGTTTGGAAAATGCCCCTGAAAAAATTCCTCGTTCATAGTCAAATTTTTCAATCCCATACCTTTTTCACCGGGGACTTCGACTTCCAAACGGTCAACCAACAAAAACGGGTAACGGTGTGGCAAAAATTTCATAATATCTTCGATATAATAAACTTTCTTTTCAGACATTGTTTTTTCCTTATAACATATTATTTTTTTGAACTTTTTTGTATAAATGACACTTGGCGCATAAAATCTTTAAACGGAACACAAGGTGTGCCCATCATCACGCTTCCGGCTTCAATATCGCGCATTACACCCGATTGAGCTGCAATTTGAGCACCGCTGCCAACATTCAAATGATCGGCAAAACCTGTTTGTCCGCCGCAAACGACATAATCACCAAAAGTACAGCTTCCGGCGATTCCCGTTTGAGACACAATCACACATCCACGCCCCATTTTATCATTGTGGGCAACTTGAACCAAATTATCAATTCGGCAGCCGTCTCCTATAACCGTATCTCCCAAAGCACCGCGGTCAATACAGGTGCAAGAACCGACTTCTATGTCATTGCCCATAATAACCCGTCCCAATTGCGGTATACGTTTATGCACGCCGTTTATGGTTTCAAAACCGAAACCATCCTGCCCAATGCGTGCCCCATTATAAATATAGCAGTTATTTCCCATAATTGTATAGGCAACACAGCTGTGTGCACCAAGACGGCAGTTGTCGCCAATGACACACCCTTCAGAAACAACGGCAAAAGGCTCTACAACCGTATTTTTGCCAATTTTGACATTAGCACCGATAACGGCATAATCGGCTATTGAACATCCTTCTCCTATCTCGGCAGTTGCATCAATTACAGCAGTTGAAGCAATTCCGGCTGCCGGACGTTTTTCAGCGTACATTGCTTCTTTTAATTTGAGCGCAGCTTGTTTAGGATTGACTGTGGTCAGCACAATCACATTCGGAGCAATAAACTCAGCTAATTCAGGCGTAGTAACGCAGGCTTTTGCTTTTATTTCGGCTCCGGCTGCTTTTTTCTTGCGATCATAGAAAAAACAAACTTCTTTTTCCAACGAACGCGGCGTCGTCCATCTTGCGATCAACGTCTCGGCGATGAAGGGGCGTGATATGTCGCTT